>JAESFH010000051.1_pt1 | contig 152846 bp, 108 predicted proteins | sample 9269381 | NCBI WGS metagenome assembly JAESFH01 (sample SAMN14504062, study PRJNA617094) | algae metagenome | isolation source: Aphanothece sp. CMT-3BRIN-NPC111 and co-occurring heterotrophs from well... | place: USA: Clark Mountains Wilderness, California | collected 2010-04-18
AAGCCTGACGAACCCAGGTGAAGGTACTACTCCCACCAAGGTTGGATACATTATTCGCACTCACACTAAATCCTACATTCGAACACTCTGCTCCTCGCGCTATGTCTGTTCCTACTGGCTCGGGATTAATTCTAATTGTAACATCTACAGGTTGAGATGTGCAAAGCCCATCTTTGGCAACTATAGTATAAACAGCATTGAAAAAACTTGACCCGGTATTCGTTAAAACATCATTGATATGAAATGCATTGCTTTGTAATACACCGCCTGCAATGCTGGCAGAACCTTGCGTCGATCCATCACCCATTACCGGGACTCCCCATTCTAATTTTGTTGAGGGAGGCAGACCCGCTGGCGTTAATAAGATTTTATAATTAACTGCATCTCCACTGCAGATTGCAGAAGATTGAGATGGGGCAATGACAGGCTCTGGCAACACTGTTATAAAAACAGTTTGAGGTGTAGTTGTACAATTAGGAGGACTAGGATTATCATTTTCGATCGGTGTTACTTCAAATGTGACTATTCCTGAAACTCCTGAAATATTGGTTAATGTATGTAGTAACGGATCATTAAGTTGACCAGTGCCTGTTTGATTGACAACCACCCCCGTTACGTTCGAGGGAACACTGATAACTTTCCAATTAAATGTAATTGGATTTACAGGTGGGCCTCCTCCTACTAGTGCACTAAAGGTAAGTTGAGATGACGGTGTTGAACCGCTACAAATTGTTGCGGAATTCCCTGAATTCATCGCAGGAATGTCATTTAACGAAACCGGTACTGATACTGGATTACCAGCACATCCTGACGCGTTTGATTCAGTGACAGAAACGCCTGGCTGCGGAGTAGTTAATGTACCCCAATTAACAGTAATAGAAGCAATGTTTCCACTACTTGGTCCTACTACTGTACCTCCTACAACGTTCCATGTATAATTAGAACCTGACTGTGCTCCACCTGTCAGAGAATATACAACGCCGACCTCACCTTTACATACTTCTTGAGGTGCCGCTGAAAATGTTAGATTTAAAGGAGCACCAGAAATAGTAACAGTTTTTGTAACTACATCTCCTTCACAACCATCGATGGTTTCCGTTAATGTAAGTGTGAACGTTCCTGGATTTGGAAAACGTAAAAGTAGAAGAAATGAGGTGTTACTTACTGTATAAGAACTTGTTGTTAGGAAGCTAACGCCGTTAAAAACTTCAAAATTAGTACCCCCGCCATCTACTTCCCAATTGTAGAGGTGCGTTGTTCCAAAGGCGTTGAGCGTTGCATCAACTTGGTATATTTTTACTGCAGTAGTACTCGAGCAATCAATAACATTACCTTGTATTAATGGCTGTGTGGCAGGCAAAGGGTTCACCACAAACCGAACTTCTCTATAATTCACACACGAATTTCCGTCCGCTACTCTTGCGATGACTGCATCTGTTGGATTTGCAAAGTTGAATACAGTGGTGTTGGTAAGATTAGCCCCTGTAATTTCATTGGTTAGAGCTTGTGCATCTGCAATTGTTGGGTACCACTTAATTGTTGCTGACCCGTTGATTTGTGCGTTAAAAGTTGTCAGATCAATACCATCATGAGATAAAGCACCACCTTGTACATCATCACAAAATGTTCTACTGACTAAAGTCGGGTCATTGGCAATTGGAAGCGCATTTATTGTAAAAGATATTTGACCTACGTTTTCACATTGCTGTGGAGCTGCCGAAGTAACTTTAAAATAAAAAATCTCTCCGTTACTAACGTCCTCGGTAGGCTCAGCGGGATCAGTCCTTGCTGCATTTTCAAACCACGCTAAGGTCGCTCCGGTGGCAGTTGTTACATCATCGTCATAGTCTGTAAGGTCAAACCCTGTTGCAACTCCAGTCCCTGCTGAAGTTTCACACACTTCAGGCAATGAATTCGTTGCTGTAGGTAAGGAATGTACGGTTAATACAACATCATCAAAAGTTGGAGCACAAACACCCAGCGCACTGCTTGTCACCCATCTTAAAGTCGTAGGCACTGAAGCTCCCCCTGGTACGTTCTGGAGTAATCCTGAAACCGAACTATTATTAAGGTTTGAGTTTGCAAAGGTTATACTGGAAGTGGCAGATTTGACAAGAATATTATCGAAAGCAATGGTGTTTATAGCTGCGTCGCAGCTTACCCTCACTCTTATCTCTAAAGAGTTGCCACTGATTCCTGTAATTGTCGCAGATTGAATTCCTCCTACTACACCACCGGCAAAGTTGCCTACCTGATTACCATTTGCAAAAGGTATATATCCGCCTGCTCCATTTAATCTGTACTCAATAATAATAAAGTCTTCAGGACCACCAAGGTTTCCCGATACATTTATCAGGTCAGCAGAAAGATTGAGTGTTCCGAAAGTAGAAATATCAATCACTTTAGAATTCCAGATTAACTCTGCAATGTTGCCGACCCCGCCTCCAAGTGTTCCGTTAGTATTATTCGCCTCAAATTGACCGCCATTAACTTGAAAATACCCAGTTGCTCCTGAAAATGACTGAGGATCGGAAGTATCTGTTGTAAAACCATTTAATGAAGACGAGCTGGATGTATTATTGGCAAGGGAAAAATTTTGAGTATAGGGAATCTGCCCTGGAGCAATCCACGTTCCTGACCCGGAACCTCCAACAGTCCCAGCTGCAAGTGCAATACTATTTCCGCTACATAAATTTGGTTGATCAGGACCTGCAGATGCAGTTGCCGGCAATGCATCTGAAGTCATTGTTACTGACACACGAGATGTGCTTCTGCATCCTGTTGAGGTATTTCTTGTTTCAGCATAAAACGTAACTGTGTTTGCAGGAGTAGGTTCGTTCGCGGGTAAAGGATTAAAGATATTATTTGCACTAAGTAGTAAATTTCCGCCAGAACCTTGATCATACCAATCAATAGCGAGATTTCCACCAGGAGCATTTACGCTTACAGTCGCAGCAGATATATTATTAGAACAGGCTGTTGTACCAACCGCACCAGTAGGGACGTCAGGAAGTGAGTTTACGGTAAAAACTAATGGAGCATTAACTAATGTAAGACATGTGCTAGGGGAAACAATAGAAATGACATTGATCGTAAACGCGCCTGCAACATTTAGCTCTGAGTCAGTCAAAACTATAGGCGTACTGGGATCTCCAGCTGCATTAGTATTAAATATTTTGGTTTTATTTCCAGTCGTAACAGTGCCGTCATTGATAGTATAGTTTAACGTAAACCCGTTGGTACTTGCAGATGCTGCTGTTAAACTTAAGTTCAATTGAGGATCTATTGTGGGGGACCCGATACACGTTGATATTGGGTTGACAGAAAGCGGTGAATCTAAAATTGGAGCAGTCCCTCCAATTGTGATTGAGGCAGAACCACCTAACGAAGAAGCCGGACAACCAAATTGATCTTCTAAAGCAGAAATTTGATAAGCACCAGCTTCTGTTTGTAAAGACAAAAGGTAAACATTTGAGTTATAGGAAGGTTCGGTAACATCTAAAAGTACTCCCGGCCTATCAATGGTAAAAGTAAAGGGTGGCGTACCGGTAAATTCAAACCTGATATCGGGCGCGGGATTTCCCCCACACACTGCTCCCCCACCAGTTACAGATACAACCGCCGGAACCGGACGAATTAACACGGTTGCAGGATCCGACAGAGGACTCGGGCAATTAGAAGAGGCCACGCCAATAGCCTGAACACGATAATCTCCACTTTGAGCACTTGTAGTTAACGTTAATGTGCTTAGCGTTCCAACTACAGTAACAAGATCTGGTACTTTAAACCATCTATATGACGCGGCAAGCCCTCCAGGATTATTAGATTCAAGTACAGTTTGAGACCCGTCCTGACAAATGGTGAGGCCATCGCTTGATGCTCCTTGCGTGATGGTTGGTTTAACTGGAACTGGATTAACAGTCAATGCAAAGTCACTGCTAAATTCTGTTAGACAAGTGCCATTCTTTACCACTGCACGATACAGATAAGCTCCATCTCCATAGGGAGGAATTTCACTATATGTTGATGATGTGTTTGAAATGTCTTCGTACAATCCAGCGCCAAATTTTCTCTGCCATTTTACAACAGTACCCGTATGTCCGCTTAACGTTAGTGTACTAGTTGAAACGCCCTCGCAAATTGTATTGACAGGAGACCCTACTGATCCTCCAACGGTTGGAGCGCTTATATTAACAGACTTCGTTACATTGTTAGTTGTACAAACAGGTGATCCATTGCCGTATCTTGAATTAACCCTTATTACCCTCGTGGTTGAAGTGCCTGTAATTGTTGTTAGAAAAGTGCCATCAAACTCCCTATTTGTAGGGTTTGAGAAATTAGTACCTGCTGCATTATCCCAACTCCAAGTGTATGTAGTTGCACCGCCCACAAGATTGTTAACCCATGTAGGGTTGGGTGACATTGATGGAGAGCTACTAGTTTCATCAAACTCATAGACAGTAGTGCCATTTGCGCAAACGTCTGTTGGCCCATTAATAGCGCCGGGATTTGTAATGGTAGGACGAATGATGATTGTAGAGAGAGCTTTTACACTTTCGCAGGTAGTTCCCGAACTCGAGGCGAAATAACTCACCCAAACCTTATAATATCCTGGTGTCCCAATTTGTATACTGTCGAAAGCTGATGCGTTGTTGTAATTATTAATAGCAAGCGTTGTTGACGTTCCTGAAGAAATCAAAGGTCCCGGCGAACCATTATTGTTTTTGTACCATGCAATTGTTGCACCGCCCGGAGCACCCGTTACAGAAAATGAATTAGGCGTTATGCCTTGACAGACGCTTTGGGTATTGCCAGTGGGAGCAGTCGGCTGACTGACAACTAAAATTCTTGCTGTAGTAGTGACAGGCGCGGCCGGAGTTGCTAAATCAAAGCGATTGCAGATATTCCAATAACGCATAGTAATTACAAACTGCTGACCGACCTGAGCAGTTGCTGGAATTGTTATTTTATCTGTTAAAACCGGAGTTGGTGGAGCGTTAACATTTAAAGCATTTGCAGATTGGATTACAGTGCCGTCGAAAGGAAAGGTGCGTGCTACATCACCAATTTCGACTGACCCTGAAATTGTATTGGTTGTTCCATAAACAAATTGTCTCCAACGTCTTCTATCATTATCACTGACCACGTCATTTGGGCTGAATCCATTGGGCATACAATTCAAGGTTGTACGATCCCTGAAGAAAACGTCTGTTTCAACTCCCGCGCAAACTTGGTAAGTTGTTACGTTTGTTGCGTTCTCAGAAATTAATAAAACACCACTATTTTGATTATCTGTATTCCAGCGGATAAACCTTGGAGGGGTTCCTAGATTAATTGCTCCACATGGAGTTCCGTTAACAACTAAATCTACCGTTGGTCTGTATTCACACCGAACAGTTGCGCCATTTGTAGGAAATACATGTGTAACATCTAATTGATACTGGTGGGTACCAGCACCCGCCCAACCCGTCACTCCTTGGACAGTCTGTGCTGCGGACCCATCACCCCAAGTAATTCGAAAAGATATTGAATTTGGATTATTATTATCATCAACGTTTGTTGCAAAAATTCTAAGGGTCCCCGGCCCGTTTTGGTTGGCACATTGGGTTCCGTTACTCAAATTCGTCAAGCCACCTGTTACAGGTCCAAAGCCATCAGCTCCTCCGCAACTTTGTCCTAAAACTTGAAAAGTTGAGGCTAAAAACAGACATATAAAAAAAAGGAGAATTTTATAGATAACGTGGGGTCTCACAAAAAGTCAGGTTAGGTAATGGGTCTCTAAAGTTAACAACTTTCTGCCGGTTTGGCAAAAATGCTGCTTGAGAATAGCGTTCATTGTCCTAAAGCGTGCATTGTAACCGGCTTTATTCGGTCGGATGTAATTTTTACCGTTAGATGACTCTTGATCAGGCATGCCATTCCTTACTGAACCCAAACTGACCTTAAAGTCGGTCATGTCTCACTATTCGCAAAAGTTAAGGTGATCTGTATATAACCCATATATGACCTATAGTTAACCTGTATATAACCTGTATTTAAATAGATGCAGCTTATGTACAAGTAATACCCGATTTATTATTGAATGTACTGCTGATAGACCATACAGCAGGAGTTTTTTGTTCTAAGCTTTAAAGAAAGCCGTGCCGTTAGGGTTGCTGATCAAAAAATCAGCTGGTCTGTTGTAAATGAGAAGCATAAACTTTGCCTTATCCCAAGCCCAGACCTGTAATTATTCCTCAAAAAAATTACCTTTGTGCCCGGTTATTCGAAAAGGGTTAAGAAATCATGTCAACTGCTAAGTATATTTTCGTAACCGGGGGTGTAACTTCGTCCTTGGGCAAAGGGATTATTGCTGCTTCGTTAGCAAAATTGCTTCAGGCGAGGGGTTTTAAGGTCACTATTCAAAAGTTTGATCCTTACATCAATATAGACCCGGGTACACTCAATCCATATGAACACGGGGAATGTTATGTTACCGATGACGGTGCTGAAACCGATCTGGATCTTGGTCATTATGAGCGTTTTCTAAACGTTCCTACCTCCAGGGCCAACAACATTACCACCGGTCGCATTTACAATAATGTTATTACCAAAGAACGGCAGGGAGAATACCTTGGAAAAACTGTTCAGGTGGTCCCTCATATTACCGATGAGATCAAGAAGAACATTTTCCTGCTCGGAGAAAGTGGTGAGTATGATTTCGTCATCACTGAAATTGGTGGATCAGTTGGCGATATCGAGTCATTACCATTTATAGAGGCTGTGAGACAGGTGCGTTGGGATCTGGGAGCCAATAACGCCCTGGTGATTCACCTCACGCTTATCCCCTACTTAAAGGCGGCTAAAGAACTAAAGACAAAACCTACACAACACTCTGTAAAAGAACTGCTTGCAGCAGGAATTCAGCCCGATATATTGGTGTGCCGAACAGAATTTCCGTTGCCATTGGAGCTTCGGAAAAAACTGGCGCTCTTTTGTAACGTGCATCTTAATTCGGTAATAGAAGCAATGGATGCTGACACGATCTACGATGTGCCTTTGCTCATGAAAAAGGAGAAATTGGACGAACGTGTGCTCGCAAAGCTTAAAGTACAAACCAAAGCGGAACCTGACCTTGATCAGTGGAAATCATTCTTAGGTAAACTTAAAAATCCTGTTGAAGAAGTAAACATCGGACTTGTTGGCAAATATGTCTCCTTGCCGGATGCCTATAAATCTATCGCTGAAGCTTTTGTTCACGCAGGGGCCGAGAATGATTGCAAGGTGAAATTACACTGGATCTCTTCTGAGGATATTAATGCAGAGACAGTAGATTCTACTATAAAAAATCTTAACGGCGTTCTTGTTGCTCCCGGATTTGGGGAACGTGGCTTAGAAGGAAAAATTCAGGCGATCAAATATGTAAGAGAAAACAAAATTCCTTTTTTCGGCATCTGCCTGGGAATGCAATGTGCCGTAGTTGAATTTTCAAGAAACGTTCTTGGCCTTGATGCTAGCTCAACCGAGTTAAATCCAAAGACTAAAAATCCGGTGATTGATATGATGGAAGAGCAGAAAAAGATCACAATAAAAGGTGGCACAATGCGTCTAGGTTCTTTTACCTGTAAACTTAAAAAAGGAAGTAAAGCGCTTGCTGCATATGGCGAAAATGTGATTCAGGAACGCCACAGACATCGTTACGAATTTAACAACAGTTACCTTGAGCAAATAGAAACTGCAGGGCTTCGTGCCGTTGGTATCAATCCTGATTCAGAACTAGTGGAGGTTGTAGAACTCAAGGATCATCCGTGGTTTATTGGCGTTCAATATCATCCTGAATTAAAAAGCACGGTATTAAATCCTCACCCACTATTTGTAAAGTTTGTGGAAGCCGCTCTCAATTACAAGAGATCAATTTCTTAACTTTGCGCCCTTTTAATAGAATTTAAGTTATCATCATCATACAATGGATAGAAATTCGGCTATCGGCCTGACGCTCATTGCAGCATTATTACTCGTTTACTTTTATTGGTTTGCGCCTAAGCCAAGCACTGAACAACAACAGCAGCCAACAGAGATCGCTGCCACAAGGCCGGACTCAACACAGCAGACTATTGCACCTCAGGACAGTGCTTCGATAGCGGCTACCTATGGTGACTTATCGAACTATGCTCAAGGCACTGAAAAGACAACAACAATAGAGAATGAAGATTTAAGAATCGTCTTCAGCAATAAGGGCGGTAGCATTAAGGAATTAGAGTTAAAAAAATACAAAACATATTCTCAGAAGCCGTTAAAACTGGTTACCCCTGGGTCATCAAAAATTTCCTTAACTGGAAATTATAAAGGCAAGGATATTGATTTATACACTTTGTTTTTTGAAGGTGAACAAACCAAAAATGGCGATACTACTTTACTGACTTATAATCTAAAGCTTTCGGATGGCTCAGCTATCACACAAGTGTATTCCATCCCTCCTGCGGGCCACGAAATTAAATACAGGCTTCAGCAGAAAGGCCTTGATCAACAACTTTCAGGAGACAACCTGACATTTCTTTGGACTGATCTTATTCGTCCAATGGAGAAAGATTTACAAGACACGCGCGATAACACAACCATCACTTATTTTACTGCAGCAGATGGTTTCGATAAACTTTCTGAGAATTCCTCAGGTGAAACACAATCATTTCCTGGGGCTGTTAAATGGGTTTCTATCAAGGAGAAATTCTTCCTTGCAGCAATCATTGTAGAAAATACTTCATTTGCCAATGGAGAAGTATCAACAACATTAAACCCTGCTGATACTGCAGTGGTTGAAAAAGCAAGCGTTCGATTGTCTCTTCCTAAATCTGCTTTAGCAAATGGCGCAAACCTGAAATATTATTTTGGTCCCAATGACTACCAGGTCATTGGTCCGGTTGCAGAAGACTTCAAGAAAAACGTTTATTTAGGATGGCCTCCTGTATACTGGATCAACAAGTTCGTAATCTTCCCGGTATTCCATTTTCTTACCAAGTTCATTTCTAACTACGGTGTAATCATCATCATACTTGTGTTTTTACTTAAACTGGTTCTTGCACCACTCTCCTACCGCTCATTCCTGAGCATGGCGAAGATGAAAGTGCTTAAACCAGAACTCGACGAGATCAAAGAACGCAATGGTGATGACATGGCCAAAGTTCAGCAAGAGCAACTTAAGCTGTATCAGTCAGTAGGTGTTAATCCGATCAGCGGTTGTGTGCCTGTGCTGCTGCAGATGCCGATTCTTTTCGCAATGTTCTACCTGTTTCCAGCAAGTATCGAACTCCGTCAGCAACCCTTTCTTTGGGCAGAAGATTTATCAACATATGATTCAATTGTACAGTTACCCTTTGCGGTACCATTCATGGGCAGTCACATCAGTTTATTTACATTGTTGATGACCATCACAACGCTTATCTATACGTATCAAAACAATCAGATGTCGTCGGTTACTGGTCCAATGAAATCGATGTCGTACATTATGCCGATTATTTTCTTCTTTGTGTTAAACCGATTCTCTGCAGGATTAACATTCTACTATACAGTTTCTACGATGATCACTTTTGCACAGCAAGCCATTATCAGGAAATTTGTTGATGACGACAAGATTAGATCTGTACTGGAGGAGAATCGAAAGAAAAACGCTTCCGGAGGTCCAACTAAAAAATCTAAGTTTATGGCGAAGTTGGAGGATGCTATGAAAGCTGGTGAGGAAGCACGAAGGAAAACGGATGATGAGAAAAAGAAGAAGAAGAAATAGTTAAAAGGTAACCTGATCTTCTTCAATACTTTAACTTACTTTCTTATGCACACCATAAGAAAATAACGTTCAACAATTGTGCACCGATTGTGGATAACCCGTTCCACGATGTTCCACGACCCTATTTAAAATCATTTATATTTGTGCCCTCCCGAATTAAAAAAGTGCGGGTTTTTATTTCATTTACGATGGGAAAAATAATCGCTATTGCGAATCAAAAAGGTGGAGTAGGTAAGACTACTTCAGCAATAAATTTGGCCGCTAGCCTTGCCGTGTTAGAGAAAAAGACACTGCTGGTCGATGCTGATCCACAGGCTAACTCTACATCAGGGCTCGGCCTCAATCCTAAAGATATTACACAGAGCATTTACGAATGCATGGTAGATGGTGTTGAACCAAAAGATGCAATCGTTAAGAACGAACTGAAATTTCTCGAAGTGCTACCTTCTCATATTGACCTCGTAGGTGCAGAAGTAGAAATGGTAAGCATTGAACGGAGAGAAGAAAAAATGCGCGATGTATTGCGTAAGATCAAAGACGACTATGACTATATCATTATTGATTGTTCACCCTCTTTAGGGTTGATTACGATCAATGCATTAACGGCGGCCGATTCTGTTATCATTCCTGTACAATGCGAATACTTTGCATTGGAAGGTTTAGGCAAGTTGCTGAATACGATTAAAATTATACAGACAAGATTAAACCCAAAACTCGAAATAGAAGGGATCTTACTGACGTTATATGACTCAAGGACAAGTCTGGGTAATCAGGTAGTTGAAGAAGTGAAAACTCATTTCCAAAAAATGACTTTTGCTACTATTATTCCAAGGAACGTTAAGCTTAGTGAATCACCAAGTTTTGGATTACCGGTTATTGTTCACGATGCGGAAAGCAAAGGAGCCATCAGTTATTTAAATCTGGCACATGAAATTTTAGATAAAAACAGAGTAGCGAAATGAGCAAGAAAAAAGCTTTAGGAAGAGGTCTCAGTGCCTTATTAAAAGACAATGAGACAGAAGAGAGAATGGAAGTGGCGGAAGTTGATATTCCTGTTAATAATAATATTGCCGCATCTTCACCAACCAGTGGTATAAATGAAATTCCAATTGAACACATTGAAGTTAATCCTTTTCAACCGAGGTCACATTTCGATCAGGATGCACTGCTTGAATTAGCGGAGTCCATCAGGGTTCATGGTATTATTCAACCAATCACGGTTAGAAAACTATCTACAAATCAATACCAGCTAATATCTGGTGAGAGACGTTTTCAAGCATCCAAATTAGCAGATCTAAAAAGTATACCTGCGTACATAAGATTAGCGGACGACCAGCAAATGCTGGAAATGGCATTGATCGAGAACATCCAGCGCGAAAATCTAAATGCCATAGAAATAGCCTTGAGTTACCAGCGCTTGCTAACCGAATGTAGTTTGAAGCAGGAAGAGTTGGGAGAACGGGTAGGGAAAAACCGTGCAACAGTTACAAACTATCTCCGCCTCTTAAAACTTCCGCCTGATATTCAGATAGCTGTTCGCGATAACAGGCTTTCCATGGGACACGCGAGGGCGATCATTAACGTTGATATGCCCGATCAGCAGTTGTATATCTTTAAACGCACACTTGCCGAAGACTTGTCCGTGAGAAAGGTTGAAGAACTTGTGAGGGAAGTTAGTGGCAAGAAAAGCGAAGCTTCTTCCGCAGCCGCATCTTCAAATGATAATGGCTCCGCTCCTGCTTCCAAAGAAATTGTACAGCTTCAATCCAAGTTATCTTCTCACTTTGGCACAAGGGTTGCCGTTAAGAGCGATGGTAAAAGAGGTGAGATTAAAATACCTTTCTTATCCATTGAAGATCTTAACCGTATTCTTGACATCCTCAAAGTATAATGGTCATTAGTCAAAACCTTCCCCTCCGATTATCAGCGTTAGCTTTCATAATCTTCTGTTTTTGCAGCGCTGGTTTTGCACAGCAGCAGACACAAGTCGAAAGAGACACGCTGATAATAGAAGGGCAGGATACAGTTTTAGTGAAATCTTATGCAAAACGTTTTAATCCGAGGAAGGCGTTGCTTTATGCAGCGGTTGTACCAGGCTTAGGACAAATCTACAATAAAAAATATTGGAAGCTGCCATTAGTTTATGGCGGCTTCTACCTCATTGGATTGCAGATCAATAATTTCAATAGCATCTACACAGAGTACAAAGTGTATCTATTTGATAATCTCCAGCAAGGTAAGGTCGGAGATAATGATATGAACCAAGAGGTGAACCGTACCACCAGCCAACTCAGAAGGATTGTTGATCGCTCTAGACGTGAAAGAGATTTTTGGGTAATCATGATTGGGGCACTTTATGTCTTGCAAATTGTGGATGCACACGTGGATGCACATTTAAAGGAATTTGATCTTAATCCTAATCTTCGAGTGAGCTTACAGCCAACCATGGAACAAAATGCAATGCTCGGGCGGCAAACTGGTTTTTCTTTAACAATGAAATTTTAATTCCCATCTGCACGTAGTACATTGCCGGCTTATCATCAATCATTATTCATGAAAATTGTTCTTGTAGGCTATGGCAAAATGGGGAAAACCATCGAACGCATTGCGCTTGGAAGAGGTCACCAGATTGCAGGTAGAATAGACATTGACAACCAAAATGAATTAGAAACCATCAAGGCAGATGCTGCAATAGAATTTTCTCATCCTGACGCGGCGTTTGACAATGTAAAGCGTTGTATTGAATCAGGAATTCCAGTAGTCTGTGGTACAACAGGCTGGCTTGACAAAAAACCAGAAATAGAATTATTAACGACACAAAAAGAAGGAGCTTTTTTCTATGCTTCAAATTATAGCCTTGGTGTAAATCTATTTTTCAAACTCAATGAATACCTCGCTTCAATGATTAAAGGGTTTGATCAATATGAAGTAAGAATGGATGAGATCCATCATGCGGAAAAAAAAGATGCTCCAAGTGGCACTGCTATCACCCTTGCAGAAGGAGTTTTAAAACATCTTGATCGTAAGAAATCATGGGTGAATAAGGACAGCAGCAACCCCTTTGAGATTCCAATTAAGTCATTTAGAATAGATCAGGTGCCAGGTACTCATGTGGTCAAGTACACGTCAATGATCGATGATATTGAAATTAAACATACTGCCCATACCCGCGAGGGATTTGCTTTAGGCGCTGTATTGGTGGCAGAATGGATTCAAAATAAAAAGGGCGTTTTAAATATGAATGATTTTTTGAAATTCTAAGAGCACTTCAGCGACTTACAGAAAGAAGCAGGTTATTGACAGGATATTTGATTGACGATACTATTGAAAAATTCCCTTTATTTGCAGGTTTTAAAGTCAAGGAACGGACAACCTGATCAACGGATAAATAAACAACAAAAATGAATTGGCAGTTTTGGAAAAAGAGCGCGGACAAAGATAGCAAACCGGAAAAACCGAAAACCAAGATCCGTGAATGGTGGGATGCTATTCTTTTTGCTGTTGTAGCAGCAACGTTGATTCGTTGGTTAATCATGGAAGCTTACACTATTCCAACTCCGTCAATGGAAAACTCCCTACTTGTGGGTGACTTTTTATTCGTCAGCAAGTTCCATTATGGAACCCGCACAACAACCACACCGCTTCAAGTTCCGCTAACACATCAAAAAATATGGTTTACAGAATTACCATCTTATAGCACGTTGATAAAGCTACCACAATACAGACTTCCCGGTTTAACACATGTTAAAAATGAAGACGTTGTGGTTTTTAACGTTCCTCCAAGAGAACTCAATGATGCAGAATATCCTGTGGATCTGAAGACAAACTATATCAAGCGTTGCGTTGGCATTGCAGGGGATATCCTCCAGATTAAAGGTCAACAAGTTATTATTAATGGTAAGCCGCTTTCGTTACCACCTGGCATGCAACATGGATTTCTGTTTCAGTCAAACGGACAGATCAGCGAGAGAAACTTCAGGAAATTAGGACTCGGTCCTGAAGATTACCAAATGGAATATCAGACCAGCGATGGAAAGGTAGCATATCGGGTTCATCTTACGCAAGAAGCGTTTGAAGAGATCAGCAAGGATAAGCCGTCCTATATTTTATCAATCACCAAGCAGGAAAGAAACGAGAAGGAAGTTTTTCCTTATTCAGGATATAATCCATTTTTCGGTATAGCACGAAATGAGAACATGGTTTGGTCGCAAGATAATTTTGGACCATTGTGGATTCCGAAGGAAGGATCTTCCATAGCCATCAATGACTCAACGCTTACCCTATACGGAAATGCAATCATCAAATACGATCACAATGATGATGCGAAAGTGGAAGGCGGAAAACTTTTCATCGACGGCCAACAGGTAAACGAATATACTTTCAAGCAGAATTACTATTTCATGATGGGCGATAACAGGCATAACTCGCTTGACTCTCGCTATTGGGGATTCGTGCCTGAGGATCACGTTGTAGGAAAAGCGTTCTTCATATGGCTGTCCATCGATCGCGATGCAGATTTCATTAATAAAATAAGATGGAGCAGGTTTTTTAATCTCATTGAGTAATTAGTCCACAGTCAACAGACCACGGTCGAGGACTGTTGACTGTGCTCTGTTGACAATTCAATCACCAGCCGATTTCTGACAACCCTTTACTTTTAAGGTAATTGTTTGCTTTGCTAAAATGTTTACAGCCAAAAAATCCACGGTCTGCTGAGAACGGTGAAGGGTGCGCTGACATTAGAACAAGATGTTTATTCCTATCAATCACCTCCCCTTTCTTCTGCGCATAAGCTCCCCATAGGAGAAACACAACATGTTTTTTCTCATTTGATATTTTTTGGATTACAGCATCCGTAAAGGTTTCCCATCCCTTTTTCTGATGTGACCCTGGTGTACCAGATCGCACTGTTAGCGTAGCATTAAGCAATAGCACACCTTGCGTTGCCCACCGTTCAAGGTTACCTGATGCAGGTATCTCTTTTCCTAGATCATCTTTAATCTCTTTAAAAATGTTTACCAAAGAAGGTGGCATTCGAACCCCATCACGAACAGAAAAGCTTAACCCGTTAGCCTGATGCAAACCGTGATAAGGATCCTGCCCAAGGATTACAACTTTCACATCATCGAATTTACAACAATCAAATGCTCTGAAAATTTCTTTGCCGGGAGGAAAAACAGCTTGGGTGGCGTATTCGTCCTTTACAAAATCAATCAGCTTTACAAAATAGGGCTGCTCGAATTCATCTGTTAGCTTCCCTTTCCATGATGAATCAATCTTTACATTCATACTTTGCTTACTGTTTCAAGAAGGCAGCGAATCAAAGATTAAAAAAATAACAATCAAAACTGAATCTGGATTATTTAGGAGCAAGTTTTGGTTGAAAAGCAGATTGATCAATTGTACAATAAGATTTAAAAGATTAGCTACTCTAACTGATGCTTAATTCTATTGAATATCAATGCATTGAAACGAATTTGAAGTAAATGATTAAGAATTGTAAAAATTTGATATTTTTGAATGTATGGTTACGGAAATCACGCAGGGAATAAAGGTCAGTGTAGAAACGGAATACCAGCCGGCATACTCAAGTCCGAGTCAGTATCACTATGTATTTACCTACCGTATTACTATCGAAAACCAAAGCGAATATACAATCCAACTCATGCGCAGGCATTGGAATATCTATGACGCTGGTTTTATGATGCGTGAAGTTGAAGGTGAAGGTGTGGTGGGCCAGCAACCAGTTATAGAACCGGGACAACTTCATCAGTATGTGTCGGGGTGTAATCTAAAATCCGGCATCGGAAAAATGGTAGGCACCTATCAAATGGAACGTGTTGTCGATGGCCTTAAGATGCAGGTGAATATTCCCGAGTTTACAATGCTCGCACCTATCCGACTGAATTAGATTGTCCCTCAATTCCCATCAAATAAAGTCTTACTTTTCATACTGGCTCGATGCTGTTGACGAGCATTCACTTCATTCACCATTTTTTTTCGACTTCCACACAGGTGTTGTTAAGGCAAAACATGCTCCGAATGAAATTGCAGAAAACCTTAGGAGAAAACTATTGGTAGACAATAGGTCGATCTCATTCACAGCAATTGGCGCTAAAACAGGGTATGTACAAAAGAGTGTAAGCTCCATTGCGAAAGTCACTTTAACGCCTAAAAAATACGCGTCCCTTTATAGTAGAATTATCAATAAATACAAACATCAAACTATTGTTGAACTCGGCACAAGCCTTGGCATAAACACTTTGTATTTGGCATCATCTGAAGGAACACACGTTCACACTTTTGAAGGCATTGACAAAATCGCTGACATTGCCAGAATCACTTTTGAATTTGCTGGAGCTTCAAATATATATTTGGTCGAAGGCAACATCAATTCAACGTTGCCATTGTCTATGTTTTCGTTGAGAAAAATTGACTTTGCTTTAATGGATGCTAATCATACTTACGAAGCAACAGTGCGTTATTTTAACAACATGCTCCCGAAGCTGCATGCTAGAAGTATTGTGGTGATCGATGATATTTACTATTCGGCAGAAATGACAAAAGCCTGGCGAGAAATTAAAAACCATTCACTGGTTTATGGGTCTGCAGATCTTTATCGTTGTGGGATTCTTTTTTTTGATCCATCATTGAACAAACAACACGTTATCTTACAGTTTTAGGTATTGTAATACAAAAACATAGCCCTATTTTTGCTATATGGAAAACCCTATGACGGATACTACGGAATCTACTACCTCTTTTGAGCCCGCTCCACGGAAGAATAATAAAGCAACCATAATCATCGCGTTGATGGCTATTGTCATCATTATTCAGGGTATTAAAATCTATCTCGATTCTCAGGAGAAGCAGGAGGTTGTAACACAGTTAACGTCTACTGAACAAGAATTAGCGTCTACCATGCAACGTCTTACCGAGATCAAAACTGAATTGGAGGAAAAGATTGCAGAAGTACAAAAGCTTGGTGGCGATGTTTCTGACCTGCAGCTTGCCAAAAACGAAATTGAAAGTGAATTAGGAAGATCAAAAAGGGCAACAGGAAAAGAGATCAAGATCTTAAAAGACAGGGTTGAAGGATACGAATTGCTGCTTAAAAATAAAGATGAGGAAATTGACAAACTCAAGACAGTCAACAAAGAATTACTTACTGAGAATAAAACCCTCAAGACACAAAAAAATGTTTTAGGGGATTCAATTAACAGGCTTAGTCAATCAAAAGATGAACTTGCCACTAAAGTTGCTATTGCGTCACAATTAAAAGTCGAAAACATAAAAATTCTTGGATTAAACGATCGTGGAAAGGAAAGAGACTCGCCTTTTAAAAACCGTCAACTCAAAAAACTCAAAATAGATTTTAACATTGCTGAAAACAGCGTTGCGCCAATAGAAGGGAAAAAGATCATGATCAGAATTATCGATGAAAATGGTCAGGTGCTGTTTGATGTAGCGCGAGGGTCTGGTACATTCATCTTCAACGGTAAAGAAGAATTCTATACTGCCTCACAGGAAATATTATACGACAACACAAAACAAAAACTGTCATTCCTTTATGAAAAAGGATCAGACTATCCTGAAGGCAGTTATATACTCGAGGTCTACACAGATGACTATATGATGGGAAGAGGCGAGTTTGCTGTGAAGTAAGTCTGATATAAGAACAAGGAGTAACGATTTTAGATTTATGATCTAAGTCACTACAGCCACAGGTCGTGCTATTTGTTAAATCGCATTAGCGTTAAGAACAAAATTTTGTCTGCTGCCTTTATCAATTGTCGACTCATCCGTTGCCGACTGCTAATTGCTTACTGACTATTTTGATTGAAATACCTGAATGGGTTTTTGCTCTACACCAGTAGACCAGATTTTCACATTGTCAATTTTCCCTGAATCATCGAAGGAGCCGAAGCCTATATAACCAGCTCCGAAAGTCTTGTCAGTCGCCTCTTGAACGAGTTTGCCATCAAAGAAAATTTTGGTTGACCCCGTCTCTATATTTCTTTCAACACGCACTTTGCGCCATTGATTTTGCCCCCAATCAATTCCCGGGGTAGTAAAAGAACTAATTTTTTTACGCGGAGCCTCATTCACCAACATAATCTGATGCGCATTATCATCCATTGCAGTGGCGATGTGCGAATAATAGAAGTGAGAAGGATCCTGAAAATTGAAGATGACGCACATATCGCGATGGCCATATTCTTTACCCGTTTGAAACAGATCTGCCTCCAGGATAAAACTTCCTACTTTAATATTCTTAATCAAACCTATGGTATGTGGTGACCTGAATGGTGGTTGGTAGTCTGATATCCCCGTAAACTCTAGCCCCTGCCCTTCTTTTCCCTCAGCAGCAATCCATCTATCGGGCTGTGTGAAAACGAAATCGCTAAAGCTCTTGTCATTGAAATTTTGTTGGTAAACAAGCTTATATCCTAAAGGCAATTGCTGCCCGAACGTAATAACGCTTAATGCTGTAAGGAGGGTTAGGAAAGTAGTTTTTAACATAATAATCTTTCTAATTCATTAAATATAATTGAATATGATTATACTCAAAACCGAAACTTCCAGTCCTTACTTGGCAAGATAAACCAGCAGAAGCCTTTTGAACCTTCATACTTGTCTTTGCGTTTTCCCGGAACTAACTCTTTTACACCCTGTCTTGGAGCGAAAAGCGGCCAAATTCCTCGCAATTCCAAGGTTTGACGCCAGCCTTACATGTTTCAATTTAGATTTTTAAAATCTGCAGGTATTTTGTACTTTTGCAGGCTCAAAATCAAAACACATGAAAAATTACGAGACGGTATTCATTCTAAATCCCGTTTTGTCTGAAGATCAGGCAAAGGATGCTGTCGAAAAATTTGCAAAGGTGTTGAAAAATAAGAATGCTCAAATCCTCAATCAAGAACAATGGGGATTAAAGAAGCTTGCTTATCCAATCAACAAAAAGTCAACAGGCTTTTATAACCTTATCGAATTTGCGGCAGAATCTACAGTGGTTGACACTCTGGAAACAGAGTACAGACGAGACGAATCGGTTATGCGCTTTTTAACTACAGCGCTTGACAAGCATGCAATTGTTTATAACGAACGCAGGCGTAAAGGAGAATTCAAAAACAAAGACAGAAAGCCACAAACTAAGAAATCGGAGGATTAAGCCCTATGACATTAATGAACGAACCCATAAAGCGGGCTGAGATTAAACCTAAATACTGCCGCTTTAAGAAAAATGGTATAAAGTATATCGATTATAAAGATCCAGACTTCTTGTTGAAATTTATCAACGAGCAAGGCAAGATATTACCACGCAGACTAACTGGTACAAGCTTGAAGTTTCAAAAGAAAGTAGCTCAAGCTGTAAAGCGGGCACGTCATCTGTCATTGCTTCCTTATGTTGGTGACTCATTAAAGTAATCCTTAACTTTTAAAGACAAACGAACATGGAATTAATTTTGAAACAGGACGTACAAGGCCTAGGATATAAAAACGATATTATTAAAGTAAAAGCAGGATATGGTAATAACTACCTTATTCCGAATGGTTTTGCTTTAATCGCCAACGAATCCAACAAAAGATTGGTGAATGAAAATATTCGCCAAGCAGCTCACAAAGCATCAAAAGTTAAACAAGATGCTGAAGCGATTGCCGCAAAAGTTGGTGAGTTAACAGTTGAGATTAAAACTAAAGCAGGTGAAACCGGCAAAATTTTCGGTGCTGTTACAGCGATTCAAATCTCTGATGCGCTGAAAGCTAGAGGTTTTGATATCGATCGTAAGAAAGTGATCTTAAAGGAAAGCCCAAAACAAGTAGGAACGTACAGTGCGACGCTTGATCTTCATAAAGAAGTGAAGCATGAAATTACTGTAAAAGTTGTTGCTGAATAATAAGCATCTTTTAGGTATGGATATTAAAAAAGCCGCATGATGCGGCTTTTTTTATTTATCCTTCTCTAGCATTTACATGCTAAACTACTTGTAGTAACAATGGTTCAAACCGAACCATAAGCAGTGTGTTAAATAAGCAAGGCTTTCCTATAAATAGAAAGCTGTCTTGTCTACTAGTTGACCTTAATGAGTTCAACGTCAAATATTAGTGCTGAATGTGGTGGTATCTGCCCTCCTGCCCCACGTTCACCATACGCGAGATCAGATGGTAGATAAATTGTCCATTTATCGCCTTCTTTCATGAGCTGCAGCGCTTCAGTCCATCCTGGAATAACTTCACTTACGCCAAAAGTCGCTGGCTCCCCTCGCTCAACTGAACTATCAAAAACAGTCCCGTTAAGAAGTTTACCGGTATAATGCACAGTAACCCGATCAGTAGCTGCCGGACTTTTTCCTGTACCAGTATTTACAACCTGGTACTGCAATCCACTTGCAGTTGTCTTAATGCCTGCCTTTGTTTTGTTCTGTTCTAGAAAGGTAGTCCCTTCTTCGCGTGCTTTTCTTGTTTTCTTTTCCATAACTCCTTCCATATATTTTTGAACAAGCATTTGTGCCTGTTCCTTTTCAATCCTTAAAGGTTTTTTATCAAATACATCTTGAATACCAGCTACAAATGCTTCAACGTTTAGCGAGTCAAATCCCTGGCCACTCATGTTGGATCCTATCATCACCGCTACGCCGTAGCTTGCTTTCTTTACAGTATCTGAAAGATCGGGCTCCTTCGGCTTTTTCAGTTCAGCAATTTCAGCTTTCAACTTATTCACTTCAGCTTGCAATTCTTTCTTCGACTGGGAATAAACAGAACTGGTGATGAGAATGCAAATACAAAATACAGATAATTTCATGGTTAATTAGATATGAGTACTGAGACGTTAGCGATGAGACTTTAGTGTAAATGGCATAGCAACGAAGATATGTCATACAGCTGCAAAGGTCTCATGTTATGCTTCTTTGTTTAGTTAAATTAATAACGCAAAGAAAAGCAATTATAGTTTTATTATCTAAAAGTTAAGCGAGATATGCAGACAGCATTGCAATCAATATACCGTGCTTATCTTAGGTTAGAGAGCTGGTCTAACCGTTGGCGTGTGTATTCCTTGGCGATTTTAATTGTATCATCAGAACTAAGGTATTTTTTAAAATAGGCTATTGCCTGCGACTTGTCTTTGTAATAAACATCGTAATTTCTAGCAAGGTGATAGAGAAGAATATCTGACTTTGAACTTTCATAGGCAGCTTTATAATATTTAATGGCACTCTTGAAGTCCTTCACCTCTTCATAGGCACTTGCCAATTGTGTGTAGTATGTACTGATGTTATCGGAGATACTTTCGTCAATGGCTTTGTTAAGATACCAGACTGCCTCATCTGGTTTCCCTGTTTGTTGCAATGATACGCCTGAGTAATAATAAACCCAGTCAGCACTTACCTTTTCATTCAGCAGAAATTGCATGCACGGTAATACGTTCTCATACTGATCCATTTGAAAATAACTAATACCAAGTAATCTTGCATACACCACAGTAGTATCGCCTCTCAGCAACATCAAATTAACAAGCTTAATGACATCTTCATATTTTTCTGCTCCAAACTGTGCTTTCGCCAGCAGAACACTTACCTGTGGGTGATTAGTATAATTTAGTCCTTGTGTTAGAAGTGTGTCGGCTAATGCATATTGTTCATCTTCAATTAAAATATTTCCAAGAGAAACATAAGATTCTATATCTCGGGGATTCAATTTTATTGCCTGTTGATAATAAACAGTGGCCGATACAAAATCATCTACCTGTGCTGCAATAGAAGCGTACTGTTTATAGTAATAACTATTTGTCGAGTCGGAGTGAATTAAAGTTTGAAAGCAGTCCTTGGCCCGGTTATACTGATTATTCCGAGCATACAGTTGACCTAGCTGATGAAGTATGCTTCTGTTAAGGGAGTCAGAATTCAAAATGATCTCGAACTGTTCAATCGCTTGAGGATAGTTGCCTAGCCTGGAGTAGCAAATACCTTTACGATTACAAATGCCAACATCTGTAGAGTCACTACCTTGTTGAAGTAGCATTAGCGCTTTTTCAAATTGATAATTATTGATTAGATGGTCTGCCTCGGTTTTTATTTCCTCGAGCGTTAACTCCTGGCAAAAAGCAGTACTTGCAAGTGCAATGAAACAGAGGGTCACAATTTTTTTCATTTTATTCTTTTTAAGGAAAGTAGTTAAAAAGATGGAAAAAATAAAGTCTGGAAAACCAATGCCGCAACAACAATAAAACGGGGAAGAGATTAATGTTTTAAAGAAGCATCATCATTAATCTCGATCCAATGCCCATCAGGATCTTGAAAGTAAATTTGTTTTACACCATCCACCCTCACTGTCGGAGCTTTTTCAGTACCTGGCCAGTTAGTATAATTTAGATCGTTTTGATTCAACCGCCCGATAAACTCATCGATTGATTTCACACTGAAACAAAGATGATCATTCTTGTCTCGTTTAATATTCTTTCCGGCACCTTGAATGAGGTGTAATTGGCCAGCTCGCCCAAGCGTAAACCATGTATGCCTTCCATCTTTAAATGGCTCTGGTATCTCCTTCAGCTTTAAAATATTTTTGTAGAAGTCTGTACTTTTTGTGAGATCATTAACATAGACAGCGATATGATTTAATGAAATATCAATTTCATTTACTTGTTCCTGTGCAAGCGATGCGATGGACAAAGAACTGGCGAGAACTACTGTTAAAACAAGAGATTTTATTTTCATCTGTAAAACATTCAACTTTACGAAAGATATACAGAATTAATTAAAGCACGCATTATTATCCGGCTGCCGCCCATGAAAAAAAAGATTGCTGATTTTATAGAATGGATACGAAAGTTTGTCAGGGATAAATTTAATTCCAGAAATGAAGAACTTCCATATTACATCACCATCACCATCGCCATAATATTATTTGCTGTTGGATTAAAAGTGTTTATCGAACTGACAGATGAACTTGCGGAGAATGAACTGGAACCGTATGATACTTATGTTACTAATTTTGTTGTAAGCTTTAGAAACTCCGGCCTTACTAGTTTCTTTCAATTTGTTACAAACCTAGGTGATCGTTACACATACATATTAGTGACACTCGGACTGGGAGTTTTTTTCTTTATACGAGTTAAAAATCTAAAATTTACACTTCAGATCATTACAGTGCTGATCCTGGCTTCGCTCTCCAATATTGCTTTAAAGAGAATTATCAACAGAGCACGACCATCACTTGAGCATCTCGTTTCTGTCAATACCTTGAGTTTTCCAAGCGGACACTCGATGAGTGCCATGGCGTTTTATGGTTTCCTGATTTATCTGTGTTTAAGATTTAAATTAAACCTTTTACTCAGGATTGTTGTCATAACGCTGTTAACTGTTTTAATCTTATCTATTGGTCTTAGTCGAATTTACCTTGGCGTCCATTACCCCTCTGATGTCGCTGCAGGTTTCGTAGGCGGTATTTTATGGATTGCGCTATGTGCTATTGTATTTAATGTTATTGACCTCCAGCGAAAGCGCAAACAAGCAAAGTCTGTATCTTCTATTGAACCTGTTCAATAATTAAAGAACAGGGTTAAAAATGATTAATTATATTCGCGAAAATAAAGATTATGGAGAGTCTCGAAAATAAAGTTGTAATCATTACGGGGGGAAGCAAGGGTATTGGTTACGGCATTGCCGAAATACTAATTAAACAAAAAGCTAGGGTTGCTATTACCAGCAGAACCCAGGCGTCAGCGGACAAAGCTGCAGCACAACTCAACCTCCTCAAAAGTGGAGAGGCGTTCGGCATTGCTGCTGATGTACGAAATTATGAAAGTCAGCAAGAAGCTGTGAACGCCATACTTCGTAAATGGGGAAGGCTTGATGTTCTTATTGCGAATGCAGGAATTGGTTACTTCGGTTCAATTGATACGCTGACTGAAGAACAATGGCGTGATACAATTGATACAAATCTTACTGGCGCCTTCTTTAGCGTAAAGGCATCTATTGGTGCCCTTAAGGAAACGAAAGGCTACATCATTACGCTGGCCAGTTTAGCGGGTGCCAACTTCTTTGCTGGTGGCTCGGCCTACAACGCCAGCAAATTTGGTTTAGTTGGTTTTACACAAGCGATTATGCTTGACTTGCGAAGTCATGGAATAAAAGTCACTACCATTATGCCGGGATCCGTTGCTACTGAATTTGGTGGCGGAGATGAGCCAAATGAAAAAGATGCGTGGAAAATTCAACCGGAGGATATCGGTCAGATTGTTTCCGATCTGCTTAAAATGCATCCAAGAACTTTACCTAGTAAAATTGAAGTCAGACCAAGTATTCCAAAATAATTATTAGAAGATAAATCATTTAAATTTCCAACATCAAAAACAACCATAACAAATGAAGATTGCTGAAATACATACTAAAAAAGGAGTGATGAAAATCAAATTCTTTGAAAAAGACGCTCCCAATACAGTAAAAAACTTTACAGAACTTGCAGAACATAATTTTTACGATGGACTTATTTTTCATCGCGTAATACCAAACTTTATGATTCAGGGTGGATGCCCCAATGGTGTGGGAAACGGAGGACCTGGTTACAAAATTGATTGTGAACTGAACGGTGAGAATCAATATCACGACCGTGGCGCTTTGTCAATGGCACATGCGGGAAGAAATACAGGTGGGTCTCAATTCTTTATTTGCCATAACAGAGAAAACACAAAACATCTTGATCGCAATCATACTGTTTTTGGAAAAGTATTTGAAGGCATTGAGGTAATTGATCAAATAAGAGCGGGAGATGTAATGGAAAAAGTGGTGATCACAGAGGCGGAAGATAAATAATTGTTATCCGTAAACTAAAACTCAGCCGCTAGCGTTTAGCTAATAAACAATAAAGTGAGTACAAGCTTATTCAACAGGCGCGAAGAAATTGCAAATGCTATTACCCATGGCATTGGATCAATTCTGGCAATTACTGCGCTGGTTATTTTAATCGTATTTTCCGCGCTGCAAGGTACAGCAAGCCATGTCGTAGGATTTACCATTTTTGGTGTCACCATGGTGATTCTATATACCGCATCAACGCTGTATCATAGTCTTACTCATGCGAAGGCCAAAGACTTGTTTCGGAAGTTCGATCACATGTCCATCTTCCTGCTGATTGCAGGTACTTATACGCCTTTTTGTCTTGCTGCACTTCCAGGTTGGATCGGCTGGACAATATTTGGAATTGTTTGGGGATGTGCAGTGCTGGGTATTGTAATGAAAGCCTTTTACACAGGCAAGAAAGAAAAACTTTCAACCTTCTTATACGTGATGATGGGCTGGGTGATTATTCCAGCTATTAAACCGTTGTATGACTCAGTATCGTTGACTGTATTTATTCTCCTGATACTTGGAGGCGTGTTTTACACGATGGGAACTTACTTTTTTCTTAAGGACAAAAAACAATACTATCATAGTATCTGGCACTTATTTGTACTTGCAGGAAGTGTGTTCCATTTCTTTTCCGTCATCAATCTTTTAAATTCTTGAACATATATAGTTCATAAGTCTGGCGCTCTTTTCCAGACTTATGAACTATTCTTTATTTAGTGATCTTCGTTAACATTTGCCTGCTCGTCATTTTGCCATCTTCCTTATAACTCTCGCTCTTGATCATGCCTGAGTCCTTCGCATACCACATTGCACTCTTGATCGTACCGCTTCCCAAACCTTTTTCACTGGTAGTTGTGAACGTTAATTTATAACAATCGAAAGTACCTGCAGGTGTAGTAACACTTTCCTTCGATTCAACTTTTCTGTCTTTTACTAAAAAAGTACGATTCATCAAATTCATTCCAGACATAGACATTTTAATATTATAGGTAATATCTTTCAAACTCTGCCCAACCTTAAGGTCTGATGGTATATCCATCTTATCGCCAGTTACATCTACTGTCATTCCGGGGCTACCCGCCTGTTGTCCGTTGTCCATCATCATGCTCATAGAGTTCATAGTGAAATGAAGTGTCCCACCATCACAAATCCACTCCGTCTCTGACGTACCAATGCTCTTATCTTTTTTTGCATCGATGATCTCCTGAACCATCGTTGCTTTCATAGATGATCCTGATCCCGACACATTTTTGAACATGTTTGTCGTTCGTAAAGCGAGCTTCTCTTTTTTATCAAAATGATCATACTCCAGCTTTATCCCTTCCTTGATGGGATAAAATTCGTTGCATTGCGCATAGATGGTAATGGTAAGACAAAGTGAAAAGAGGGTTGTAAGTAATTTTTTCATAAAACTTTTTTTTAGGACCGAACGATGTTAGAATTTTATAGACGTGATAGAGAAACAATGTGTTATTTCTTCAATGATGTTAATTCCAATTTGCGAAATTCAACTTCTGCTCCTTCAGCCTGTACAGCGATCTGACCTTTAGAAACAGTACAGTTGAAACCATTATTGACAAGGGCACCATTTACCCAAACCTTTATTGAGTCTGCTACACATTCAATCACCATATTGTTCCATTCGCCCAATGGCTTTTCAGAACCATCGGTGAGATTGATAATCCTTCTCTCCTTCCCTTCTACAACTCCCCAGTTCTCTTTTGGTCCTCTCCTTTTTTCCATTTCCGGAACTTCAATATCTTCTACTATGCACCAGAAATCTCCGGCGTTCTCGTGCATCATTTGCACTTCAAGGGATTTGGGAAACATTTTATATAAAGCACGAGGTGTTGAAGCATGTACAAGAACACCACAATTGCCCGGCGTTCCTGCAAACCTGTATTCAACTTCAAGCTTGTAATTTGAATATATTTTATCCGTAATAAGATGACCATTTGGAGTACCCATACTTACGAGTAAACCATCACGGATAATGAATGGACTTTTTATATTCGGATTACTGTCCATTTCAGGAACATCCACATGCCAACCAACCAGGTTGTGTCCATTGAATAAATTTTCGGGCTTGGCTTGCGCGACAGAAGAAATATCGCAACACAAAAAATAAACAAAAAAAACAAAGAGGATTTTGACATGGAAGGTCATATGATCATTGAGTTTACTTCTATAAAAATAGAAATAAGAATGACAAAACTAAATGGATAACCATCCCATTACCCCTTCGCGTGTTTTAACAAATTTATGATTTTCGAAATGTGCTAATACCTGCACTGAAACAGGGGAATTCAAATGCGCTACTGGAACAGCTTCAGTTCCAATTTCTGATAATAACACCACAGGAGATTTCAACTTTAATCTTTTGCCTTTTTCGATCGGTGCAACAAGCGTTTTATGCACAAATCCTTGTTTCTTGTTTGGCAACGCCACACGATACCAATCACTGCTTTGTGCAATCACTTTTACATAGGTATCCTTTACTAATGTGCCAGTGACTTTATGTTTCTTCCCAGGTCCTGAACGAAAATTTAAAGTTCGGGCTGTAACCTTGAAAGCAGGTTCCTTAAAAGTAGTGTCCCAAGGTAACGCATTTACTGTCGCCTCTAATGTTCTGATATAATTGATAGGATCTTTACTTTTGCTCTGATAAATTCCGAAATGAAGGTGTGAGGGTGTATACCGTGCGTTGCCGGTATTGCCTACTGTTCCTGCTGTGTCACCTTTGCGGATAACTACTCCGGGTTTTACCATCTGAGAATCAAGGTGAGCGAAGTAATATGAATGACCTCTTTTTCTGTCCTGCATCCAAACAACCTTCCCTCCTAACTTACTTGTTCCAACCCTCGTGACATAACCGTCAGTTGGCGCTACCACTGCAGTTCCTTTCTTTGCGAAGATATCAACACCTTCATGTGTTCGCTTTCCACCATCGCGTGAAGCTCCATAAAAACTTCCAATAGATTTATTGCTGGCGCCTGCCACTGGATTAATTAAAACAGGAGTAAGCGAAATATTTAGCGTATAGTAGGCATCGATAAGTAATTCCGGCTGAATCCGGATCATACAGCTAAAGTCTTTCTCAAATTCGTGTGTCAATGCTAAGGTTGAATCTGCATGCGCCAACGATAACCAGTCATTGTCCTTCCAGATAAAAAGATCAAGAAAAAGTTTTGAATCGTGTTTTGCTACAACTGCTCCATTAACTGTAAGTACCTGTCCTTCCTTTGCATCGAAGCGATATGATCTTGCTTCTGGTTCACTTGCTTTGAAGTACCCAGATTCAGCAAATGGAAGGTTAATGATTACAGAATCTTCCAACACTTGCTCACCTGCCGCCACCCAAGCACGGGCCATAGCTGTTTGATCAAGCTCAGCTGTCTTTAAGGATTGAACGTATTTTTTATAGGGCGGAGGATCTAAAACGCGTTGTAGTGGGTTAGTGCCGTTGCAGCTATATAAAAGAACAGCAACAACAAGAATCAAAAGTTTCTGCATGAACAAAAAACGATAACGAAATGCATTTAGTTTGAAGCAAAGTAATTATCAATCATACATTTACTGCGGGATAGAAATCTTCGGCTAAAAATCACCAGCAATTAAATTTAATAATTCTCTATCTTGGAATCCCGAGAATGGAAGATCGAGAACTTACAGCATTAGCAAAAAGTCTTAAAGCGTCTGATCGTGATGCCTTTGAAACCCTCTTTAATATTTTACATCAGAATATCTTCAACTTCATTTTGTACCGCATCAAAGACCAGCAAATAGCGGAAGATTTACTGCAGGACGTATTCTATAAATTATGGATCAATCGCGAAAAGCTTGACGAGCATCAGTCTATTAAAAACTATGTTTATACTATTGCTGACAATCTCATTCTGAATCACATCCGCCATTTAAAGGTTGTTGCGAAACATCAAATCGAAAGCAGTCCACCGCACTTTATAAAAGCTGATAGTCCTCAATTTATACTGGAAGAAAAAGAGTGGCAATCCAAACTTTCTTCAGCCATAGAAAAATTACCAGAAAAAACTAAAGTTGTTTTTCTGATGAGTAGAATGGAAGACCTTAAATACCAGGAAATCGCGGACCGACTTTCTATTAGTGTTAAAACAGTTGAAACACATATGGTAAAAGCACTAAAAACCCTTCGAGAAAGCTTCTTTTATAAGTTATAGTATTTATTTTAAAAATTGCTAAGGGAAAAGTTGAGTCATGGTGTATACAATTAAAAGCAGATAATGGACCAGGAGTTATTAGACACTTTAATCATTAAAAAATTATCAGGAACAATTTCTACTGATGACCAAAGATTACTGGAAAGATTTCTAGCGGAAAATCAAGAAGCAAGCCAAAAGTATGATCAGTACACCAAGCTTTGGAATGCCACCGGGAAAGTGACTGCTCCGACTGGTCTTTCAAGAGACATCAGGTGGCAAACCCTGCAGAAAAAAATAAGCACGGTAAGCCCTGAAAAGAATAATGCAAGACAATTATCATGGCCACGATATGCTGCAGTGTTGGCTGTATTTGCCGCATTGATTTTCGTGTACAATATCCTTCCGCAAAGGAATCTTAAAACAATTACTACTGCCACATCCGAAAGCAAAACAATTACGCTCCCCGACCATTCGGTGGTGAAATTAAATTCAGAAACTACTATATCATATGATGAATCCTTATGGAACGAAGAAAGAAAAATTGAGTTGAAAGGCGAGGCTTATTTTGAAGTACAAAAAAATGGATCGCCGTTTATAGTAGTTTCTAATAAAGCAATAGTCAAGGTGTTAGGTACTACCTTTAATGTGAAATCACGAGCTGATCGTACCTGGGTCCTGTGCTTTTCAGGAAAAGTAAGTGTTGGACTAAATGACAAGGAAAACAGGAAACATATTCTTACCGCTGGCACTGGCGCGGTGCTTGATGGCGTACAGTTATCAGAAGTCTATCGCATATCAAATAATGACGCAAAAGGCTGGATAAAGGGAGAACTATATTTTCAAGATACACCGCTAAAAGAAGTATTTGCAGAACTCGAACGACACTTCAATAAATCCATAAGAGTGGAGAAGGATGTTTCACAACATTCTTTTACAGGCAGGTTTAAAGGTAACGACTTTGAAGGAGCCTTAAAGACAATTTGCTTATCAGCTGGATTAAAGTTTACAATCAACAATGATTCTACTGTCACGGTGGAGTAAGTCAAAATATTATAGCATGCTCGACTCAGGGTATTTGAGATGGAACGTGTATAAGGATAAATAAATGTTAGTTCATGCGAAAAGCGCTACTTCTGCTTATCCTATCGATACTTTCTCATCTCACTTCTACAGCCCAAACGGAAGTTGTATTTGTAAAAGGTGATTTTTTCAATAAACCTTTAATAGAATTTCTCCAGGAGATTGAGAATAAAAACGGCATTCAATTTCATTATATCAATGACGTTGTCAAAGATATTACCGTCAGTGGTTTATTTCAAACCAATACGCCCTTTCTGGAAGCATTGGAAACAATGTTAAAGGATAAACCCGTATCATTCGCTCGAAATGATAATGGAGAGGTTATCCTTTTTGCAAACCCTAAAAAGGCATTAAAGAAACAGGTGAAATTCTATAGCCTAACAGGTCAGGTTATTTCTAAACAAACAGGTGAACCACTTCCATATGTTACTGTACACATTCCTGAATTGTCTAAAGGTGCGGTAACAGATGCAGTCGGAAAATTTGAAATAAAACCATTTCCTGAAGGCTCACATCTTATTCAATTTAGTTACGTGGGATACAAAACCATCGTTAGAAAAATAAATGCTGAAGCTAACATAGATCTCAACATACAACTAGAAGAAAATATGAGAGCCCTAAGCGAGTTAATTATAACACCTTCATCATTTCAAATTTCCACTATTGAAGCAACTCCCCCCACCATTGGGAAGGAAGAGATCTTACACTCGCCTAATATGGGAAAAGATATTTACCGAACCCTGCGTGCATTACCTGGAGTTGCTAATAATGATTTTTCTGCGAAAGCAAGAATTCGCGGTGGCCATAGTGACGAAACCGCTGTATACCTGGATAATTTTATGATCAATGATGCCTTTCACCTCGAGGAAATTGACGGTTCGTTCAGCATTTTCAACACAGATTATATTGATGAGCTTACCGTCTTTACAGGTGGATTCTCGGCTCGGTACACTGATCGGCTTTCGGGAATTATTGACGTTAAAACATCTGATAACATCGAAGCCGACAAGTACAGATTATCAATCGATCTTATGAACGCAAGCTTTCTCGCGCAAAAAAAATTAAATAGTAAAACAAATATATTCTTTACAGCACGGAGAGGATACCTCGATTTCTTACTGGCTAGTATGCAGACGGACGATACGGATGCGCTGGAGCCACGGTTTTCTGACTTTTGGGCCAAAGTAAGCTATAAGGCTAATGCTGAGAATTCATTAAGCTTTAATGTATTAGTAGGAAGAGATAATTTTTTAGTAAAAGATGTCGATGAATTTGTAGCACAGCTTGATTTGCAAAGTGTAAGGGATAATGTGAACGGATGGATCAACTGGAAATGGTTCCCAAGAAATGATTTCAATTCAATTACCACACTTGGGTTTCAACATATTGAAAAGAAAGCAAAATTTACATTTGCGGAAAATCTCAAGCTTGATAATACCGATAAGAACAATTCAGAGTCGCTTGTCTTCACGAACAACAGCTACTGGAACGTTAACGCTACAGACAATTTTGAATTTGGGATTGAGTCGAGACTCTTCACTTCCCAATACCAGTATAATGAATCCAGATACGAGGTTTTTAATTCTACAAAAAATAACATTGTTACCCGCGACATTGACATTGATAAGACTATTACTGGATACACGGGTTCTGGATTTATTCAATACAATTGGAAGCCGCATAAAAAAATCATCATACAACCAGGCATACGCGCTTCCTCCCAAAGTTTTTCTCCTGACTTAAAATTCGGCCCAAGGGTTGCGTTAAGTTATGATATCACTCCTTCATTCAACACACGGTGGGCTTACGGCATTTACTATCAACCCGATCAGTATTTTAAAATGCGTACGGCACTGTCTCAACAGGATCTGTACAATACCAATGGAAAAGCAACGCATTATACTGGTTCATTAACGTTTTCTAAGAATAAGACAAACGTAATGTTGAACCTTTATTACAAAAAGTATCATGAGTTATTCGATGATTACCGGTTTGAATTTTTTAACCGTATGGGCGGTGTAAATATTCTTGATGTTCCATTTCAGACAACTGGCGGCTATGCGCAGGGAGTAGAAATGATGGTACGGCAGAACTATGGCAAGAATAGTATGATCAGTATTTCCTACGCTTACGCAGAAAGCAAAATCACAAACAACGCAGGCCAAAATACTTTTAGAGATTTCGATCAACCACACACCATCATCGTAAATAATATTTTCCGATTACCACTTCACTGGAATATTAGTTTATTCTGGACCTATCACACAGGCTATCCATACACGCCTACCAAGGTAGATTTCATTACTTATCGAAACGAACAAGAAGGTATCATTCTATTCTACGAAGCAGGCTTGAAAAACAGCAAGCGCTTACCTGACTTTCATTCGCTCGATCTAAGAATAGAAAAGTCATGGTATATCAAGAAACACACTTTGACCACTTATCTCAACATCATCAATTTTTATAACAGGGAAAACTTGAGAAGTTACTGGTGGTTTCCGTATCGATCTGATGGTCGCATAAATTTCGAGAACGAAACGCAATCGAACATTCCATTTTTTATTTCACCGGGTATTAGTTTTACTTTTTATTAAATAAACGTCATAGATTTTTTAAATCTTGATGGTTTGACTCAGGGTATTTTCAGCTTAAGGTGTATAAGTAATTACAAGCGCATCTCATCACCTTATGAAAATTTCATTCCTGTTAACATCCGTCACCGTTATATCTCTATTCTGTAATTATGGTTGTGTTGAAGAAAATACAGCGGTGAATAGTGTTTCAAGCTTTAATTTGATCCAAACTAAAATTTTCAATACCTCCTGTGCGCTGTCCGGGTGCCACTCATCTGAAAAGGATAGCAGTTTTCCCGAACACAGGCTTTTGTTAACAGAGGGTGTTGCCTATGATAACCTGGTAAACAAAGATCCCAACAACGAGCATGCCCTTCACGATGAACTAAAAATAGTAAAGCCAGGCGATAGCGAGAAAAGTTTATTGATGCATAAACTGCACTGTCACGAAAGTCACCATCAAAATGATTATGGAAATGTTATGCCTCTCGGAAGGGAGCCACTCTCTAAGGGCCAGATAGATTTTATTACTGCATGGATTAATGAAGGCGCTCCAAAAAATGAAGTGATCAATGCTGACCCTCAATTGCTTGAGGATAACGTGCCCTCATGCAATGAAGATTTTACAGCACTTGCAGCACCAACTTTGGGCATGGGTTATCAAGTAAAAGTTGATCCTTTTGATATTAATCCGGATTTTGAACGGGAAATTTTTGTGTACAAAGAACTCGGTAATGAAGATGCTTTTTATCTGAACAGGATCGAGATGAAAATGAGGAGAAACAGCCATCACTTTCTCGTAAATACCTTTCAGGATTATACTCCTGCCCCTATCCTACCTTCAGTGAATACTATCAGAGACCTGCGGGATGCGAATAACAATTACATTGATGCTACAATGAAACAAATGGAATATCAGATCTTTACCATTGCAAGTCAAACGCCGGAGATGAACTATAACTTTCCCCAAGGTGTAGCGCTTAAAATACCTGCGCATCAAAAACTCGATATCAATTTACATTACGTCAATAAAAGTTCCAGTACCATTCAGGGAGAGTGTTATCTTAACTTATACAAAGCAGAAACATCAGAGGTCGTGCATGAAGCATTGCCACTGTATATCAGCACGGAAGATATCATGTTGCCGGCTCGTGAAAAAACTGTTATCATAAAAAAATTCTCGAGCACAAGGCCGATGAAGATATTTATGCTTACTTCTCACACCCACAAACATGGGGAGAGTTTTGAAATTCAAATTAATGGAGGAAACAGAAACGGTGAAGTTATTTATTCCAGCCTTGACTGGCATCATCCCGTTATCAAAACCTATGAGACCCCGATTAATCTCAATGCGGGAGAAGGATTGACGATGATTATTACTTACAACAATACCACCGATAAAGTGATTAGATTCGGACTGACGAGTGAAGACGAAATGGGAATCATCTTTGGTTATTATTACTGACCTTAGGATAACATTACTTAAGGCTTACTTCTAAAACACTTACCATCTGCGGATTTAATTCAGTGGCTTTTTCACCTGACAATTGCCCAACTTTTTGAACATATAAATGCAATTTATTGTGATGTAAAAGTTCTGGATCATAGCTTGGCTCCCATCGATCAACCGAGTAATTGGTGAGTTCCACCGTTGTCCACCTCAAATCTTTTACGTCAGTGCTGGCCATGCAAATGCGGTCCTGATGTTCTTCATCTCGATAGATCATGACAAGTTTATTTTTTGCTACTATTAACTGTGGTCGGCTTATTGGTATGCTCCTGGTACCGGCTCCGGCTAAATCAAAATCACTCATCCTGTTTGTAATTTTTGATGTACGCCATTGTGAATTTTTGTAATATATCAGATGGTACTGTACGCAAGAATCTGAAGCATTTTGATAATACGTTGCAATGTAGGGCTGACCACGATCGTCACTTGCCATAGACGTTTGATTAATCAGATCACTCTTTTGCTCAATTGATGCCGCGTACTCCGCAGTCGATGCTATGATTGGAAGCGTATATTCTTTTCCCCCGGTCGTTCTCCATGTTCTACCTTCGTCATGTGAAACGGCATAACACATATCATGATTTGTCTCTACATGATACGTCTCTCTCCATACCCAAGAAAGATGTATTGATCCGGTTTTGCTGACATGCAGCTGCCAGTATGCATTTCGTACACCTTCCCCACTGATGAGGTTTTCCTGAATGCGCGTCCATATCTTTTTATGGATGCTGTATTTATTAAGAACAACATTTCCATTACCCGAACTACCATCCCTGTAAACAAAGATCAAATCTCCGGAAGGCATTTTAAAAAATTGTGGATAGGTCACGTGATCTTCAAGTGAACCCATCATCACCTGCTTGTCTCCCATCTCCAAGCGTTCAGGCTGCAAACTTTTACAATAATTTAATTTATTTCCATGTTGATCCCATGCCATGTGCATAAACCCCTGCCCATCGATGGTGATGCTAATTCCGTTGTGCGCATCTGAAACGTTCCCTTGATGTTGGGTTTGGTGAAGCGTCCACACTGATGTTCCTAATTTTCTTTTACCCAATACAACAATACCGGTACTGTCGTAGTAAGAGATGTACTGATAGTTGTTGAAAGATACGATGGCATTACGCCTAAAAATGGTAGCATTAACCATTGTTTTTGCCCATCCCAAACCCACTTTTGACTCCTTTACTTTTACTGAAGTTGCAGGAGAACATGCATTTAAGATAACAAGAAACCATAGAATACTAATGTAAAAGAAATGTCTTTTGTGTTTTCTCATAAGCGAAGTGAGTATAAGCTCACTTCCGAAAGTAACAAATGGCTTTGATTCAACTGTCCTTTATCCAAATTGAAATTGATCAAAAAAAACCCTTTAACACAGATTGTTAAAGGGTTTTTAATACTTAATGTATCTTACCTACTGATCACCATCTGGTGTTGCCTCCTCTATTGCGTTTCCATTATCATCAAAACGATAACTACGCGCTCCTGCTTCTGTATCTAGGTCCATTGAATATTCATTTGTACTTCTATCATAATAAATAGTAGAGTTCTCCCAACCTTTGTACATGTCACCTTGCAGTGTTTGCCTTAAAGAATTAGGAATTTGATCTGCCTGCAGAGGCGATATTTGTGTACCATTGTTTGATGGCGTAAACGTTGTTGATGGTTGTGCCGCAGGAGAAGTGGTTTGAAGTGCGCTATTGGTACCTGTAGCCGTTTCTGATCTTTGAAAGTCATTTCCTGGCTGCGCATTCATCTGCGCTGGATTTGAACCTGGCTGAGTCGCGTAGGGATTTGCTGGCGCTGCTGCATTACCATTTGTTCCTGGCTGTACCGGATTGGCAGGCTGCGTAATTCCGGAAGGTGCCATTGTGCCGGAAGTAGCACTTGGTGGAGTTGTTGAAGGTCTAACTGGAGTGGTGCTGGCCGGCTGAGTTGACGGTTGCGCTGGCCTTACCGTTGTTCCTGATGTTGTGGCAGGTTGCGTCTGTGCATGGCTTGTTGTTAATCCTATAACACCTAAACCAGCTATTAAAATTGGTATTAATTTCATGGCTTATCAATTTAAATTAAACTTGAATTTCGGCAGTATGGATAAGAAACCATGCCATCAATCTTCGGATAAAACTGAGCTTATCACACTGTGCATTGTTAGAGAAACCTAACCAGCATTGCTGCAACAATGGTTTTAGTCAGAGTTCAAAAAATTTCTTTAAAAAAGAACGAGCTCCTAACATTTTGGCCTCTAATGTTATAAAAACCAGATGATCATTGGATTAGTGAATAAAAATTGGGTATGTGGCATTAAAAGAGGCATTTTTGACTAACATTTTAGTAGCGCATCAAACAGCCGGAAACCAATTTTCTCGCAAAAAGTGTTATATTTACGAATCATTTAATCTTAGGGAAAGTAAACCCTCACATTTCCTATTATTACAAATAAAGAGTCTCTATAGATTGGCATATAATTCAATAAAATAATACAACAATGATGCTCCAGGAATCAAGTCCTTATTCTACGTTATGGAACAAATACCGTCCTGTTATCCTGCAAATGATGACAGCGTCTGAAAATGGACCACAACAGTACCAGTTATATGCTCACGAATTTAAAGCTGTAGGTCAGAAAGACAAGACTTTCAGCTTTCTACTAGAAGCTTCTCAGGGAAAGGCACTTAACAAAATCAAAACCTCAATGGTTGCTATCAATCTTTTGCAGGTTTTACAGAGTTCTAAACGTGCCTCTGAATTAATGAATGATTCAGTGTATGAGTTAAGTCTTGACAAACACTTCGTTTTACGCGTTAATCGCAGAAAAGAAGTTGAGGCAAACGCTGAACTCGTTGAAGCAGAAGCGGCTAATTAGTATTAGAAAACTTATAAAATAGGATCACGCCAAAAGCGTGATTTTTTTTTGCCCTAAAGCCAGTCATTGCGTGTTGGCATAAGGTTTTAATACCTCATATCGTACAACAATAATTGATATGAGCTATCTACTAATAAAAGACAAAGATGTAAAGACATTCAAAGCCTTCATTTCAGGCAGAGAAGTTGAACTTGGTGTCTCCCTATCTTCTAACGCAAATGTTTTTAGAACTGGAGAAGAAGTTGAAATACTTTACGGAAATGACTTCTATAAAGCCAAGATCAATCAGAAGAAAATGCTCGAGCCTAAAGGTCAGTCAGACCAGTCAATGGTTAAATTAAGCGTTTTAAAAAGATAATTTAGTACTAAGAATCAGCGTTCACGAACCCAAATATTCCTGAAACTGATCGCCTTGCTCGGATCCCCGTGATCTTGCAGCGTAATAGACACCTTTCCATGAGCCTATCTTCAAACGCAAATGTCTTTAGAGCTGGAGAAGAAGTTGAAATACTTTACGGAAACGACTTCTAAAGCCAAGATCAATCAGAAGAAAATGCTGGAGCCTAAAGGTCAGTCAGACCAGTCAATGGTAAAATTAAGCGTTTTAAAAAGATAATGTAGTAATTAATGATCAGCGTTCGCGAATCCAAATATTCCTGAAACTGATTGCCTTGCTTGGATCTCCGTGATCTTGCAGCGTGATAGGCGCCTTTCCATGAGCTGCTTTATAAGCTGGCAACCCAATATAAGCCGTGTGTCCTTTTATCTCGTAGTTGTCCTGCACAAGTATGCCATTATGAATAACAGTGACACGCGCTGGCGAAAATAAACTTCCATCTTCTTTAAAACGTGGAGCAGTGTAAGAGACATCATATACATTCCACTCACCTGGCTTACGCATTGCATTTACTAAAGGAGGATTTTGCTTATAAATACTTCCTGCCTGGCCATTCACATATGTTGGATTGTTGTAATTGTCGAGGATCTGCACTTCATACCAGTACTCAGGAATATTTAGTTCATTACTTAAATCTTGTAAAAACAAACCACTATTACCACGTCCCTGACTTTGTCCTTGTATATCTTCTGGAATTTTCCATTCGATGTGTAACTGGTAATCACCAAACTTTTGTCTTGTTGTGATATCACCGGTTCCTTTTTCTACTGTAAACAAACCGTTCTCTACTTTCCATTTGGCGTCTCCTCCATCCTTCTTACTCTTCCATTGAGAAAGATCTTTACCATCAAAAAGTACAACGGCATCAGAAGGCGCTGGTACCATTCCGAGGTATGGACCAGGAGTTACAATTTTAGGAACAGGTTCCCAATACTCAGTCATTTGAGGACGCATCCGTGAAGCTAAAGGCGATAATTCATTGCTCTTTAATTTACGGAGTGTGCCATTATATTCCTTTTCCTGATACGTAACCGTAAGACTCATATTCTCTCCTTCGACCTTGCCCTTATATGGATTTGATTTTCCATCGGCAATAACAGTGAAAGAAAAAGAATCGCCACTCACTTTACCATCAACGATAAGCATGCTGCCCGATGCGGTCGATACTGAACCCAATAGTTTTTTGCCTTCAGTTTTTATATCGAGTACGATCTCAATATTGTCTCCTACTTTTCCACTCCATCTCCCCGAGATATCAGCAGCTATAGAGGCCGATGCAATAAAAGCGATCAATACAATAAGGATGAAAATTTTCTTCATAAATGTTGAGTCTGGGTTAAAGTAATGAAATAGAACAATCGTTGTCAAGTCAGACTTTGCAATACTTGAAAAAATGTTGTGATCATTTGATAAACGGCAAAAAATTTAACCGCTAGTGTATTCCATGCTTTTTTAAATGAAGACTAGACGCGTAATTGTACTTTGTTAGAGACACTGCGCTGATGTTAGCTTAGTTATAATTCTTCCATCTATTTATGAAATATCCATCAACAGAGAGTAGACCCAGCGACATCATTGTCATGGATATCCCAAGCCTGCATGCCGAAGTACGGCACTACGGCCCGCAGTCATATGTTTCCTTAAAAATCAAACACAATTAAACATGAAATACTGTTTTGTGTCATTCATCTGTCTGTTTTCCGTGCTGCAAACTCAGGCACAAATATCAGGCACAGGGCTGGTGAAGGGTAAAGTTGTAGACTCAGTTTCAGTTGCTCCACTAGGTTTTGCAAGCATACAAATCATTAGTAGTGCAGATAAAAAGCTTGTTAATGGTACTGTTACTCCAGATGCAGGAGACTTTAACGTTCAAGTTCCTTACGGCAGATATTATGCTGTTATAGAATTTATGGGTTACAATTCGTTTCAGAGTTCGGAATTCAATGTGTCTTCACAAAAAAGTGATTACGATTTTGGGATCATTAAACTTGGCGCATCAACTAACACGTTAGACGAAGTAATTGTACAAGCTGAGAAAAGTACGATGGAGCTATCCCTTGACAAAAAAATCTTCAACGTTGGTCAGGACCTTGCCAATGCAGGAGGCTCTGCATCTGATATTTTAACCAATATTCCTTCTGTTTCTGTTGATCCTGAAGGCAACGTGCGTCTTAGGGGAAGCGATAATGTAAGAATATTAATAGATGGAAAACCTTCTGGCCTTGTAAGTTTTAAAGGAGGTAGTGGTCTTCAGCAATTGCAAGGCAGCATGATAGAACGTGTTGAAGTTATCACAAATCCATCGGCACGATATGAAGCAGAAGGAATGGCTGGAATTATAAATATTGTTTTGAAGAAGAACAATGCACAAGGTTTCAATGGATCATTTGAAGTCATCACAGGATACCCGACTAATTTAGGCGCAGCCGCCAATTTGAATTATCGCCATCGTAAGATCAACTTTTTTATTAATTACAGTATAGCCTACCGAAAACAACCAAACTCTGGTTCACTTTACCAGGAAGTTTATGATGATGATACAACTTTCATTTCGAGGCAAAATAGCAGAGGAGATATAACAGGATTCAATAATAATATTCGCGGGGGCCTAGATTATTACTTTAGTGATAAGAATATTCTTACAGCCTCTTACCTCTTTAGAAGAAGTGATGTCAATCGCATAACTGATATTCGTTATGAGGATTATCTTTTCTCTTCATCTAATATGCGAAGCTATACACTGCGTAGGCAGGACGAAGATGAGGTTGAACCAAACTCAGAATATTCTCTTATCTATAAAAGAACCTTTGCACAGAAAGATCACACACTTACAGGCGAAATCAAACTATTAGACAACTGGGAAAGTTCGCAACAATTATTTACGGAGAATCATTTCGAGCCTGGTGGAACAGAAAATACTTCGCTTAGCCGACTTGAACAATCATTGAATGATGAGTCAGAAAAGCAATGGCTGTTTCAGGCGGATTACATAAGGCCAATTGGAAAAGAAGGGAAATTTGAAACAGGTGTCCGCAGCAGTTTTAGAGACATGATTAACGATTACGTAGTGAGCAAACAAAGTGATGAAGGTACTTTTGATCCTCTGCCAGGTCTTGATAACGTTTTTCTTTATGATGAAAATATTCATGCTGCTTATGGTATTCTAGGTAACAAGCACAAAAAAGTCTCTTACCAGGCGGGCTTACGTGCCGAATGGACTGATGTAAAAACAACACTTCAGGAAACGAACGAAGTAAACCCGAGGAGGTATGCAAACTTATTTCCTAGTGCGCACTTTACGATAGACCTTGGCAACGACAATGCAATTCAGATGAGTTATAGCCGAAGAGTTAGAAGGCCTTTTTACAATGATCTTAGTCCGTTCATGACCTTCTCAGATAGAAGGAATTTTTCGAGTGGAAATCCTGATCTTGATCCTGAGTTCAGCAACATATACGAAGTCGGCCACATTAAGTATTTCGAAAAAGGTTCTATTTCATCTTCAGTTTATTACCGCAGCACTGATGGAAAAATCGAACGCATCAGAACGCCAATCGATGATATTAACTTCAGAACGTTGCCCCAAAATTTAAATTCAGAAAAAGCGACAGGGTTAGATTTTGCAGGTGAATATGCATTAACCAACTGGTGGAAACTTGACATGAATTTTAATTTCTTCTATGCCGAAATAGATGGCAGTAATATTTTAGAAACTTATCGCACAACTACCTATAGTTGGTTTGCACGCCAGACGTCTCGTTTCTCGCTACCGAAAAAACTAGACATTCAATTAAGAGGGAATTTTGAAGCGCCTCAAAAGACAGTGCAAGGCGAACGTAAAGCATTATATTTTGTAGATCTATCGACAAGTAAAGATATTTTAGGAGGAAGAGGTACGGTGAATTTGAACATCCTTGATGTTTTCAATACCAGGAAGATGCGATCCATTACAGAAGGACCAGGTATCAATAACGAGCCAGCTTTTTATTCAGAAGGAAAATATCAGTTCAGGAGAAGACAAATTAACCTTACGATTAACTACAGAATCAAGCAAGCAAAGCAAGCGAAAAAGCCAGCTACTTCTGAAGACTAATTTAAACCCTATGGCAGTCGATAAGGTAATTTGAAGGAAAACAAAATGTTGTCATAGATAAAAAACAAGAGGCTTGATTGCGCATCAAGCCCCTTAGTCTCTTTCAAAATTTTCTACTTACTATTTCGTATTTCTTCTTGTGTCATTGCGATGATTCGATCATCAATTGTTAATGGATCTCCTCTGCCATCCTGGTTGCTTACCGCAATGTATAATCTACCATTAGCGCCTTCTACAACATTTCTTAATCTCCCGAATTTTTGATAGAGATATGTTTCCACTGTATCAATCTTCGTTGGATCTGCTGCGTTAAATACGGCACGGTACAAAGCTTGCCCGCGAAGTCCTGTAAATACAAATGATCCTTCCCATTCTCCCTGGGAAACGAAAATACCGCCAGCAGGTGCCCAGGTAGTTGTGTCTCCACTGTGATAGGCCGAAGTTTCGTATCCCGCACTTTGTTCACTACCAGTGATGATTGGCCAGCCATAATTTCTTCCGGGAAGAATACGATTAATCTCATCACGACAACACCCTTGCTCTTCTGATGGTCCATGTTCTGTACTCCATAGTTCACCGGTTTCCGGTTGGAAAGCAAGTCCTTGTGGATTGCGATGACCAAGGGAATAGATGTATGAATTAGCAATAGGATTATCAGCAGGAATGGCGCCATCGCGTGTCATCCTTAAAATTTTTCCATTAAGCACAGACTTATCTTGTGCAAGTTCAGGAATATAAATTTCTCCAACTGCCCAATACAACATGCCATCAGGCCCAAACTCCAGAGGCCCACTGTTATGGATAAAATTTCCTTTTATTCCATCCATTAATACCTTATCGAAAACAGGCTTTTTAGTCGAAGCATTTTCTTTGTACCGAACAAGTTTATTAACGAGCTCTAATGGACCTTTGCTTGCCGCATATGTATAGCCAATGTATACATATCCATTTTGGCTAAATTCAGGGTCAAGTTCAATTCCTAGCAAACCTGATTCACCAACTTCTTCAACCACTGAATCAAGCGCAAGCCAAGTACTCTTGTTGCCGTTCTCTATCACGGCAATGCTACCGGGCCGTTGCGTAACGAACAGTCTTCCATCTGGTGCGAACACCATTTCCCATGGTGTGTCTAATCGCTCTGCATAAGCTTTTACATCACCACCCTTGTCATCATCATCCTCTTCAAACCAGTCCTCACAAGCGACTAGCGACACGGCAGTCACCAGTAATGTCATTACGAAACGACTGGTGTTCGTCCAAAATTTTTTCATCTTCATCTCCATAATCTGTTGCTTAAATTCTCAAGTGTATTTATACAGTAACGGCTTAAATAATAATACCGCTTCCATTGAAGGATGAAGTGTGAGACTTTCCTTTCCTACTTGGTAATTTCTTTTCGCAACTTCGACGGCGGCAGCGTATTGCTGATAAATTATTGTTGTTAGAAAAAAGTGGGTATGTCGTTGTTGAGGAACTGTTGATAAATTTCGAATGAGTTTAAATCATTGTGTGCACCTTGTGGAAATAGAACCATTTTCTTTTTTCCAGTGAACGTTTTTAAAAGCCGTTGGCTATGTGAAAGAGGTATAAGGGTGTCCAACCCTCCGTGCAATAAGATCACAGGACATTTCACTTGATTGATTTTCGACATGTTATCAAAGCGAAACTTTAAATACAAAGAAGGAAAAAAGAACGGCAGCTTTTCGTTGGCAAGCGCAGGCAAAGATGTATAAGCAGACTCCAACACCAGACCTTTAACTTTCTTTTTACATGCGAGTTCAACTGCTACACCAGTGCCAATAGAACGCCCATAGGCAATGATGTGATCAGGAGAAATCTTTTTGTTTATAGTAAGAAAGTCATAGGCAGCTAAAGCATCAGCATAGAAGCCTTTCTCAGAAATAGTTCCACTGCTCTTTCCGTATCCCCTGTAGTCAATGATCATTACATTATAACCCAATGCTGTAAAATCTTCAGCAACAAATTGCCAGCCACTCAGGTCACCAGCGTTGCCATGAAAATATAAGATTACTTCTTTTCTGTCACCAGTGTAACAGAGGCCATTGATGGTTATATCATCTTCAGTCTTAAGGAAAACTTCTTCTATGTTGTTTACTTTCTTAAACCGAAATGTCTGCGCCAGTTTGCCGGGCATAAAGATGAGCTTTGTTTGAAATACATAGAGCAGCAAAAGCACCATCAGGTAGATGATGACAATGACAAAAGCTATGATTTTTAAAAACTGCATAGAATATCAGAAGTTTATAAACATAAGTCTAATTGTTATCATCGCAAAAGGACCGTAGAGATTCAATGGCTTGTAGAAAATGAATACCTTGATTTTAAATACCAGTAGTAATCGCCTTAATAAAAGAAAGCCACTCCTGGTTAAGAAGTGGCTTTGCTTTAAACAAAATAACCCAATCTAAAACAACATCAGAACTTATGTCTGACAAATGCTTCCATAGCTTCATACTCGGCAAGACCTAACTTGTTGTAGGCTGCAGCCGTTGCGTGGTTGCGATCTTCTGCACGCATCCAAAATTCACGTTTGTCACTTCCAGGGAACATTGCACTGTCCTTCTGTGACTGGTGTTTAAATACCGCCCTACGCTTACGCATCAATTCATCAGGGCTTAACGGAACTGCCATTTCTATCTGGTCAATGTCCCACTCCTGCCATGCTCCACGATATAACCAGAGCCAGCAATCTTTCATATAGTCTTTTGTTTTTAGTCTCTTAACCGCTTCAAAAATAGCAGCCAAACAAACCCTGTGTGTGCCATGTGGATCTGAAAGGTCACCTGCTGCATAGATCTGATGCGGCTTAACCCTTTCAATAATATCCATCACAACTTTGATGTCTTCCTCGCCAAGAGGTTTTTTCTTTACCGCACCTGTTTCATAAAATGGCATATCGAGAAAATGCATCTGTTCATCAGGAAGACCAACGTATCGGCCACCTGCTTTTGCTTCTCCGCGCCTGATCAAACCTTTAATTGATAATACTTCCGGCCTGTCATTTTCTCCAGGGCCTTTTTGTTTAATTGATTCAACAATGTTTCTGTAGAACTCCTCGCCATCGGCTTTTGACAGCCCGAACTGTTCATTAAAATCGCGAACAAAATCCGCAAAGCGAACAGCATCATCATCAAACACTGCAATGTTACCAGAGGTTTGATATGCAACATGAACTTCATGCCCTTGATCAACAAGACGAATGAATGTTCCGCCCATAGAAATCACATCATCATCAGGATGAGGCGAGAAGATAATAACACGTTTTGGAAATGGATTTGCACGCTCCGGACGATGTGAGTCATCTGCGTTTGGTTTACCCCCAGGCCAACCGGTAATGGTATGTTGTAGATGATTAAAAACTTTGATATTAACTTGATAAGCGGAGCCATACTCGGTAATGATATCACCCATTCCATGCTCCATATAATCATGGTTGGTAAGTTTGAGAACAGGTTTTTGCAAGGTCTGGCACAACCAAACGACAGCCTTTCGTATTAAACGGTCATTCCATTCTACTGTATCAAGAATCCACGGTGTCTTTTTCCGAACCAGCTCCGATGAGGCAGCTTCATCCAAAACAACAAGGCAATCTCTATGTTTCTGTAAAAACGATGATGGGATCTGATCGGTAATTTGACCTTCAACAGCTTTTTTAATAACTCCTGCCTTACCCTCACCCCACGCCATCATGTAAACTTTCTTCGCTTTGAGGATCGATCCAACGCCCATGGTAATGGCCTTTCTTGGAACATTCTCTTCTCCGAAGAAATCACTGGCCGCATCAATCCTTGTAACCTGGTCAAGCGTCACTAACCGCGTAAGCGACCGCTCAGTAGAACCAGGTTCGTTGAAACCAATATGTCCTGTTCTACCGATACCTAAAATTTGTATATCCAGTCCGCCAAGTGCATCGATTTTACTTTCATAGGCTTTGCAGAAGTCGACTACTTTTTCCTTGGGCAGTGTGCCGTCTGGAATGTTGATGTTTTCTTTCGGAATATCAATGTGATTAAAAAGATGCTCGCTCATAAAACGAACATAACTTTGAAGCGAATCGGGTTGAATTGGATAGTACTCATCCAGATTAAAAGTATATACATTGCGAAAACTTAACCCTTCTGACTTATGCATCTTAACCAGCTCGGCATATAATCGGGTTGGTGTTGATCCAGTGGCCAGTCCAAGAACGCAGTGCTTGTTTTCAGCCTGCCTGGCTTTTATCAAGCTTGCAATTTCAAGGGCTACAAACTTTGAAGCCTCCTCTGAAGTTATAAAGACGTTCACAGGAATTTTTTCAAAGGCAGAAAGGTCGTTGTTCATAGTGTTTGAAGTAATTTCTAACGTAAAGTATCATAAAAAGCGCTAAATTTTCAAGTGTTTGCGGTAACATAATTTATGAACTCATTCCGAACAATTGTTAGTAACAATCCCTCGAGCTGGCAGATAAGTCTCAAAAACCCGGTTTTTACAGCTGGTTCATGCTTTGCAGACGCGATCGGACAGCGACTGTACAGAAGCAAATTTCAAATCATGATTAACCCTTTTGGTGTAATTTACAATCCGATTTCTATTCATCAGGCTGTTTCGTATGCTGTGAGGAACGAGTTGCCGGCTGATCATACTTACCTGGAAAATGACGGCTTGCAACTGAATTATGAATTCCATTCGGAAGTTGGAGCCTACGAGAAAAATGAGTTGATCTCAACCCTTACCAGTCTCATTTCATCTTCCCATACGTTTCTAAAGCAAGCTTCCTGCATCTTCATTACTTATGGAACTTCATGGGTATATGAAAGAATAGACACGAACGAAATTGTAGCGAACTGCCATAAAATTCCTCCTCATCGATTCAACAAAAGATTGTTAACGCAAAACGAGATCATACAATCATTTGAGATTTTTTATCAGCAATTGAAAACTTTTAATCCTGGGATCAGAATTATCCTAACCGTCAGTCCCGTGCGCCATTTAAAAGATACGCTTGAACTGAACAGTGTGAGTAAAGCAGTTTTGAGGACTGCATGTCATTTGCTATCGACACAGTTCAATGATGTTGAGTACTTCCCTGCCTTTGAGATTATGATTGATGATCTTCGTGATTACAGATTTTACAAGTCGGATATGCTGCATCCCACAGATGATGCAGAGGATTACATATGGAACAGGTTTACGGAAAAGTACTTTGATGACGACACGCAGAAGTTTATAAAAGAATGGAAGTCGGTTTTGGCAGCTATTCAACATCGGCCATTCCATCCCTCCTCTCCTGCACATCAGCGTTTTTTAGAAGAGACGATAAAAAAGCTTGAACGATTAAAAGACAAAGTGAACATTGACCATGAATTGCAGCTATTGAAAGAGCAGCAGATCGTATAATGCTATCTTTCATCTTGCAGCGGTCAATATACATTGGTACGATTTATTTTCGTTAATGACACACTATGATTGAAACACATAAATCCAACCGACTGATTCATTCCACCTCTCCATATCTGCTGCAACATGCTTACAATCCTGTTGACTGGCATGAATGGGGAGATGAGGCGCTATCGAAAGCAAGGAATGAAAACAAGCCTATCCTTGTGAGCATTGGTTATTCATCATGCCACTGGTGTCATGTAATGGAGCGTGAAGTTTTCGAAAAAGAAAATATAGCACAAATCATGAATGAATATCTGGTTTGTATAAAAGTAGATCGTGAAGAAAGGCCTGATATCGATTCTATTTATATGGAAGCAGTTCAAGCTATGGGTATCAATGGTGGTTGGCCATTGAATGTTTTTTTAACTCCGGACCAAAAGCCTTTTTATGGCGGTACCTATTTCCCGCCTGATCAATGGGTTCAAGCGATTGGAGGCGTACATAAAGCGTTCGGCGAAAGACGAGAAGAAGTTATAGAATCAGCCAATGAACTTGCAAAACTTCTTGCTGAGCAGGACACCTCACGCTATAAAAAAGTGTATGAATTCACGGAATTAAGAAGTGATCTGGATAAAATGTTCAGCAAACTTTCTGCTGCGTTCGATAAGAAATGGGGAGGGCTGGATAAGGCACCGAAATTTGTTATGCCTTCTGTTTGGATGTGGTTATTACGTTACTATCACATCACAAAAAATGAGCAAGCTCTAAAGCAATTGGTGATAACCCTACGAAGAATTGCGTGGGGAGGAATATATGATCAGATCGGTGGTGGTTTTGCCAGGTACTCGGTTGATGCATATTGGTTTGTTCCTCACTTCGAAAAAATGCTTTATGATAACGCTCAATTGATGAGCCTATATTCTGAAGCATATGCTTTAACAAAGGAAGAACTTTTTAAGACAGTTGTAATAGAAACATTCGAATGGCTTCAAACTGAAATGACCAGCCCGCAAGGCGGCTTCTATTCAGCTTTAGATGCTGACAGCGAAGGTGAAGAAGGAAAGTTTTATGTCTGGAGAAAAGAAGAGATCGATGAAATTCTACAATCTGATGCGCCTCTTTTTTGGGAATTTTATAATATAAAAGAAGAAGGTAATTGGGAACATGGAAATAACGTATTGATTCAGACACAAGCGGAAGAAGTTTTCATTTCTAAACATGGACTTACAGCTGAAGCATGGAGAAAAAAACTAAGAGATGTAAAGGACCGACTCTTAGCGGTAAGAGATAAACGCATACGTCCTGGGTTGGATGATAAGGTGATCACAGCATGGAATGCAATGATGGTGGTTGGCTTGCTTGATGCTTACAAATACATTGGTAATGAACGCTTCTTAAATGCTGCCTTAAAGAATATGAAGTTCCTTGAGAACGAACTAACAGAAGGAACAACACTCTACAGATCTTTCAAAAATAAGAGATCAACAACAAAAGCATTTTTAGATGACTATGCCTATTTTATTCAGGCGTGCATAAGATTGTATCAGGCCACCTTTGATGAAGACTGGATTAAACGTGCGGAACAATTTACAGAATTTACAATTGATCAGTTTTTCGATTCTGAAGACGGATTTTTCTTTTATACCAGTAAAGAAAGTGAAGCACTGATCGCAAAAAGAAAAGAATTGTTTGATAATGTCATTCCTGCTTCCAATTCAGTAATGGCACAAAACCTTTATCATTTAGGTTCGATACTGGATAAGGATGCATGGAAGCAACTTGCTGAATCGATGACTTCTCCTTTAAGTCACATCATTATTTCAGAACCTAATTACATGTCTAACTGGGGTGTTGCCTATACTGAAATGAAAAAAGGACTTGCGGAAGTTGTGTTTGCAGGAGATAACATCCAAGAAATGTCGCACGAGCTCCATCGAAGCTATCAGCCTTTTGTTTTAACACTAGGAACTAAAACAGAAAGTACACTTCCATTGTTGGAAGGCAAGACTGCCATGGAAGGGAAGCCTACCATTTATGTTTGCTTTAAGAAAACATGTCAACGTCCAGTTTTTACTGTTGATGAGGCGATAGAACAGATTGAGGATTTGACTTAACATATTTTAGAAACCATTTTAATGCTTCGAAGCTTACAATAAATTCTTCTATTCGGGGGAGATATGCTTATTTTTGTCTCTGATATTGTATAATTAAGCGTGGAAATATTTGAGCAGAATGAGAACAGGAACACTTTGTTTGCAGAACTTCTGCTTCCGGTACCTATTCCAAAGTTTTTTACCTATCGTGTGCCCTTTGTTCTTAATGAACACGTACAAATAGGTCAGCGCGCAATTGTACAATTTGGCGATCGCAAAATTCTTACTGGTCTTATCGTCAACATTCATGACCAGCCACCAAAGGAGTATGAAGCAAAATACATTCTCGAACTGCTTGATACCTACCCATGCATTACTGAAATCCAATTCAAAATCTTTGTATGGATTGCCGAGTACTATGCTTGTACGGTCGGTGAAGTGATGAATGCTGGCCTTCCAGCGGGGCTTAAATTATCAAGCGAGTCAATGGTGCAGCTAAACCCAGCATTCAAATTAGATGAAAGCTTGCATGGCTTTTCAGAAAAGGAAACTATTTTACTGCGAAGACTTGAGCACGACACGCTCTCTTATTCTGATATTTCAAAACTGCTGGATGTGCGTAGCATTCATAGTATCTTGAAATCATTGTCGGGCAAAGAAGCAATTCTTCTCTTTGAAGAAGTCAAAGAAAAATACAAACCTAAAACGGAAAAACGAATCAGGTTTACCAAAACGTTTATTCCGAGTGAGGCCATTGAAGAGTTATTTAAGACGTTAGAAAGCAAACCAAAACAAGAAGATGTACTATTAAAATATCTTCAGAAAGTACCAGTACTAAAAGATGCCGAAGCAAATAACAAAGGTCTCGCCAGGAAGTCATTAATGGTGGAAGACATTTCAGAGTCTTCGCTGGCAACGCTGATAAAAAATAATATTTTTGAAGAGTTTGAGGTTGTAGTACCTCGTTTTGATTTTGAAGAAGATCAGGAAATTCCAGTTATTCTGTTGAGTGAAGAACAAGAGCATGCTCAGTTAGAGATCTTTAGAAGTTTCGACCAGCATCCGGTTACATTGCTGCATGGCATTACTGGTTCCGGTAAAACCGAAATCTATATCAATCTTATTCGTAAGGCGTTGGATAGTGGCGGACAGGTTTTGTATTTACTGCCGGAGATTGCCCTTACAACGCAAATTGTTCACAGGCTAAAAAAGATTTTTGGTTCATCAATGGGAATTTATCATTCCAAATTTTCGGACAATGAACGGGTCGAAGTATGGAATTGCGTTCTCACGGGCAAAGTTAAATTCGTAATAGGTGTTCGTTCTTCGATCTTTTTACCTTTCGATAACCTTAGCCTCATCGTTGTAGATGAAGAGCATGATTCTTCCTATAAACAGCATGAGCCGGCCCCGCGATACAACGCCCGCGATGTAGCCATTATGATGGCACATTTTCATCATGCAAAAGTGTTGCTTGGCTCCGCCACACCTTCCGTTGAGAGTTATTATCAGGCTAAGCAAAATAAGTATGGCTTGGTTACGTTAGCGAAACGTTTTGGAGAAGCAAAATTACCAGAAACAATTTTGGCTGATATGCGGGTAGAGCGCAATCGTAAAACAGTCAAAGGAGAATTCTCATCCCTGCTATTAAAAAATATAGGCGAAGCGTTAGATAAGAAAGAACAGGTTATCATCTTTCAAAATCGAAGAGGCTACTCCCCTATGATCAACTGCGAAGATTGCGGATGGGTACCGAAGTGTGTGAACTGCGCTGTGAGTCTTACCTATCATCAATTTAGAAATGCGCTGGTTTGTCATTACTGCGGTTATAAAGAATCGTTACCACAACTCTGTCCTACCTGTACTTCTACAAGAATTAAAACAGTAGGCTATGGTACGGAAAAACTTGAAGAAGAACTGAATCTCTATTTTCCGGAAGCCATCGTCCAACGTATGGACCTGGAGACAACAAGATCCAAAACCGGATATGAAACCATTATCGATAAATTTGAGAGAGGTGAAACCAACATCCTTGTAGGTACACAAATGGTAACTAAAGGTCTAGACTTTGATCGCGTTACTTTGGTAGGCGTATTCAATGCGGACCGCATGATGCACTTCCCAGATTTCCGATCTCATGAAAGAGCATATCAATTAATAACGCAAGTAAGCGGAAGAGCCGGAAGAAGAGAAAAGACCGGTAAAGTTGTCATTCAAACATCAAGCCCCGATCACCCGATCTTGTTGTTCACACTCAATAATCATTATGAAGAATTTTACAGAAAAGAAATCAAAGATCGTCACGAACATGATTATCCGCCCTTCACGCGGTTAATTGAAGTAACAATAAAACACACCGATAAAAAGACATGTAGAAATGCATCCAATGATTTAGCCGATCTCCTTAAACAACAACTCTCAGGAATAAAAATACTCGGGCCAGGAGAACCCATGATTTCCAAAATCAGAAATCAATTCCTCATGAGCATCCTGCTTAAAATACCAAGAGGCCGTGGTGAACTTACACTACTTAAAACTAATATTCATCAATCCATAGAGAAGGTTTTGAAAGAGAAAACTTTTAAGAGTATTCGCATGGTGGTGGACGTGGATCCGGTGTAGTAATCCTAACAGCAAATAAGTTGTAACATCGTTATTGGAAAAGAAATAATATTTATCCTTTGCTTTGGTTTTAGTTCTGGCGTTCAAGGCATGCCAGATGTTATCAAACTAAAAGATTCACGAACTTTTATTTAATAAACTGTAAAAACTTACACCAACGGATGGTTTATCAGTAGAATTACTATTTTTATAAACCCAACCCCTACTGGTGAAAGAGATTTTAGACCCCTCTCTGTTTAAGGCTTTAGCCTTGTTCGTTGCTCTGCTAACAGTGTCAATGAATAACGCTAATGGGCAGAACCTCGAATCCATAGGGAAAGAGAAGCCACTCTCAGTAACTGGTGGTGTATCACTTAATCAGATCTTTTATACAGCTAATGGCATCTCTTCGAGAAGAGATCCATACTCCTATTTTGCATCAGGAAATATCAATTTTTCCCTCTACGGATGGAGTGTCCCGCTAAGCTTCTCAATTTCAAATCAAAATAAAAGTTTCCAGCAACCTTTTAATCAATATAGTATTCATCCTACTTATAAGTGGATCACAGGTCATGCAGGCTATACCTCCATGTCATTTTCGCCTTACACAGTAAATGGTCACATCTTTTTAGGTGGAGGCGTGGACCTTTCACCTGAAGGTAATTGGAAATTTAGTGCATTATACGGAAGGTTTTTAAAGGCAGTTGAACCGGATTCATCCAATGAAAATGCACCTGTCCCATCCTTCAAACGCATGGGTTATGGCTTTAAAGCCTGTTATGGCGAAGGTGGTAATATTGTCGATCTTACTCTCTTTCATGCAAAAGATGACATTAATTCAATCAGTTATGTACCGGACAGCTTAAATATTCTTCCTGAGGAAAACCTTGTAATGAGTATTGGGGCAGGAAAAACATTATTTGAAAATTTTGTGCTGAAGGGTGAATTTGCAACAACCGCACTTACGAGGGATATCAGAGCAGAAAATGCTGATCATTCACACGCATTCTCGAAAGCCGGCTTCCTTTACAATTCCAAAACATCGTCTGCCTATTACAACGCATTCAAAATGTCCTTTGATTACCAATCCAACTTCTATACTATTGGTGTTGGGTATGAACGTGTCGATCCGGAGTACCGTACACTTGGAGCCTATTACTTCAACAGTGATTTGGAAAGTATCACTTTAAACGGCTCCACGTCTTTTCTTGAAGGAAGAATGAGCATCGCAGCCAGTGCAGGTTCGCAGCGTGACAATCTTGATAAGCGCAAAATTAGCACAATGCGAAGAGGAGTCGGGTCTGTTAACGTAAACTACGTTGCCTCTCAACGCTTAAATCTTTCTGTCTCCTACTCTACCTTTCAAACTTTTACAAATATCAGATCACAATTTGTAGATATAAATCAACTTACCCCATACGACAATCTGGATACGCTGAATTTCACACAGCTTTCTAAAAATGCAACGTTGAGTACATCCTATATGTTCGGAGCCAACGATCAGCGCAAGCAAAACATTAATATTAACCTTACCTACCAGAATGCAGCAGACAAACAAGGTGATGTAATGCAAAATTCAGGAATGCAATTCTACAATATAAATACTGCTTACTCGCTGAATATTGTTCCTCAAAATATGGTTGTCTCAATCTCATTCAACGGCACAGTGAATGAAGGAAACGGAATCAATTCTAAAACCCTTGGTCCTGTAGCATCTGTTAATAAATCCTTCTTTAATAAAAAGCTTAGAACTACAATCTCATCCTCTTTTAACAATACCTATAGCAATAACCAAAACATCAGTACTATAGTGAATGGTAGATTTAATGCCAGTGTGAGTATTCACAAAAAACACAATATAAATTTAAGTACAGTAGTTGTCAATAGAAATACAAAATCTGAAAGCGGAGGAAAATCTTTTACGGAATTTACAGGAACACTAGGTTACAGTTATGCTTTTGGTTTAAAGAAATGAGGCAGGATACAAGACACAACGTTGCTAACAGAAACACGATTCAGAATACTGAGTTCATTTCCGTATTCAGCTTACGTTTGCCATTATCCAAAATCAAGTACCCCTCATCAGGAATCAAGAATCAAGAACCGGGTATCGAGAATCAAGCATCCAGAATCCAGAATCCAAAATCCAGCATCCAGAATCTAGCATCCAGCATCCTTCTCGCAACCATCTTCCTACTATCAACTTTCATTCTCCATCCCGCTTCCGCACAGGTTTTCCCTGTTCAGGTAAACACGCATCTTAATCCGCCATACACTCCTTACCTCAACGACTACACTGCACCAGGTGAACAAAAATTAATGGTGCAGATAAGATTAAACGACCCAACTGTTACAGAATATAACATCAAACTTAGAATTGTTATTGAAGGTGTTGGTATTACAATCCGTACAAAACCGACAATGGTACCTTCACCAATTACTATTCAAGGTGGAGGCATTCCACAGTTCTTGTATGGAGAGGATTTATCCGAGTATTTTAATCCCAATAATCTTGACTTCGCAGGCATTAGTCGCCGGGAGTTTGAAAAAACATCTAAACTACCTGAAGGCGTTTACAGATTTTCCATTGAAGTTCTGGACTACAACAGAAGCATTACAGTAAGTAATAAGGCCACAACTATCGCGTGGGTAATTCTTAATGACCCGCCTATTTTAAATTTCCCAAGAAACGATAACAAAGTAAGAATTCTTGACCCTACCAACATTCCTTTTACTTGGACACCGCGTCATACAGGCTCTCCAAATTCAGCTTTTAGCACTGAATATATTTTCAAACTTGTCGAGGTATGGCCATTGAATAAAAATCCTTATGATGCTTTTCTAACGCAGCCGATATTGTATGAAACAACTGTTGATCAGACGCAGCTGATTTATGGTCTGGCCGAACCCGCACTTATTCCAGGAAGAAAATATGCATGGCAGGTACAAGCCAAGGATCTTGATGGCCGCGACTTATTCAAGAACCAGGGAAGAAGTGAAGTGTTCGTCTTCCAGTTTGGTGATGCACTTGGCGTGCCAGAGAATCTGTTTCTCCAAACAGCCAACGCCAGCACCCTTACTGTACGTTGGGAGCAATCAATGGCAGGCACTGATGCAACGAACTACAGGGTGCGTTACCGGTCCAGTAAAAAAGGCGGTGATTGGTACGAGACACAAACTACTGATCAATGGAAAGCTATTCCAATGTTACAACCCGACACGGAGTACGAAGTACAGGTACGGGCAGAACAAAAGCCACAGTTTAGTAATTATACGGTATCGGAATTTTTTAAAACCATTCCGCAAAAAACAGAAGAATTTGTATGCAAAGATGATGTAACACCTCCTCCATTGCCACGCGATGGCACGCCTGTATTCCCGCTGAGCATCAATGACACGATCAGGGCCGGAGGTTATGACGTGCTGGTCCGCGAGGTTACCGGAAGTAACGGAGCTTATACTGGGGCGGGATCTGCAATTGTTCCATGGCTAAACGGAGCTAAGATTCGGGTCGTTTTTGATAAGATTAAAGTGAATGATAGATTCTATCTCACATCCGGCACGATTAGGAGCGTATGGAACGCAGACAGTAAGTTCCTTGCGAAAATCGAAACACCTATCAAAGGCGGTAATGCACCAGAAGTCGGAGAAATTGACGTTAATGTTATTGCAACTGACTCACTGATTGCGATCACTGGTGCAGCCATTGTCTCCGTCACAAAAGACCCTGAAGGAAACATTATAGTAGAAACTTCAGATGGGAACATACAAAAACTACCGAAAGGTACAAGCTATTCCATTGTTGATGAAGTTGGTAATGGATATGCCGTTGACAAAGAAGGCAATGTCGCCAAGACCACAGCAACGGAAGCTATAGCCGCAAACAACCGCGGTAACAGGACATACAACATTGCACTCCGCTTTGAAAAGGGCAGCGGTGAATTTGGCTTCGATGAGAAGAAACATGATCCCCTGGCCCAATATTATCAGCAACTTGACAATGGGAATTATATCGCATGGAAAGCAGTAACTGCTACTAAATCCGATCAACTCATCGCTAAACTTGAGGCTAACGGAATAGATGCGTCAAAGATCAAATTTAATGTAAGCAGCACTCCCCTAACCCCGGCATCAACATCAGGCGGAACGATAACACTAAACGTTACTGGCAAAGCAGATGGCTTTCAAGAAGAATTAGTTGCGACATATCCAGACTCTGATACATCAGAACAAGTACTCGGCAAGATAAACCTCGCCAGCTACGATGTTGTTACTAACAACCTTGTAATAGTACCCGTAAATAATGTCGGCCTTCCATCAGGTGTTACCATAGAAGGCATTGCCAACAAACTTAAAAACATTTATGGGCAAGCCGTTGCAGAGTGGCGTCTCAGCTTGGCCTCAAAGATAACTGTTGAATTGGGAGAACAATTTGATGATGGCGAAACTGGTCTGCTGACAAATTATACTGATGACATGAAGAAGGTGATCAACACCTTTGGAAAACTACAAGACAAAACTTACTATCTCTTCCTTGTCGAAAAGCCCTTGAGTCAGCTAACACTCGGCTACATGCCAAGAAGTAAACAAGCAGGGTTTATCTTTATTGATGCGCATAAAGGAGATAATGAAAAGTTATTTACTACCATGGCGCACGAGCTAGGTCATGGCGCCTTCAACCTGAAACACACCTTCAGTGAACACAGCTTAACACAAAGCACAACCGACAACCTGATGGATTATAACAATGGCAGCGCGTTGTATAAATATCAGTGGGATTATATACATGATCCGCAAAGTGTAATTGGGTTGTTTGAAGAAGATGAAGATGGAGCTTATCGGGAAACTCTTGCTTATCGATGCATTCCTCCTTCTTTAACTAAGATCTTACATAATGAATATTATTACCACCTCAACAGCAAAGTGGTGTTACTGAGTCAGGACTATGAACCATATGCTTTTGTTGGAACCATTGATAAAGTTAATAAAGTAGGCGCTCTCGCTATAATAAGAAAGAAGTCAGATGGCCGGTTGTATTATCCAGCTAAGAACAATGAAAAATATCCCAATTATTATACTAGGAAAACAGATGGTGGCTTAGACCTTACTGACGAATTGATATTGCCTGTCAATAATAATCAAAAAGCTACAGTAATATTGGTAAACGAAGATGGATCATATAAGATACAAAGACCCAATGTGCAAGACGTAGTTGGAAAAGTAGATGATTGTGGATGCTTTAAGAAAGATGGATATCTAAATGGGCAAGACGGATCAATTGTTTTTAATTTTTCAAGTGAAAGCCTAGACAAAGAATATATTCAAAAATTATTCACAGGAAACAATCCGAAAATAGACCATGGAGAGGTCAGACATATATTAAAAGTAGTATTATTTATTACTGATACTATAACCTATACAGACAGAAAGACTTTCATTGAAACTTACGTTGTCCCGCAAGGTTATGTAAAGTTATGGTTACATAAAGGAAAGAATGGTTGGGAGATTAAATCAGAATTGCCTGTTAATGTCAAAGGCATGTTTGAGTCAGGGAGTATAGAAGAAGCCCTAGGACTTAATTGTCCCGATAAGGATTCACAAGGTAAATCTATTTATAAGTTAGAAGATTTTAATTCTCCTTTACAGGCAACTTTTGCTTCCCTGGATTATGTTGCGACAGCGTATTATGAACTATTCGATGCGTTAGGCAAAGGCATCAGAAAGCTTAGAATTCCTGACTATGCTTGGAATTGCAATGAGCCGGATAAGTACCAACCCGCCTATGCCTATGTCTACCGTTTTATAACACTTCCTCTCAGTCCGCTAAAGACAACGTTATTATTAATTGGTGGAGAACAACTCGCACAGGCCGTGCAACAGGATAATCCTGAATTAGCGGCTCAGTTAAGGCAATTAAGTAATGGTCAGGCTGAATTCGCTTTTATATGTGGTGTATGGAATGGATTGATAGAGACAATTGCTTCAGTTCCCGATATAGGGAAGTACTTCTATGGTATGTTAAGTTGTCAAGGGCGAAGCGATTTTGGTAAGTTCTGGAGTCAATTAAAAAGATTTGAAAAGGAAGATGCCAATGGACAATTGGAATGTAGTGGAGTCTGGTGTGCTTTAAAAACAGGTTTTGTAAAACAATTTAGTGGAACGTGTCAGACAGCGGAAATGGGAGGAGAGGTTGCTTTTATTGTAATCGTTTCTTTTGTTGATCCCGCAGCTTGTGAATCCCTTTTGGGTAAAGGGGTTTCTACAGCTATAAAGATTATACAATACTGTGATGCTTTTACTGACAAGTTTAATCCAGCGACGTGGGCTTTGCGCTTTTCAGCAGAAGGAGTTAAGATTTTGAAGAGAGGTACTACAAAAGTTTTTGGTAGAATAATAGGGCAAGAGTTAGTCGCGACAACCAAAGCAGGACTAACTATTCGGGTACCGATGGACAAAGTAGTGCTAGAGGAGACGGTTGATGGTGGATTAATTGCACGAGTGACGCAAGAGAATGGTCAGCAAATAACTCATGAACTTTTAGAAGAGAGCGTTGAAATTGTCCACCTTTTAGATGAAGGCTTACAAAAAGCTAAACAAGAATTTGATAATTATATACGAAGAACCGCACTACAACTTAATTCTCTTCCTTTTACTGATCCCCAATTTTTAATACTTTTTTCTAAATATGCTGGTTTTGCAATTGGAAAAGGAGTAATAGACTTTTCTCAATTTGCAGCCTCACTCCCTGCCGATATTAAAGATATTGTTCAAAGAAACTTAAACGAAGCCAAGCAGTATTTTGATAATCTACTCGTTGAGAAGTTGGATAATATACCTGCTGATCTTGCTACTAAGCTAGGGACAAATGGTTCAGATCTTACTAAGGCTTGGCTAAATGGTAGGACGCTAAAATATAAAGGGCTTAATAAGATTGATTCAAAGAATGAGTTTCTAAAAGACCTTGAAGGAACTATTGGTAAAAGAAAAGTAATTGAAACATTTGAAGACACCCAAGGTAGATTATCGATTGTATTAGAGACAGATGGCGTAACTTTTGATTTAATCTCTGTACATAAAAATGTTCATGGAAGTGACGTTATATCAACTTATAATCGAGCCTATAACCAAAACGGAAACACTTTAATTGATGTTGGTATTAGCCAAAATAAGTTAGGCCCTGACTATACAATTGATATCTCAGGAAATCCGACATCTAAGTACTTATATCCGCAAAATTCGTTACCGCCAGGCAAATCACCTGTTGTCAGAATCAAGATGTCTGGCAAAAGAAAAAGCGCCGATGGCGATTTTGCACGGGCAAATAAAGAAGCAGGATTAACAGGTACTGAAGCACCTGATGATTACGTATGGCACCATCTCGATGATTTTGACCCTATAACTGGGGAATGCACAATGCAATTAGTTTTGGAAAGTGTACATACAAGAATAAAAGGCATGGCTCATAGTGGCTCAGTCGCGCAATGGAAGAAATTTTTTATAGAAGCATCAAAAGCGCCCAATCAATTATTTTATACTGACTAGTTATGAAAGAATTAACAATTGTAAGACAACAAAAATTTATAATGGATTCAAATGATATAGCAGCCTTAGAAAGGAAGATCAATATTTCTTTCCCTCAAGTATTAAGAGATTTTTTACTTAAATATGAAGGCGCCGTTGTCAAAGAAACTTACTATTTAGGAAAACCTACTTTTAAGAAAATTCTTAACCTAAGAGCTCATGAGACGAAAGCTTCAATTGAAGCTATTCTAGAAGGCCATTCCGCTGAGGGTTATGACACATTTATTCCTTTTGCGATAGATTCTGGCGGTTGGGATTATAATGTTTCAATTCATCCGCAAGGGTATGGCCAAGTATGGGTGAATAAATTTGACAATGGCGAGGAGAATACCTTTGAACTTGTAGCTCCCTCATTTGAAAGCTTTGTAGATAATCTTACTCCTCCTGTAGAGGAAATTTAAGGGTAAGTAGATTAATGTTATGAAAGAGTTTAAAAAAGTATTACTACAGTTCGATCAGTAACGCTGGCACATTTTGCCATTATGGAGGTTTGAAGTGAAATAACTTAACATAAAGTAAAGTGAAAATCTACAGAACTGTTTCTATCAAGGCGCTAATAATCATGTTGATTAGCTTTTTACAAATACCTGTGTACGGACAACAGGTAAGTGACTTGCTTAATTTATATTTTTCCGAAGTTCGCAATTGCAAATATCCCGCTATTCCTAAGCCCGTATCAATAGGTGAAAATGCTGATGAAACCCTAGCCTCTATCAAATCTTACTTAACAGATACGTTGACAACGGTAAGAGCAAAAGCCTATGCGATCGCGCATCTGGCAGGAACAAACTCGCGGGTACCTTCTGTAAGACTAGTTTATGTTAACCACCTTGTTAATGCCTGCAAAGATGAGGATTCTGGTAACGTAGGGTTGTCATTAAGTTACTTATCACAATTCCTAAAAAAAGACTTTACACCTTCTGCTTTAGATAGTATTCGAAATCTTGTAAGACGTAAGACACCTCATTTTGAAGATTTGCTGAAACTCGCTGGCTTTCTCGAACTCAAAGATCTTCAGTCAATAATTCAACCTTACACACAAGCTGGCAATTCGAGGCAAGTCCGATGGGCCGCGATCATCGCACTGGCACGCATGGGCGACGCTGAGGCATTAACAAACATGATGGCACGTGTTAAAAGATTACCTGTTAATGATGATGTTGTATATGAAGTCTTTCCTGATCTTGTTTATACCAGGCAACGCGAAGCTCTTGACTATCTCATTACAACAATGCAGAGTGACGCAAAGAATTGCATGTCCGCTGATGCAGAAAGAGAAACGGCTATTATTTGTGGTTACAGGATCATGGAACAACTTTCTCCTGCCATAGAAGGGTATCCATTAAAGCTTGATGAAAGCGGAGACATTGAAACAAAGGATTATGTAAGTGCACTTTCAACAGTACGCGATTGGTTTAGTAAGCACAAAGATTATAAGATTGATCGCGAAAGGTTTTGAGTGTTGAAGTAAATATTTAACGAAACTATGAGAAGCCCCCTGCTCGTATTGTTATTGCTCGCTGGTTGCTGGTTGCTGATGCTGCCTGCAATCGCTGCGGAAGATTCAGATTCTACTAAAGTAAAAATCACCAACCTAAATGATGTTCCTCCTGCCCTGCGTGCAGAACTCAACAGAACTTTTGAAGGCATTTCAATACAGAAAGATCCTTATGCAATAACAGATCCCATCACCATTCCCAACGTTTTTCTTGCTGACAGTACAGAACAACAACGGGATTACGCGCACGGCCTACTCGAACGGGTTACGCAGGAGCAACGTTTCCTGGAGTCAATTGATGCGCTCTCAGAAGTTGAACTTCCTATAGGCATAGTAAAGGCAGGAGGTATTCTTGATTACACCATTCTCATTGATCGCATCAATTTTACAACACAAGGTGCAACGATGGATGTATTTGTCTCTCTCGCCTTACCACAATCAGATAAACGAATTGCTTTCAAAGGTAAAATACCACTCTCCAAAGAGGGAGGCATTGCGGGTACTGCAAAGGTTAGCTTGCTTGGCGACCATTACTTGCAACTTAGTGCCAACACGCTTCTCACCATTAAAGGATCAGACAAAAGCTATGTTGAATTTGACTGCAATGGATTCAAGGGAATAAACCTAACAGCACAGGTGGAATTTTCTCGAGACATGATTATTCCGGAAAATCCAAACGGAACACAAAAGTTAGAACCAGAAAGAGTTAAAGTGGAGTTCACCACCTACGCTCAAAGTTTGAACGATTTGATGGTTGCTGTAACCTTCCCTCCTTTTCAGGTCAAAGGATTAAAGAACTTTGGATTTCATATACAACAAGCCTACATGGACTGGAGTGATCTTGCAAATCCTCCCGGTTTACAATTCCCTGAAGGTTATACTTCTCCTTTCATACAAGCAGGAATGCCTAACCTTTGGCAGGGATTCTACCTTCAAAGACTTGATATTAAACTTCCACCTTCATTTGCACAAAGAGGAAACAAGCAACGTTTAACCATTGGTGTTGAGAGAATGATACTGGACGATCAGGGTTTTACAGGTAAGCTCTTTGCGCAGAATGTAATAGCCGAAGGTGACATGAGTGGCTGGCAATATACGCTTGATAAGGTAGCCGTTGAGTTGGTTACCAACCAGGTCAAAGGCTTTGAACTTGCAGGATTGCTTTCCATTCCGGTTGTAAAAACAAAAGATGGTAAGCCTGCTAGATTTGGATATCTGGCACAACGTGGTGCCGATGGAAATTATATTTTTGCGGTAAGCGTACAAAGTGAAGTAAAACTTCCGCTGTTTGTTGCTGATGTCAAATTATTTCCCGGTTCATCCGTTACAGTAAAAGAGAAAAACGACAAATTCTACCCGTCTGCAAGTCTAAACGGAGAATTATCAATTTCAGCTTTAAGTAAGGGGCCAAAGGCAACCTTCAGCGGCATTCGTTTCGAGCGGATGATTATCAGCAGTGAAGCGCCACATTTTACACCAGGTACCTTTTCTTTTGGAAAAGAGGGAGAATCATCCTCAGTCTCAAAATTTCCTTTAGTCATCAATAACATAACTGTAAAATCAGAAGGCGGACGTGTAGGCTTGGGGTTAGATGTTACAATTAATATTGGAGGTAAGCCCGAAGAAGAAGGGTTTGGTGGAACAGGTTCTTTAATTGTATGGGGTAAAAGAGAAGTTGAATCGACAACTGGTAATGACGGACAAGATATCACTTCTAAGGATGATTGGAAATTTGATAAAATTGAACTAACAGGTATAGCAGTAAACATCAAGAAACCAAATGTTATAGAACTAGCTGGCTCCATCAAATTCTTTGATGCAGATCCTACCTATGGCGATGGTTTCAAGGGTGCTATTAAAGGTACAATTGGAAAAATGGGTGTGAGCATGAGTATTGAAGCGCTCTTTGGTAAAATGCCTACATATCGATACTGGTATGCCGATGCTTTAGTGGAATTTAAAAGCGGCATCCCAATTGTTCCCGGTGTGCTTTCTGCTATGGGTTTTGGTGGTGGTTTCTATTATAAGATGAAACAAAGTGCAGTGCCAATAGCGAGTACATTAGGCCTTACTCCATCCAATGTCGTATATGTGCCTGATGAAAATTCTCTTGGTGTCCGGGCTATCATGAAGATCGGTACCTTGAGGCCCGAGGCCATGAATGGTGATGTCTCCTTTGAAATTGCGATGAACAAGCATGGTGGAATCAATTCGGTAACATTTGCCGGAAATGCAAACTTCATGAGTCTTGCTGCTTTAGGAGAGGATAAATTAAAAGAGCTTGCAACTTCTGCCGCGGCAGGAAAGCTTACTGAAAAGCTAGCTGCATTAATTAAAGGACAGGTTTTTGGCAGCATGAAATTACATTTTGATAATGTAAACGATGTCTTTCACGGCAATTTTGAAATATATGTTAACGTAGCCGGAGGCATTATAAGAGGTGTGAGTTCAGGTAATAAAGCTGGGTGGGCTGTCTTACATTTTGATAAAAATGAATGGTATATCCATATCGGCACGCCCGATCAACCCATAGGCCTTGAAGTTGCAAGAATATTTAAATCTAAAAGCTACTTCATGCTTGGACATAATTTACCAGGAAGTCCACCGCCACCACAAAAGGTCTCCGAAATTTTGGGAAATATAGATCTTGATTATATGCGAGATCTTAACGCTTTAGGGGATGGCAATGGAATTGCTTTTGGTTTACATTTTATTGTAGATACCGGTGACATGAAGTTTCTAATGTTTTATGGAAGTTTCAGCGCGGGTGCAGGCCTTGACTTTATGCTTAAAGACTACGGAGATGATGCACATTGCTCTGGGTCTTCGGAAACGATTGGGATTGATGGTTGGTTTGCCAATGGGCAAGCCTATGCCTTTGTTGAAGGCAAAGTTGGTATTAAAGTGAAGTTAAGATTTATCAAAGGCAATTTTGACATTCTTAAAATAGGGGTTGCCGCAGTGTTGCAAGCAAAAGGGCCAAACCCTTTCTGGATGCGAGGTATAGTTGGTGGACAATATAGAATTCTTGGCGGACTCGTTAAAGGTAACTGCAAATTTGAGGTAACAATTGGAAAGGATTGTCAAGTTGTAAGGGAGACAAATCCACTTGAAGACGTTGCTATGATTGCAGAAATTTCACCCGTCAAGGGCTCTTCAGACGTAGATGTGTTCAATGCTCCTCAAGTTGCTTTCAATATTCCAATTGGAGAACAGTTTGATATTACGGATAAGGAAAATATCAGACACCTCTATCGGAGTACATTAAAAGAGTTAAACGTTCTCGAGGGAACATCCACCGTTGCAGGTGATCTTAGGTGGAATCAAAACAATGATGTAGTAGCTTTTGACTCCTATGACGTTCTTCCTCCCCAAAAGGAAATTAAAGTAAGTGTAAAGATTGCTTTTGAAGAATACAAAAATGGCCAATGGACTACAGCCATTTTTCAGGGGGAGGCAATAGAAGAAAAGGGAGAAACAACATTTAAAACAGCACAAGCGCCAGATTATATTCCTGCTAATAATGTAGTCGTTTCTTATCCTTTACCAGGGATGTACAATTTCTATCCCAAAGAATATACAGAAGGATTTGTTGAGCTCAAGAAAGGTCAACCCTATTTGTTTGACCCGCAAAAAGAATGGATACAAAAAATCCACTTCACAGAATCAACTTCCAAATCAAATATTGAAAGTAATCTCTCCTACAATGCCGCTGAGAAAAGAGTGTATTATACCATATCAAGAAACCTGTTGAATTCAAAGTTCTATACAATGTCTGTTGTCAATATCCCGGCACAATCAACAGTACTAGATGCAAACATTACAAAAATTGAACGCGAAGTTACTGGTGGTGAAGACGCAGGGCAGGCTACCATAACCACGAAGGCAATAGAAGGCAATCTTGAGCTCCGTGATGTAAAAACAATCTACGCATCTCACCTTAGGACAAGTAACTATAACACTTTCACAGAAAAAGCAAGTGCTGTTAAACTCAGTCAAACGTTTAGGCTATCCGTAGAAGCCAATATTTTTCAGTTAGGAGCATATATGGTGGGGCAGGAGCTTTTCGATAATTTCGAGATTAGCGGAGGAGAAAACTATAAGCCCCTTGTCCAGTACGAAGCAGGTCTCGAACAGAATGACTGGTTTAATAATTATGCAAAACCTATTATATATGAAGGCTATCCGCTCCTTGGAAAATTTACTATTACAAGCCGGGATATAAATCTATTGGGCTTGCTTCCAACAAAATCAGTATTTGTGGATGAGTACGATTATAACCCTGTTGTTACGAAGGAAAATCTAGGTATTTCATTTGAACCGCCCTCGCCATATAGTTATATCGTTTATGATTTAATGGTGCCTATGTATTCGGACTACCGCGACATCCAGCGTCATGTTGCAGGTTATATTACGAATAACCCAGACAAGATAAATGCAAGATTTGAACGTATACTGATCAATAGAATGCCAATGTATCGGTATGGTAAGTATAACGTGAAGTTAAAATATGTTATTCCTGGAGTTAATAAAGAAGCGAGCCATTATGATTGGGAAATGTTCAATGAAATACCGGATTAAGATCAGGACACAAATAGTAATTGTTACCATGTTTCTTAATGTGGTTTTGGCAATTGCACAAAGAACTGATTCTTCAAATATTGAAGAACCGATTAAAGTCCTCGTCCGGACTTCTGTTGATTCCCTGGTACTGCGTTGGGCTCCATTAGATGTCAGCCATTGGATTGAGGGCAATAACAATGGCTACACAATCGAAAGGATCACACTGGTAAGAGACGGTAAAGTTCTATCTCAACCAGAAAGAAAGGAAATTACTACCTCACTCATAAGGCCTTGGCCAGAAGCGAGGTGGGAAAGTATAGTAAATAACAATAAATATGCGGCTGTGGCGGCCCAGGCTTTATTGGGAGAAAAATTTGAAGTTGATATGGATCAGGCCGATCTATTTCAAGTGGTTAATAAAGCAAGAGAAAATGAGCAGCGCTATTCTATTGCACTTTATTGCGCTGATATGTCACCTGTTGTTGCAAGAGCACTCGGTTTATATTTTGTTGACAGAGATGTTAAAAAAGAAGAAAAATATTTATACAAAATAACCTGTACGCCTATTGGAAGGCAACCATTTTCCGGAAGCATTTATGTAAACATGGATGAACAACATCAATTACCAGCTCCATTAAATTTCTCTATAAAGGTTGATGGCCCGGCAGTTTCTTTAAAATGGAATCAATCCTACCATTTAGGTATCTATACCGCTTACCAGGTTGAACGCTCTGAAGATGGACAAAACTTTAAACCTATTTCTGAAGACCCTACGCTTGTGTTAAGCAATAATGGCGAGGATCTGCGTTTTCAATATGCCAATGATACACTTCCTGACTTAACCAAAGAATTTTCTTATCGGGTTAGGGGTATTTCTCCATTTGGAGAACTTGGTCCTCCAACAGAAATCCTTAAAGCAAAAGGAAAAAAAACAATTGTAGAAATACCCGCCATAACATCGGCGGCAAGTGTTGATAATAAAACTATTCTTGTTACTTGGGAGTTTCCCCATGAATATGACAAAGACATTCAAGGTTTTTTTGTAGAACGTTCCGCATCTGCTTCTGGCGCTTATAAGAGAATTCATGATAATATGATTCCAGCAATGGTACGAGACTACACTGATCAGTCACCTGCTCCGGTGAATTATTACAGGATCGCTGTACTTGCATCGGGGAATGACAAGATCCGTTCCATGCCTTACTTTACTCATCTGGTGGATAGTGTTCCTCCCTCAACGCCTACAGGAGTAAAAGGAGGAATAGATGAATATGGTAATGTTAAACTCTCATGGTTGCCTAATAAAGATTCTGATATTTTCGGCTATAGAATTTACAGGTCCTATTATTTAAGCGAAGAATTTTCACAAATCACTTCCCAACCTTTGGAGGACACAGCATATCACGATAAAGTGCAATTACAATCTTTGAATGAAAAAATACATTACACTGTAATGGCAATTGACAGGAACCAGAATCATTCATCGTTATCAGAAGTTTTCACATTGACTTTACCTGATAAAGTACCTCCAGTTCCACCTGTATTCCTTCCGATAGTTTCATCACAAAATGGAGTAGAATTAAGATGGATGCCTAGTAGCTCTATTGATGTTATTCGCTACGATCTTTATCGTAAAGGTGACCAAAATCAATGGATTCGTATCACTTCAATTACCGCCAATAGTGATACACTTTATTATTATTTCGATAAAAACATCCAAAATAATACACAACAGGTTTATACCGTTATCGCAATTGATGAAGGGCAACTTGAATCACCGCCATCAGAGGCGGTGACCGGCACAAAATTAAAGACTCCTTTGAAGCCTGCCATTAATAAAATAGAATCTATCGTAGACAGGAGTTCAGGGAAACTTACACTCAAGTGGATTTATGAAGGATCAGGGATTCAAGCTTATAAAATATATAGAGCAACAAATGGCGAGCCATTGAAATTACATAAAACCATTTTAACACGTGAGTTTATTGACGCACAGCTTAATCCAGGAAAAAGTTATAAGTATCAGATCATGGTTCTATTTACGGATGGATCTATGTCGGCTTTTAGCGAAGCCGTTGAACTTACATTTTAAATAAGTGAAAATTAAAATAATATGGGAACGATTCTGAAGGTAACATTACTGACATGTAGTCTCATTTTCTTTTCGCATGCTTCTTTTGCTCAGGATTGGATAATTTCGGTTAGCGTAGATATGCAAGGCTCGGATTGCTTCCAAGAAAATCTAACAAGTGTTTCCTGGAGCTACAACGATACCAATGAATCGGATGGCTTTAACAACGATGCCTCTGGCAGCGGCACAATATCTACAACGCAAGCGTACCTCGCTACCTTTACTTTTTCAGGCTCCGGAGTTTACGGCCAGGGGCCAGGTGGTACGCTCTCAATAAGTGCATCCGGAACTTGTGGCTTTTGGGTTCCTCCCCTATCTGGTGGACTAAGCGGAAGTAAAACGATAACGATTGGTGCTCCGGATTATCCGGAGTACTCCAGTTCATGTGCTTCAAAAAATTATCCTGTAACGCCCGTGCCCGCTCCTGGAGGTTCTGGTATCTCAGTCACAGTAACATATTACTCACGATTAAGAGTAAACACCCCTACCGTTGCAAATTGTAAAGATGTTACGTTTAGTAACTCCTATTGTGTTTCTAGTATCAATTGGGAAGTCAGCGACACTGGCGTTAATAACTGGAAACCGCTTGGAGCTACATCTACACACACACTTACATCAATACGTTCATTGTTCACTAGAAAGTATGGTGTTTTTTATGTACGCGGCAAAGATGGCACAACCAGGACGAGCCCGTCTGAAAGTTTCACAATAGATGCACCTCCTCCCACAGCAAGTTTTATCGATACAGATGTAAATTGTTTCGGTGGAGACGATGGAACAATTTCCCTTACCATATCACCCTCTATTCCTGAAATTACAAGTTTCTATATCAAAGGTTTTCACCAATCAAATATTTCAATATCTAATGCCAATTCAGACGCGTGGACTCCCGATCTACAGATTTTAAATTCAGGAATCAATCCAACAATAACCAAAGCAAATATTATTAATGGACTAACAGGAATAATTCCAGGCGATTGGAAATTTATAATTGTGAATAATACCACCACTTCAACGTACGGAGCATGTGGTACTCTTTTCGAAGGATTGGTATCAATTGGCCAACCAGCTCAAGTAACGGTTTCATTAACGCCTACCCATGTAACTTGCAATGGCCTTTCAAACGGAACTTTAGTGGCTACTGCTTTAGGGGGAGCGGGTGGCTATACCTACAAATGGCCGCACAATGCAACCAATACTACCAACCAAGCAACAGGGCTAGGACCTGGATCTTATAAGGTACAAGTAAAAGATTCTAAAAATTGTCCAACGCCAACTGCTACTGCCTATGCGGAAGATACCAAAACTATCACTGAGCCTTCGGCTTTGTCTGTCATAATGGCGAGATTATCAGATTTTGGTGGATATGGCGTACGCTGCCATTACGAAAGCAACGGTGCCGCGAGGGCAACAGCCAGTGGTGGCAATGGTGGATATACATATGTATGGTCATCAGGAGAAACCATTAATGAAATTGTTAGCAAGACTCCAAATACCTATACCGTTACTGTTAATGATTCCAAAAACTGTCAGGCATCTAACAACGTTCTGTTAAATGCACCTCCGCCAATAAATTTCGCCATTGATCAGATTACGCAATTAGTTTGTCCTGGTGATAAAACCGATCTAGCCGTTATCAGTCTTGTCAATAATATTAATACTACGTCTTACTTATGGTTAGGAACAGGTGAAACATCGTCTGAAGTATATCAAAAATTAGCCGGCACGCATACAGTCCGGGTGTCCGATCAGCAAGGTTGTTATACAACTAAATCTATCGTAATTGAAGACCCCAAACCTCTTACCGTTGCAGTGACAACGCTTTCCGACTACAACGGTGCCCCTATCGAATGCCCCAAAGATGATAATGGCAAGTTAGGTACAATTGTACTTGATCACTCAACTGATCCTCCAAGTATAGTCACACCTGAAAATTACTCCTGGTTGAAAAATAGCGTTAATTACTTATCAGGATCTACCCTGTCGTCAATAGATAATCTTGAAGAAGCCAATTATGAAGTGCGTGTACAATATCGCACCCAATGTGAAGCCCGATCTAGTGTAGTATTCCTTAATGATCCCGAACCTGTCGACCCAACAATACACATCACATCAAATTACACCAATCTCCCATTGAGCTGTGCAGGGGCAAGTGACGCAGGCATGCAGGTTGTTACTACCGGAGGTACCAATGGCCCCGTCTACCCTTTCATCCTATGGAGTACTGGGGAGACTGTGCAAACTTCTGTTTCAGGCAAACCTGCAGGAGAGTATCATGTTCTTGTAAAAGATGTAAATGGATGTGAAGGTAGAGATACAATACTTATAGAGGATCCTGAATCCATCGTTGCCAGCATCACTGGCTTTTCTCAATATGCAAGCTTCGGTGTTACTTGCCTTGGTGCTAGTGACGGAAGCATCACAGTAACCGCTACGGGAGGAACTGATAACTTTAGCTATCAATGGTCCAACGGGGATATTACGCCAACCGTTAATTCATTACCCGCAGGGTATTACGTTGTGAGAATAACTGATGAAAATGGATGCGACACAGAAACCTCTCATACTATTACAACTCCGGATGCAGTCCAGCTAGCAATTGCTGAAATTAAAAATGTATCATGCCATGGTGGTGAGAACGGAGCGATTGAACTCAAAGCTTTTGGTGGTGCTGGTGATTACAGATTTGCTATTAATACTCCATCCTCATGGCAACAAGGTGAATTATTCGAGAATCTTGAAGCTACTGATTACCAGTTCTATGTAGAGGACGTGAACGGATGCCAGCAAAATGTTTTTGCAGCATTAAGCGAACCAGAGCCATTAGCCATAACCTTTCAAAATATCGAACCTGCTTTCTGTGGAGATGCACGTGGTAAAGTCACTGGTGTCGTAACAGGTGGTGTGAGTGACTACATATTCGAATGGCGGAATTCCCAAAGTAATGTGATTGGCACTGCGCCTACCCTTTCTAATTTAAAAGCAGGCGTCTATCAGCTCTTTGTTAATGATGCGCATGATTGCCCTGTTGACAATGCTGTACCGATCACGTCAACAGATGGCGCAAAAACAAAACATACTGCCATCACTACAAAATGCTTTAATTCTGCTGATGGATCTGCCGCAATTGAAATTACAGAAGGTGAAGGACCATTTGTTTTCGAATGGCCGAATGGGATAAATACCTATGATGCCAACGGCCTGGAGGGTGGTACATATCATGTTGTTGTAACCGATGCGCGCAATTGTGATGTCATCGAAAGTGTCTTCATTCCATCTCCTCCAGCTATTGCATTAGCTGTGAAAGCTGAACAGATCCCAACTTGCTATGGAAGCTGTGATGGTGAAATAAGTCTTGAAGCTACAGGCGGAACTGGGAGTTTAGTGTATTCATGGAATGGATCCAGTGCAGTAACTCAGGCACAACTTTGTGCAGGGTCATACCTTGTTAAAATAACCGATACCAATAATTGTATCCTTGAAAAGAATATTCACCTGGTACAGCCAGATGCAATTTCTGTTGAAGCAACGCATAGCCAGTTGCCAACTTGTAAAGATGGATGTGACGGTATGCTTGAGGCAAATGCTTCGGGTGGAAATGGAGACTACTCATATCAATGGACAAATGGTCCTGCATCAAATACCATCAATAATATCTGTCCGGGACAACACACAATACTTGTGAGGGATATAAAAGGTTGTACAGGTAACGCAGTGCTCACCTTGAATAATACATTACCGGTAGCAGTCGGTTTAGCGGATGGTGCAACGGTATGCGTAGGGCAAACATTTCAGTTAGATGCGGGGCCTGGTTGGACCAGTCAAACCTGGAAGAGCAATGGCACTACTTTAGCACAAGAACGCAGTATTGAAATTAAAGATCCTGGATTATATATTCTGGATGTAGTAACGAATGAAGGTTGTGCAGGCAAAGATACATTCCTCTTAGAGACATCTCTAAGCTTGCTAGAGGCATCGTTTCTCATGGCTGAAGAAGCATTTACAAGTGACACCGTTGTCTTTATTGATATATCATGGCCATTACCAGAACAGATAGAATGGACATTTCCTTCGCAGATGAAAAAACTTGTGGATGGTGGATACCTAGTTTACGGACAATTCGATGAGTCAGGAACCTATGATGTTTTTCTCACAGCCAATCTGGGCAAATGCAGGGATCAGGTCGGAAAGACAATCACCATCCTGCAAGGTGATGACAATAATGAGGGAGGCCGCTTAGGTTTCACAAAATTCCTTAAAGCGTTCACATTACACCCGAACCCCAATGATGGTATTTTTGATGTTGATGTAGCCTTCTCTGAAGCGAGTGACATTACCATGAGTATCTGGAGTATGCCAAGAGGTTTGTTAATTTCAAAAGCCCATGACTCAGGTGCAGAGGTTTACAATAAAGCTTTCAACTTGAAGCCCCTAAGTCCTGGTATCTATGTACTGAGATTGGATCATAAAGAGGGTACTGATTATATTAGGTTTGTAGTGCATTGAAACGGTAAAATTATTGGAAGCTTTCGACTCCACTATCCATTCGCACTTCGTTTGTGGCCTCTATGATTTGGTATTCAAACTATGAAGCTCGATTATTATATTTTACACTATCTCCTCTGCGCTAGGGTTTCTTATACTAACGCTACTACTACAGCAATGATGAAGGTCTTTATAACAATGGATAAATTAATAAATAAGTGCATCTGCCAAAGTGCATGATATCCATTTGGAATATATATATATCTTACAATAACAGCAACCATGAGACGCCTGATTCCCTTTCTACTTATAATATGTATTATCGATTTTAAGATCACTTATTCCCAGGAAATCACAAGGAGGTTTGGAGACGTGGTTTTCTCTGACTTCAAGCAAATCAAGGATGATTCGACAGAGGCAATAATTCTTTTCAACCGTGGAAGTGCTACAATAGAAGGGTTAAGAGGAACAACTATCAAGTATCACATCAGATACCAAATATTAAAGAAAAACGCTCTTAATAGTTGGGGTGGAAGTTTCAAATTCAAGTTTCCCAAAAATGCTTCTTTAAAACCTCGCGGCTTCACTTATAATTTAGACAATGGTGTCATACTAAAATCAGAACTATATGATGGTGCTGTTATGAAAAAAAAATATAACAAATACAATGACGAAATAAGTATTGCATTCCCAAATGTAAAGGAAGGATCTATTGTAGAACTAGAATATATTTTGAAGAATGATGATCTTTACTTACCGACCTGGAAATTTCAATATGACATTCCAGTTATGGAAAGTGAATATTGGATTCATGCGCCTACCAGTGATTACCTGACGCATATGCGCGGACAAATTAAACCAACCAAACATGAGCAGAAGTATAATGGCAAATATCAATATTGGCTTATGCGAGATATTCCGGCATTTAAGTCCGAGAATTTAATTCCCGATGAAACCGTATTTATCTCTTCTATAGAATTTTCGACTATAGCCCAGTCGTGGGGAGAAATCTACGCGTTGCTTAAGACATCGAAAAGGTTCTGGGAGGGACTTAAACCAAACGATATAATCAGGAAGAAAGTAAGTGAACTCGTGACAGGAGTACAAGACTCCCTTCTCATGATCAGCTTAATTTCTAACTATATAAAAAATGAAATCCAATTTACTGGTATCGAAGATTTTTTAACTGATCCTGTTGATGAAGTATTTGAGAAGAAGCAAGGTACTGTGGCGGATATAAATCTTTTATTAGCAACAATGTTAAAAACAGCAGGCTTCAAAGTAAGCCTGGTATTATTGAGCACAAGATCACATGGCTTTGTACTGAAGGATTTCATATCAGCTCATCAGTTTAATTACGTCATCTGTGAAGTCATCGTAAACAAAAAGGAATTACATATTGATGCAACTCAAACACGTTTGCCCTATAACTGTTAAAAACAAAATAATTTATTTCAATCCACATCTCTTTATGCGCGAAGAACTAAATCCCTTCACAGCAGCCGAACGCATGTACCCTATCGATTTTGGAATGCTTACTGATCATCTTGTTATAAATAGGATTACAATACCTGATGGCTATGAATTAGAAAAATTACCGGAGGATAAAGCTATCGCCCTTCCGGAAAACGCTGCAAAAGCAACCTTTAGTTTTACTATTAAAGAAAATACCTTGATTGTTATGACCAGGCTGCAAATCAATTCAACGCTATTTCAACCGGAGGATTACGCTTCTCTTAAAGAATTTCATACGAGGTTGATAACTAAGAAAGGAGAAATAGTTGTACTGAAAAAATTATAATGGTTCATTGATTTAAATAGCAACCTGCCCTCGCTCGCTTGTACAAATAACTTTTGTTACCTACCCAAAGCGTTAATCCTCCTTTTCAAGCAACCTCCTCTGGCATAATCTTTTTAAATAATTGGTTTAAACTTATCTTCAAGTACGCCTCGATGATTGCTAATGAAGCAGGAACTTTTAACGCTGTTTCTCCTCCTAAAACCGGAACTGAACGAACTAACTTTCTACCGTATATCCACAACCTTCGGGGCCTGGCGATACTGATTATTGTGGGTGCTCACGTACGAGGCTTTGGACATCATTGGGCTACAAATTACGATGACTTTCAATATTTAAGATCGCTGTTTGACAATGGAACCATCCTGTTTGTATTCATTGCAGGATTTCTCTTTCCGCACCTCACGCATAATAATTTTAAGTTCGGCTCCTACTTTACGCAGAAAATGAAAGTAGTGATTCTTCCGTATGTGCTTATTTCCATTCCCGTTATTTTTTATAGAGTTCACCTCGAAAATCACCGGATGATTTGGGCGCCAACTTTCCATGAAAACCCAATAGTAGTAAAATGGTTTCTTTACTTTGTGACAGGCATGCACCTCGCACCCGTATGGTTTATACCGATGATCTTCCTGGTGTATCTCACGTCTCCGCTGTTACACCGCCTCGATAACGCGAAATTTTATAACGTATATTTTCCTGTCGTTTTTATTGCAGGTATGTTTACATTCAGGCCGCAATACAACGCCAATCCAATACTTGCCTGCCTTCACTTCTTACCGATTTACATGACAGGCATGTGGGCTAGCTTCAATCGTAAAAAGCTTTTTCAATTAGGAAACAAGCTGGTGATACCACTCGTAATCGTCTACATTATGCTCAGTGTGCTGGATGTATCGCAGACGATCAGGTTCCCGAAGGAGTTTGGCTTTGAACAAATTCTTTCTGGTGAAGGTTTCTATTTCAACACCCTCACTTTTAAGACAATTGTTTTCTGCTTCGTTCTACTCCTGCTATTTCACCATTATGCCAATAACAAATTGAAGTTTCTGTACGTGTTGGCGGATTATAGCTTTGGCATTTTCTTCGTTCACCAGTTTTTTATTATTGCTGTGCGTGCCATACTGCCGCGTTTTTCCATTCCTGATGATTATACCTTCAGTGGCTTTTCAGTCTTTTATCTGTTTGTGATTTTGGCCTCTCTTGCTACGGTCTGGATCGTAAAGACTGTCACTGGTAACAAGAGTCGATACCTTATCGGCAGTTAATTTGTTTCCTTTGGGCTAGTCATATTATCCCATAGTATTCATTAACATCCCTATTTACTTCAAATCGAACCTCAAATACATCCCACCCTTGATAGACTTTAGGCTGATCCGGCTAACGCTTAATAGGCCATCACGAAACCAGGTTAAGAACAGGACTAATAGTGCAGCCATCGTGGAAAGAGAGTGGAGAATCACATCTGTGGGCTAGTATCTTCCCATCCTATCGAACCATTTAAATCGGAGGATACCACTATTCTTCCTCAACTTTGACACCGGTTGTCAGCGCAGTATGCTTAATTACTTAGAAAAACACTATGGCTATCGTTCACAGCGACTCATTGATAGAAGGGCTTCGCGGCAGACTTGGAAAAAAGCTTGTTCTAAGGATTGTTAGAGGCAGAACTATTGCTTCCGTTAGGCCCAGGAAAACAACCAAGGAAAGTACGCATCAGCGAGAAAATCGCTCTAAGTTCAGGGAGGCTACTTTATACGCAAAAAAAATGATGCTCGACCCTAAAAAGAAAGCACACTACCTGCATAAGTCCAAAACGCTAAACCTTCCCAATGCCTACACCGCAGCCATTACTGATTATATGCGTAAACCTCAGATACACAGTATTAAGGTGAAGGAGGATACGGATGGAAGTAAAAGCGTTTGCGTCTACGCTGGTAAGACTGGCTTTTCCGTAGCGTCTGTAAAAGTCTCGATCGTTTATGAGGGAACTGTACTGGAAGAAGGCAATGCCACGAATCAAAACAATGTTGATGGGTGGGTGTTCAACATTAGTTCTACCGCTCCACCAGGCAGCAAGTTCTTAGTTGTAGTTACGGACTGGACAGGAAATAAGGAATTAATGGAACGTTAAAGCTGGGATGGAAGGGGTCACAAGATATCTCAATATCCCCAACTGTAACTTATCAAGCTCTCGACGGTACTTTGTAGTCATTATTAACTGCTATTGTCACTTGTTAATTTTGCCTACCGCCTACTGTTTCATATACTCGTCCAGCTTGTCGATGTAAGGATCTATGCCCTTGGCTTGCTCAAACATACGGGTTGCATCAGTTTTGTTTCCGGTCTTTAAATAGTAAATACCTTTGTTGCGGTAGGCCCATCCATTATATGGATCGATCGTAATACTCTCGTTTATATCTGTCAAAGCTTTTTCGAGCTCCCCTTTCATCAGGTAAACATATCCCCTGTTGTTCAGGAAATAAGCGTCACCTGGCCGCACTGCCAATGCTTTATTAATCCATGATAATGCCTCCTCATACCGGCCGGATTCTACTTCAATCAACCCCATCGTATTGCAACTATTCGGCTCGGCTGGGTTTGACTGCAGTACCTGATTAAGGAGCAGACGTGCGGAGTCATAGTCTTTCTCATAATAATATAGTGTCCCAAGGTTTATGGTAAGTTCAGCATTATCAGGTTGTATTGTAATCGCTTTTCTGAATGAAGCTTGCGCCTTATCATAATCCCTAAGCTTTGTGTAAGTCAGTCCCCTCAAAAAATGAAGCACCAATGTATCCGGTCTTTTGGCTGCTACTACATTAAGATCTTTTAGAACATTATAGAGTTCATTGATCTCATAGTAAGTATTAGCCCTGTTAATATAAGCATCGATATATCCCTGATTGCATGACACCGCTTTGTTGTAATATTCCAATGCTTGCGGGTAATCCTTTTGGTTGTAGTATAAAGTACCGAGGTTGTTGAGCGCATCGGCAAAGCATGAATCCAGCTCCAAAGCTCCTTGAAAGTATTCAACGGCTTGCTCGTAGCTTTGCTTATTTACCATGTCATTGCCTTGAGCCAAAAAACGCTGAAGCCGGGTTTCCTTACTTTCGGAACATGCCGCAAGCATAAGCAGGATAATCATAAGAGGCTTTTTCCAGACGGCCATTCTTAGTAGATTGTATTTGAAATTTTGTGCCTCGTAAATCCTCATTCTTAACTGCTATGTCTTTAACCAGCGAAGCTAAACAAGAAGTACAAAGATTACTTCAGCTTGATCAGAAAATAAATGCTGTAAAATACCTCCACAAGACGTTCGATATTTCATTAGCTGAAGCAGCAGTATTAGTTGAGGCGGTCGAAAATGATCCTAGCCCTTACCTGCACAAGACAATAGAAGAAGACCTTTCGACATCTTCTCCATCAGCGCTCCTGGTTTCAACTGCTTTAGACGGAGCGTTAAAAAGCCAGGTCATCGCTTTGTTGGCGAGCGACAAGAAGATAGAAGCCATTAAAGTTGTTAAGTCACAACTTAACACCGGTTTAAAAGAAGCGCTCGAAATGGTTGAAGAAGTCGAGCAGGAAATGGATCCTTCATTCCATCCAACCAAAACGAAAGCTGGTTTTAAGGCAGGTGTTCCAACCTTGTTTAAAGTAATATTTGGCACCGTCGGTATTGCGTTATTAACTGGTGCGCTGCTCGTATACATCTCTCAACAAAGAACGATCGGAAACAGTAAGGTGGTTACCGGTAAAGTAGTGGACTTCCAATATTCGGGGAAAGGCGGATCAGCTCCGGTAATACTTTTTGAATGGAATGGCCAGCGTCAATACTACCGATCCACACTTACTCGTCACCTCCAGCTTATGAGCTAAACGAGGAGGTACCCTTGAATGTACACCAAACCGATCCTTCAGATGTCATTCCGGATACCATCATGACCGATGGTTTGTCATCCTGATTCTAGGATTTATTGGGTTGATGTTCTCTCTTTTTCGCATCGGCTTTTTCTTTGCAGGCCGATATTCTAAATGAGCCGAAAAGTAAGTTTCGTCTTCCTGAAGATAGTTCTCTTCAACCAAATCTCTTTTGCAAACAACCTCAATTCCCAATTCCCGTTCTCAATTTTTCATCCTCACTTCTCAGTTCTTAATTCCCAAATCATTCATATGAAAGCAGCAATCATACACCTCATTATTCTCTTTACTTCAAGTATGTTAACTGTCTCACCCTTACTGTTCCACGGAAGAATATTAAAGTTAAAAAGCAACTTTAAAACAGCCGATTCAACCATCACAATATTGAACAGATTTGTAGATGACTGGCATCTCGCAGCGGCCAAGGCGAACAGCAAATCCTTCTTTGACGCTATGTCGGATAACAGCATTTATATTAGAACTGATGCTTCAGAGCGATGGACCAAAACAGAGTTTATGTCATTTGCAAAACCCTATTTCGACAAAGGAAAAGCCTGGGATTTTAAAGCTTATGATCGAAGCGTTCATGTAACAAAAGATGGAGATTATGCATGGTTCTCAGAACTTTTAACAACGTGGATGGGAGTTTGCCGTGGTTCTGGTGTATTGAGAAAAACATCTGAGGGCTGGAAAATTGAACAATATCATCTTTCCGTAACTGTTCCTAATGCCGCTATTAAGGATTTTATATCGCTGGTAAACAATTATAACAAGACGAAAAAGTGACCTCCCTTTGAGCGCTTGACATTCGGTTCCAAATGCGCCTGTTAAAATACCAGTGTAGGTTTTGCATTTTCTTTCGCTGGTTATCAGTATAGTTACGTGCCATCTTTGAACTATCAAATTAAACAATCTCTCCCATGGCCCGCGCACATAGATTAAGCTCAAGAGAGATGCACAATGCAGGGATTGCAGGTAGGTTGAAACAGGTTGTAGTGTTGGTGCTTTCCATTATCATTGGCATCCTCATCTCTGTCTCAGTAAACGCTCAGCACGTTTACCAAAAACAAAAGGCCAAATTTTTTAAATCTAAGTTCCGAACACAGGCCAGTCAGTACAGCAACGCTTGCTCAATACTTGAACACAAAAGAACACATAAACCAAAGCAACACATTCGCTTTACAGCGACCAATAATGAGGGAAGACATCTTGTTGATGAAACGATCATCACAAAAAGTCAAAAGCCACCGTCTTCAAAACCGCTGGTTGGGCAGGTTGAAATAGCCAAAGTAAATGACAAACCTTCTATCCAAAAATTAGAAAGTCTTCATCTTCAGGAAGACAAGGTGCTCCGAAAAAATCATCTTCCCGCACCCAGTTCGAAGGAACATGAGATCATCCGGGAAATGGTCGCCAAACAACTTAACGAGAAAAAAGATAATGAGCCAATTGAATTGGCTCCTTTGTTTTTTAACTATGCCGAAGATGAATTTTCCGTGGTCGATATGAACCCTTTCCTCATCGCGGTGGAATACGCCCTTCAGGGAAGAACAATTTTGATTGAAGGTCATACCGACAGCGATGGAAAGGATACCTACAATGTTGATCTTTCCATGAAGCGTGTTCAAAAAATCAGGCAGCTGATGCATGACATGGGCGTGCCGGACGACAGAATTTCAGTCATGGGATATGGCGAGGAGATTGCACAACATAACAACAAAACGAACGAAGGACGGCAACTTAATAGGCGAGTAGATTTTAAAGCATTTTAATCCGATTCCCGATTAAGTTAGAAAGCCTTTCAACCCCACGAAAGGCTTTTTTTATTACCATTAATGTCAGGAACACCATGCTCCGATTCATTAGTTTTACAACATGGATTTCAGCACGGAGGTATTTCTCGACAATCTTGCGCAGACGTCACCTTCTCCTTTTCTGATCCCTATTACACGGGCAGAAGGAGTTTATCTCTATGGCCCCGATGGTAAAAGGTACACAGATTTGATCTCGGGTATCGGAGTAAGTTCAATAGGTCATCGTCATCCAAGGGTTGTTAACGCCATCAAGCAACAGCTGGACAAGCATCTGCATGTAATGGTTTTTGGAGAATATATTCAGTCGTCACCAAATCTGCTGGCCAAATATCTTACAGATCTTCTTCCCAAATCACTCAACTGCTGTTACTTTGTTAACTCAGGCACGGAAGCGAACGAAGGCGCACTTAAACTTGCCAAGCGGTTTACCGGCCGCACGGAAATTATTTCCTGTCGGAAGTCTTACCATGGAAGTACGCATGGATCACTCAGTGTCTCCGGAAATGAAGTGAAGAAAGCAGCATTTCGTCCTCTACTCCCTGACGTCCGATTTATTGATTTCGCGAAGATTGAGGACTTAAAAGAAATAACAGAAAGAACGGCCTGTGTTATCATGGAGACGATTCAAGGTGATGCCGGGGTTAGAATTCCAGGTAAGGAATATATGCAGGCAGTAAGGAAGCGCTGCAACGAAACGGGCACGATTCTTATCCTCGATGAAATTCAATGTGGCATGGGCAGAACAGGAAAGCTATTTGCCTTTGAGCATTACGAAATTGTACCTGATATTTTAACGGTGGCAAAAGCATTTGGCGGTGGCCTTCCAATAGGGGCCTTTATAGCTGACAAAGAAATGATGAGAACTTTTACGCACGATCCGATGCTGGGCCATATCACTACATTTGGAGGCAATCCCGTTTGTTGCACCTCAGCTTTGGCAACGTTAGAAGTGATGGTAGAAGAAAAGTTGGTTGATGATGTAGAACGGAAAGGAAAACTTTTCGAACAATACCTCCAACATCCAGCCATTAATGCGATACGAAGAATAGGATTAATGTTTGCCATTGATTTTGATTCAGCGGAACGTGTCTCAGAAATTGTGAATGAAGCAAAAGAAAGAGGCGTGATTTGTTATTGGTTTCTTTCTCATCCCTACAGTTTCCGCATTGCACCTCCGCTTACAATCACCGACCAGGAAATTCAGGAGTCGTGTGAAATTATTTTGACAGCTATTAATAATACAGATAAATGATCCAGAAATCTTTTGATCGGTTAGGTTATGTTTATAAGCTCGCAGTTACGCTCGCCTTGTTTATCACTGCGGTTATCCTTTGCAGGGATATCGTAATACCACTCGCCTTTGCTGGCATTATCTCCGTGGTAATGCTTCCGCTCGTAAAGCGAATCGAACGGAAAACAGGAACAACATGGGCGGTAATAATTGTGCTCTTTGGGGGGATCATTCTGTTTTCATTTTTGGGTTGGCTTTTGGTAAATCAGATCATTGGCCTTGTTAATGATCTTCCAAACCTTGAGTCTAAAACTGATCAGTTTCTAAAAGACACGAGTAGTACTGTCAATGAACAATTCGGCATCAGTACTTCCGAACAGAACACCATGATTCAGGATTTCTTGAAAAGTGTTAGTACATACCTTGGAGCTGTGTTGTTGACAACATCAAACACGCTTTCTACTTTAATACAGATACCAATTTATATTTTCCTCTTTCTCATCTACCGCGAGAAATTCCGGTTATTCCTGTTGAGCTACATGCCTAACGAGGAATTGACCTGGAAGAAAGATGTTGAAAATGTTGTTCAGGGTTATATTTCCGGACTGTTGCTGGTTACACTTATTGTTGCAGTTCTCAATACAACAGGGCTGTTGATCCTCGGTATCGACCACGCCATTTTCTTTGGAATATTATCGGGGGTTCTAACCATTATACCTTATGTAGGTATTTTCATCGGGGCGCTATTCCCAGTGCTCATGGCATTGATCACAAAAGATAGTGCCTTATATGCATTGGGTGTTGTTATTGTTTTTACCATCGTCCAGTTTCTGGAAGGTAATTTTATCACACCTAGAATCACCGGATCTAAAGTAAGTATCAACGCACTGGCGGCAATTATTGCGTTACTTATTGGGGGAAAGATACTTGGTATCGCCGGGATGATTCTTGCTGTTCCAACCATCGGTGTTTTGAAAATCGTTCTCTCCTATTCAACCCACCTGAAGCCTTTTGTGATTTTATTAGGTGATGACAACGGTCAGGAAAAACAGCCAGACCCAACTCACCATACGCCTCCTGTTAAACAACTCAAAAAAGAAATTAAAGAGAAAGACCCTGGCGCTGATGTGTCGAAGGTTTAACGGATGCTCGATTCTTGATGCTTGATTCTAGATTCTAAATACACTAGCATCAAGAATCTAGCATCAAGAATCCAGTTCACAGTTTCTCTACGATAATATTATGATTGGTATAGATACAAATGTCAGCTGCAATGTTAAGGCTTTCTCTTACGATTTCTTCTGCTGATAAATGTGGGGCGTGTTTCTTTAAGGCCAGTGCTGCGGATTGAGCATACATAGATCCGGAGCCAATTGCTGCAATTTGATGATCGGGCTCAAGAACATCACCTGTACCAGATAACACAAGCAACTCCTCTTTATTAACAGTGATCAACATCGCTTCAAGGCGTCTTAAATAACGGTCGGTGCGCCAATCTTTTGCAAGCTCTATGGCAGAGCGTTTCATGTTACCACCGTAGCTGTTGAGCTTCTCTTCAAAACGTTCAATTAATGTAAAGGCATCTGCTGTAGAGCCGGCAAAGCCCGCTAATATTTTACCTTCATGTAATTTTCTAATCTTTCGCACATTGCTCTTGGCAACGTAATTACCCATCGTAGCTTGCCCATCTCCACCAATAGCAACTTGCCCGTTATGCTGTACTGCAATGATGGTTGTCGCGTGTATTTTTTCCATTTTAAAACTTTAATGTCCTTATAAAAAACAAAGCCGGAGCAAGTCCGGCATAATATATCTTAAATTAAAATTCTTACCGGGTCTTCCAGTAATCCTTTCAAAGTTTTGAGGAAGGCTGATCCTACTGCTCCATCCACTGCACGGTGATCGCAAGACATCGTAACCTTCATTACGTTACCAACAACAAGTTGTCCGTTCTTCACAATGGCAGTTTCTTTAATTCCACCTACCGCCAAAATGCAAGCATCCGGAGGATTGATAATGGCTGTAAATTCTTCAATACCAAACATTCCAAGGTTTGAAATCGTGAAAGTACTTCCCTCCCAATCTGAAGGTTGAAGTTTCTTGTCGTGCGCTTTTTGTGCAAGATCTTTAACCTCTACTGCGATGTGCGATAATGATTTATTATCCGCAAAGCGAATTACAGGAACAAGCAGGCCATCCTTCACTGCTACTGCAACACCAATATGAATGTGATGGTTCTTTCTCATCTTATCGCCCAGCCATGAAACATTCACATCAGGGTGTTGACGCAATGCTGCCGCAACTGCCTTGATCACCATATCGTTGAATGATATCTTCACAGGACTAACTTCGTTCATACTCTTTCTCGCCTCAACCGCCTTGTCCATGTTAACTTCCATGGTAAGGTAGAAATGTGGTGCAGAGAATTTGCTTTCAGCTAAACGTTTCGCGATTACCTTTCTCATTTGAGAAATGGCAACATCTTCAAAACTTTCCTGTCCTACTACTTTCGGCAATACAACTGGAGCTGATCCTTTGTCGGCTTTTGCCGGAGCTTGCTGTTGTGCAGGCGTCTCCTTGAAATTCTCTACATCTTTTTTGGTGATCCTTCCGTGATCACCACTTCCTTGTATTTTACTAATGTCAACACCTTTGTCTTTAGCAATTTTCTTTGCTAATGGTGATGCCTTTATTCTTCCATTCGATGAATGTTCTGCATGCGCAGTCACTTCTGCCTTTTGCTCTGCTTGAGGTGCAGCTTCTGTTTTTGCAGGTGCAACACTTCCACCTGAACCTTTTGCTTCATGCGCTTTCAGCAACGTTTGAAAGTCAGCGCCTTTCTCACCAATCACCGCCAACACACCATTTACCGGCACAGCTTTTCCAGCTTCAGCGCCTAAATAAAGTAACGTCCCGGTGTTGTATGACTCATATTCCATTGTGGCCTTATCGGTCTCAACTTCTGCAAGCAGTTCACCCGACTTTACGGGGTCACCCACTTTTTTATGCCAGGCTGCAATAACGCCTTCACTCATGGTGTCGCTCATTTTCGGCATCAGAACAACTTCAGCCTTAATACCTGAAGTATCAATTGCTGGTGATGCTTTAGTTTCTGCTGCAGGCTGAGCTGCTGCCGCAGGATTCGGTGCTTCAGCTTTTGCTCCAGCTGGTGCTGCTGAACCTCCACCTTCGAGTAATGCCTTAAAATCTTCGCCTTTATTTCCAACAACAGCGAGAACGCCATTTACCTGCACGGCCTGACCCTCCTGCGCCCCCAAAAAAAGCACAGTACCAGTATTGAATGACTCATAGTCCATTGTAGCCTTATCAGTCTCTATCTCAGCGATTAACTCACCCGACTTCACAGTATCCCCAACCTTTTTGTGCCATTTCGCGATAACACCTTCCGTCATGGTATCACTCATTTTGGGCATTCTTACGATTTCTGCCATTGTTGTTGTTAAAGTTTAGATCCGCTATTTCCCATGTACACTCCTGTTTTCAGGACATCCTGGTTTTTTTAAGCTTCCAAAAATAGGGGTTAAAAGAGTATTTTCAAGAAATTTTTTAGCTATCGGTCAGAGATTAATAGTACCGATAAGAAACTCGAATTTACTTACGGATGGACTTATTCCATAACTATACCGAACACCAATATCAAATTGAGGCAAAAAGCGCAGAATATTGATGTCAAGCTTAGCTTCTATACCGATAGAGGTATAAGCGCGACTATCGTTAGAAATCTTACTGCTGCCAGCGCCATAATCCAGAAACCCGTTAGCACGTAAACGTTGAATATTAACCAGGGGACCAATAGCAATATCAGGATACCAAACAGGCAGAGTATAGTTTACTGACATTGAATAAAACTCCTGAAATCGTGAATGAGAGAATCCTCTCGGCAACGGTATACCATTTCTGAAAATATAATTCTCTCTGACGTTTTCAACTCTTGTATTCTGATAACCCCAATATCCCCACAAAGAATGATGCTTGGCAAAACCAGGAAAGTAAAGTAGTCCGTAGAAGGAAAATTGCGCGCCATTAAAATCTCCTCCGAAGGGAGTCGAGTAATATTGAAGTGAAGCTGATTGGCCCCATTGACTATTGATGTCTCTTCTAGATTGTTTTATCAATCGATTTGCTGTTAAACTAAAATCGTTGTAAACTAGACTTCCGTTATCTACAAATTCTCTGAAAAAATAACTGGTGGTATCCGTTACTGGGATAATTCTTCCACCATCATTAATACTGTTTTCGAAATCAGTAACCTGTGTAAGTCCAACCGAATTGCCGAAAGTGAGGTTACCAAAATATTTAGATGAAGTCGTCACTAACGGAATTCTGAATCCAGCCTCTACGTTCTTTTCTTTCCATTCAAAATTAACTTGCTGTTGAACAACAGAAGGAGGCGCTTCCAAGGTATCGTAAAAATTACGCAGGCCTTCCTTAGAGGATCGGTTGGAGATGGAAGCAGACACATCAATAATAGGAAACAATCCCTGGTAGCTCGCCAATGCTCTCCATGAAGATGTTCGTTCGTTAATGTCAAAGTTATAGCCAGCCTCAAGTCTTGTTGTGCTTAAAATATCTTCTGACGTAATACCAATATTCGCTTGAGTAATTTCGTCATTGACAAAAAATCCCCAAGTGTATGGATTGATAATACCACTGACCTTCTTGTACTTTTTTACAGGATTAATGTTTTTAGGAATAGTATCAAATAATCCCGGCCGTCCCTCCTGCTCCACTAAAACCTGTTCATACACCTGTGGTTGATATTGAGGAGTCGAAGAGATCCATGTTGATGTATCAAAGGGAATCTGAACAACGTCAAGTCCATTGCGTGTTTGATCGTTGTAATAAATCAGTTTTCCGTCAAGTGAAACAGAGGGATTATAGGCTCCATATTTACTGGTTGTGATCTGATACCGCTTGTCATTGTTAAGATTTACTGCATAAATGTCATCTACACCACTTACAGGAGAATTGAATAACAAATAATCATTATACAAAATGGGGTATCCAAAGTTTTCTCTTGAATAAGGAAATATCATTCTCTCATCACCACTTGATACATCTTTTACAACAATCGTTTTGCCTGTTGAGGATGTTTTTAAAACAACAAGTTTACGTCCATCATTTGACCAACGCGGCATGGAATAGAAATGATTTTCAGGATTTGGAAAACTGTTAATAACTTTTCCGTCCGGAAAAGAAAGAATATCGATGCGCGTTTTGTAATCAGTATCTGTCGCAATCGCTACAATTTTCGTTTCATCCGGTGAAATAGCAGCACTTCCATAGCGCGATTTTCTTCCGCCTACAACATACTTCTTCTTTGTTTTAAGATTGTAAGCTTTAATGAGTGAATAGTTTTTTACGAGCCAACGCGGATCATATCCATATTCACTCCATACAACAGTATTGCTACCTGCAGAGATCATTCCAGAATCATTTACAAATCCTGGTGTAAAAACACTTTGCTCTTCCTTTCCGGTAATCACAAACTGCTCTATATCTCCAATTCCCCTTTTCATGGTCAGCACACTTCCATCATTCAGAACATGCGGGTAGAGATAGTCTGTATAAGCTTCAGTCTTCCTTAATGTTACACTTTGAAAATTTGATAAATCTCGTGCGTCAATTTCACTTTTCCATTGTGTTTGTAAGTCTTTCACCATTTCTCTGTACAAACCTGTTACGTATAAATCAGTTTTGTTTTTCAATGCATTAGAGAATGCGAAGGGAATAAACGGAACACTCCATGAACGTGCAGTAACTTTGCCCCAAATCTCAGGATCATTGGTCCGCTTCCGCAGATAACTTACCATGTGATACCCTAACACATAATGGTCTGGAATAAAATGTTTGTACGAACGCAAATATTGTTTGTGATAATTAAAGGCTCTTCCTTCTAAAAGATTTGTTTTAAATGCTAAACCAAAATTTGGGATCTTCCCGCGACCACTTCTTGTGAATGCAGTTTCAGTTGCAACGGCATCACCTTCCCAAAACCATGAAGGTGCAGCTGCCTGTGACATTCCGGCTAACGTTGTCGCACCAAATAAATAATATACAAGGCGATTAAATCCTCTAGTCGCATGCGCATATTGAACTACGTGTCGGTATTCATGTGAAGCCAGAATATCAAGCCAATCATTGGTGCCGATAAAATTGTAATCCTGTGCAGGCATAGCATAGAACTCGGACCTTCTTGGGAGAATAGAAACAAACCCATTAGAAATAGAAGATTGATTTTGGAGAATTACAGAAATCTTTCTCGGCAAAGTTCCAAGTGACGCGGCCTCAACCTGATGAATATGCTCCAACGTATTTGCCATCCGTTGGCCCTGCTCATCAAACACATTGGGAAAAATAATCCTAAAGTTCTTCGTGTTAATTTGTGACCAATGAATAGAGGGCGGATTGGATTCGAGAACATCCTGCGAAAGCAAAGGACTGGCACCAAACAAGAGTAAAATAAAAAGGAGTTGAAATTTCATCGCAATGAAATATTCAACTCCCTTTTGTAAAAAGCAAACCTTTAGTGAACTATTCTAGCTTTATCTCAGCAGAATTAACAGCGCTAACTTGAAAATAGCCCAAAGCCTCATTGCTGAGGTTCGTTCTGGGTGAAGAAGGTATTGGCCCAAACATACCGCCAGCGTCATTATTCAACAATCCAGACAAGTCGTTGTAATAAACAAAACCTACTCTGCTGATGCTGTAAACTTCAATTCTCGCTTTATCTCCTATTCCATAATAGATTGGCGCTGCGATTCCGTTGATCTCTTCGGCTAAGATCTCATCATCACTATAATATATATCAGTTTCAATATTATAAGTTAATGAATCATTTCTGTAAAACTTAAACAGGTAAAAATTTTCTTCATCCTGCGGCTCACGTGCATACATTAATACTTCATAGAACCTTCCTTCTATTTCAGGATCCTCCTCTTCGTCATTATCTGCTGCATAGTTTAATGAATCGATAGGAATAACACGAGATAATTTTTCTTCAGCTTCATATGTAGTACCACTTACATCGACTTTAAGTTTGTAAGTTCTACCGATAACACCAACGAAATTACTGGCAGGTACATAAATCCCTGAAGAATCAGCATGACTTCTTGGGTTATGTATAAACGAAGTAACATTACCAAGGTCATCGGTAACAGTTACCACTGCATTAGTTACACGCGGGGTTTTGCCGGAACCATAGAAATCAGTAGACCTTGAAATTTTTACGCCTTGCATTTTAGGTTGATCAGTCACCAACCCTTCGATTACTACTTTGTCAGGTGTTTGATTGAGATCAAGTTTAAAAGGCTCATCACATGACGCGAAAACAACGACAATTAAAAAGTATAGATATAGCGTGCGCATCTTCATTAGAATTTAAAGTTATAAGTAACAGAAGGTAAAATTGGGAACAGGTAAATGAGACGGGCTTCTTTTTCGGTTCCATCCCCTATGATATCTCCATCTGAATTCTGTTTTGTTCTGGTGTAGATTGTGAATGGATTCTGCCTGTTATAAACATTATATACTGAGAAGATCCATTGACCTTTCCACTTTCGCGAAATGTTTTTCTTCGGGTTTAGTGTTACCGAAAGATCAAGCCTGTGGAAGTCGGGCAGCCTATAGCTGTTCCTGGCAGTAATTACATCAGGATTATAAGGACCGTATTCATATTTACCTGCAGGCAACGTCAACGGCCGGCCTGTGCTGTATGTAAAGGTTCCACCAAATGTCCATTTACTGTTCAGGTCATATGCAGCCTGAAGATTAACGACATTTCTGCGATCATGGTTAGCTGGGAAAGCATTTCCTAAATTAACACCAGGGATTTCTTTCATTGCCTTTGACCATGTGTAACTCAACATCCCGATAAGCTTGCCCTGTTTTTTATTCAACATAAGTTCTGCTCCGTACGACCACGCATCTCCCTGTCTATATTCTGTTGAAAGATCTTCATTAAAGAAAAGTTGTGCATTGTCCGCAAAATCAGTAACATGGTTAATGTCTTTGTAATATCCTTCTAGAGAAAATTCATACATGTTGTTTTTGAAATTCCGGAAGTATCCGGCAGCCACCTGGTCAGCTAGTTGCGGCTTCAGGTAGTAGTCACTTGGGTTCCATGTATTAAATGGAATTGGAACAGTACCTGAAGACATGAGGTGCGTATTTTGAACCATTCGATTATAGGATACCTTAATAGACTGCTGATCATCCAATGCATAACGAATACCAATACGAGGTTCAAGATTTACATAAGTTTTAATAGATTCCCAAGCATCATAGTGAAGGGTATCTATTCGATTGATGTCAATATTATCCCGCGGATCTTCATACAAATAAACATCACTATTACCAACGTTTTGGAAGATTGACAAACGCAAGCCATAATCAAGCATCAACTTGTCACCAATCTTCTGTTGATTGCTCACATAAAGACTATGATCCAAAGCATACATATGCTGCAAGTCCAACTCATCAAATATTGAACTTGTTGTAGTAGGTGCAATATTTCCAGGTGAGAATCTTCTACCTGTAAGGTGATATCCAAATGAAATCTCGTTCTCAGTATTTAATGAATATGAAAGATCGTTCTTAACACTTAACTCTTGTAGATTAGAAGTCCACTTGAAGCCCTGCGCTGCATCATTCAGTTCAAGTTCATAGTCGAAATTGCTGGCAATGATGGACGTGTTCATAAACAATCGCTCGTTGAATAAATGATTCCAGCGGAATGTTCCTGTCATGTTTCCCCAGGCAAATCCAAATTCATCATCAAACTTAAATACATCACGACCATTATAGAAGGCAACAAAGAACCTGTTATTATTATTGTATTTCCAGTTCACTTTTGCGTTTACATCATAAAAATGGACAAGGTTTTTCTGACTAGCCGCTTTCAGAAATAAGTCAACATACGAGCGTCTTGCTGATACTATAAAAGAACTTTTATCTTTTACGATAGGGCCTTCCACGGCCACCCTACTGGCAAGCGAACCAATTCCACCCGTTACATTATACGCTTTGTTATTTCCATCCTTCGTACGCACGTCAAGAATAGAGGAAAGTCTGCCGCCAAAACGAGCAGGAATTCCGCCACGATAAATCTCAGAATCCTTAATAACGTCAGCATTAAACACAGAGAAAAGACCAAATAAATGTGATGGATCATAAATAGGAGCTTCGTCAATCAAAATAAGATTCTGATCGCTGCTACCGCCTCGTACAAAAAAAGCAGAAGTACCTTCTCCAGCCGAGACAACCCCTGGCATCATTTGAATATTTTTGATGATATCAATCTCACCAAATAAGGCGGGAAGTTTACGAACCTGGGTCATGTTCACCGTGTTCTTGCTCATCTGCACAGACACTACGTTTTCATCAAGAGCTCTTTCTTCAATAACTACTTCCTGCATTTGCTCAGCCTCTGTCGGCAGCTCAACGTTTTGAGAAACGTCTGCATTTAGGGCTGTCGTTAGCACTTGCAATTTGTAACCGATATAACTATACTGAACTTCATAGGTACCTTTCGGAACTGTAAGGGCATAAAAGCCATAATCATTCGTAACAGTTCCGGCTTTAAGTTCTGGGATATAAACGGTGACGCCAATGAGTTCCTCACCATTATCAGCATCCTTAACGTACCCGTTAAGCGTAACTTTACTCTGGGCGTGAGCAAAGAAAAATTCAAATAAGAAAGTTGAAACAAGTAAAAATCGAAGCATGGGTATTTAATTATTTTTTATTCGAGACAATTAGCGGGAGCGTTACCCCTACTGATGTTTAAAATAAAATCAGTTCTGGCATCCACTAACACGGATAAAACGAGAAATGGTTACCTTAGTAGTCGCAATTGACCCCGATAATTACGTGTGATGTTTAAAAAATTGAAGGAATTCTATCAGCAATACAAGCCCTATATCAGAGTCGATTTAATAATGTACTTAGTCCTAATTCTGCTGATTGTATTGTACTTTATCGTTAGTACAATCGTTTGAACTCAAAGTAAAATCTCTTTTACGTTATCTTTTATTTTCAGCGAAAGCTCATCCGTAGGAAGGTCATTTGAATCACGTCCGAATGGATCCTCAATTTCTTCTGCAATAAGTTCAACACTCATTAATACAAAGGTAACAAGCACCACGATGGGAACAGTGTAATAACCAGAGGTGGGCACAAAACCAAAAGGAAGTGTAGCGATGTAAATGACTATAAACTTCTTCACATACATCATGTAGGAATATGGAATTGGTGTATTCTTAATTCTTTCGCATGCACCAATGACGTCAATAAAATCTTTTAACTCTTTATCGAGATTGATAATTTGATCACCGGTGAGCTTACCCTGCTTGTAAAGATCATTAACCTTCTCATACAATAATCCTGATATTCTGTTAGGCTTGTGTTTATACTTTTTTAGATCTTCATTAAATTTCTCGTCAATAGCTTCAAGCTCACTAAATTGCACGCCATTTCTGAGGCTTTCTTTTGTTGCAATGACAAAGTTGGGTATCATCTTGGCGAACCAATCGCGGGTTTCATACTCTTCTTTGCTGATGTAGGCGTTGAGTTTTAAAGCAAAATTCCGACTACTGTTCACAAGACTTCCCCACAATCTTCGTCCCTCCCACCACCTATCGTATGCAGTATTGGTCCTGAACACAAGAAACAATCCTAACACAATACCCAGCAAAGATGACATTGCCACTGTAGGCTGAAACTGAGATTTATGGACTTTGAAAACATTAATTAAAACATAGCAGCAAACTGTGGCATACACCGTCATGATGAGTAAAACCGGTGTAAGTGTTTTCATGACCTGCCGGCTATAGTTATGCAAAATCAGCGAAAACCACTGTTTGGGATTGTACTTTACCATGAGGCTTAAAAAGTTTGGCGCAAATTAATGCTAAGAAAATTTCATTTGCAACGTAAACCTTCAGCATTGATTTGCGTTAACGATTTAATATAATATCTTTATGATATCAATTTAATATCACGCTATGAAAACTGAAAAAAATTATGCTCCCATCTCTGCCTACCTGATGCTGGTAGTAGTAGCAATTCTTTTTATAGGCGGAATCTTTGGTTTAATCGTTTTAAGAAATCCCCATTTCCTATGGGCAATTGGTTTTTCGATTGTGTTAATGCCAGGTTTCTTTTTTGTTAACCCGAATGCTTCAGTTGTATTGATTCTATTCGGGGACTATAAAGGCACCGTGAAATCAAATGGTTTCTTTTGGGTGAATCCATTCTTTATGAAAAAGTCCATTTCGCTACGAGCACGAAACTTCGATAGCGATAAAATAAAAGTGAATGACAAAGTAGGTAATCCCATTCAGATCGGGGTCATCCTCGTATGGCAGGTACGTGATACCTTCAAAGCTGCATTTGAAGTTGATAGTTATGAGACTTTTGTAAAATTACAAACTGACTCCGCTGTGAGAAGACTTGCAAACCTTTACCCATACGACAATTTTGATACTGATTCAGAATTAACATTACGCTCGGGGCATGACGAAGTAAATCATACGCTAGAAGAAAATTTAAGTAATCGACTGGATATGGCTGGAATACATGTTATTGAGGCCAGAATTGGTCACTTGGCTTATGCACCGGAAATTGCCGGAGCGATGTTAAGAAGGCAACAAGCTTCTGCAGTAGTTTCCGCAAGGTTTAAAATTGTTGAAGGTGCTGTCAGCATGGTTCATATGGCACTCGATGAATTAGCCAAAAAACATATTATTGAGCTTGATGAAGAGCGCAAAGCGGCAATGGTAAGCAATCTTATGGTGGTGCTGTGCGCTGATAAAGATGTAAGTCCGGTAGTGAATACAGGCACCTTAAATCATTAGGATGAAATCGCCCTTATTTACTGAAACTCAATCTTACCGTCAGCATTATTGGATTTTGGTTTCAATGTCTATACCCATGCTAGGTGCATTGCTTCCATTAGCTTTTGGCATCTATTGGCAGGTTGGTAAAGGCGAACAATGGGGTAATAAACCGATGACGGATGCCGGTCTTATAACAGTATTTATCTTCACCTTTATAATATGCGCAGTAGTAGTCTGGATAATACTGCGAGCAGAAATTAATATTGTTATTGATGACGGTGGCATTCGTTTCAGACATTCTATTATAATGCCTAAATGGCAAACCGTTGGGAGAGATGAGATATCAAACTTTACAATCGCTAAAACAGCATTTCCTTTTAATAGAAAAAATAAATACAAGAATCGTATCAATATTAATATTGATGGAACACATACTTTTTCAATTTCGCTTACCAATGGCAAACAATACATGCTTGGAATAAAAAATCCGGAAGCTGTAGAATGGGCAATGAAGCGACTGATGCAAAAAAATGAATTGGCATAAACATGGCGCAGAAAAAACCATTCGTTTTAAGGCTGGATCCTGAAATTTTAAAAGCCATTGAAAAGTGGGCCGCAGATGAATTTCGAAGCACAAACGGACAGATTGAATGGCTGATCAACAAAGCATTGAAAGATGCTGGCCGTTTAAAAACGAAAGGAAAAACTGACTAATTAAGGAAGTATATTAATTTTACCCCAAAACAGGTTCATACATTATGCCTCAGTACGCAGCAAACTTTGCAGGGCTAAGTGTTTGAGCGCATCAACAAAATTTTAAACTCAAGATGAAAACGTTCTCCATTGTCCATATTTTACTTTTTATCCTTTTGATGCTGGTTTATCAGCTTGCTAAAGCTCAGGATTATGTTGTCTCAGCAAAAGGTGATACCCTTCTCGGAAGTGTAAAACCATTAACTTATGGAAATGAAAAAAAAGTACAACTCACTGCCGACAAGAAAAAAACAATATACTCCCTGTTCCAGGTAAGGGCTTTCAGCTACAACAACGAAATTTATCATCCTGTTAAAATGGCGACCGGCTACACATTTATGAAATTGGTGAAGCCAGGCTATCTTTCTCTCTATGCATTTCAGCAGCCTAACCAGGTAAGTTACGATGGTTTATTCCTGGTAAAAAGAGATGGCGCTAGTCTGGAGGTACCAAATCTCACTTTTAAAAAGTTGATGACCTCATTTTTAAAGGATTGTGAAACAGTAGCAGATAAAATTGACAATGGCGATCTTGGTAAAAGACAATTAAATGACATTATTGAAGCGTATAACGTATGCATTGAAACGCGAACTGTTGATCATTCAAAAGTAATTACCCGCCAGCAGGAACAGAATAAAACTGTAAACGCGTGGGATGTTCTTGAAGAAAAAGTGAAATCCAAATCAGATTTTAAAGGAAAGGAAGATGCTATTGAAATGATCTCAGAAATTAAAAGTAAAATCAAGCGCGAAGAGAAGGTTCCTAATTTTATGATTGATGGACTAAAAAGTTCGCTAGCAGAAACTGACCTTTCGACTGAACTTCAAAGTGCACTTAATGAATTGTGAAGATGCTCTAAATATATTTCCTCTCAACATATTTTAAGAAACTTATTTCAAGAAAAAAGCACTTAACTAAGAGTACTTTTCAATTGATAAGGTATTTCGTATTTCGTATTTCGTATTTCTTAATTATTACTTCGGATTTCATTTTCATTCCATGATAAATCCTGATTGGAATAAATGTATCCTTCATCAACCGCGAGTGGCGCAGTGAAATTGTCGATATAGATTGACCCTGTTCCGAGCCCTTGAGGAATTGCTATTGGATAGTTAGCGGTAAATTGGCAAATCGCATTAAGCCCTATATTTGATTCCAAGGCAGATGTAATCCACCAGCCAATTCCCATACTCTCAGCAATCGTGATCCATTCGTTGCAATGCTGCAATCCTCCGTGAAGAGTCGGCTTAAGAATAATATATTTAGGTTTTAATTTGTTTAGGAGATCTTCTTTTTCAAAAGGAGTTGTTTTGCCATTAAGTTCCTCATCGAAGGCCACTGGAATTGGTGATTTACGGCATAACTCTTCCATCTCTGGTAGTCCAGGTTTTATAGGTTGCTCAATAGACTGAATATTAAATTTTGATAACTGCTCCAGGCGATACAACACATCATCAATTTTAAATGCTCCATTTGCGTCCAACCGTATGGTAACATCTTCTCTAAAATATCGCTTGCGAATGTATTGGAGGATATCACATTCACGGTCAAAGTCAAGGCCTCCAACCTTAAGCTTTATACATTTAAAACCTTGCGCGACTTTTTGATTAATCTGACTCATCATAAAATCCATGTCGCCCATCCATATAAGTCCGTTGATTGGAATTTTCGATCCTTGCGAAAATCCGTTGTTGTAGATTTGTCTTCTCCCTCCATTGGTCAAATCCAAAAAAGCAGTTTCCAAACCAAATATTATAGATGGATATGCATTGGAGATAATAGATGGAAGAGAGGCTATGTCAGGTTTTTCGAGACATTGAATTTTTGCAATACAGGAGATTAGCACCGCCTCAAAATCCTGTCTATAATCAATACTTAGTCCTGGCAATGGACCACACTCACCAACCCCGATGACATGAGGTGATTTCCCTTCCCAAACTCTTATAAACCAGGATACCTTTTCCTTCATCAAGCCTCGTGAAGTACGTGCCTTAAAGTTGAACTGGAATGTCTTTTTAAAATAGTCTGCTTTTAGCGGCATTGATATAAGAAATGCTAAAATAATGAATAATGATTTAATGGAGATTATCAAGTTTATTGACTCCGTCAATCTCTCTGTTTCCTCAGTGATCTTGCGGAGTTGGATTTATAAAGTAACACATCACGAATAATGGGGAAAGTACTTAGTTTTGTGAATCATATGAACGAATTTAATTTAAAAGCATACGAATACAATCTGCCACAGCATAAGATTGCGCTGTATCCTTTGGCAAAGCGTGATGATTCTAAACTACTGGTAAGCAAAGGTGAAGTAATTGAACACAGTACCTTTCAACAGTTACCGCAATATCTTCCTAATAATTCTTTTCTATTTTTCAACAACACAAAAGTTATTCCGGCTCGACTTCAGTTCGTCAAAAACACTGGCGCCGAAATTGAAATTTTTCTATTAAATCCGCTGTCACCCTCAACGCTACTAACCGAGGTGATGCAGGAGCGCAAGGCGTGTAGGTGGCATTGCACCATCGGTAACTTAAAGCGATGGACGAATGAAACCACGCTTACAAAAGAAAACAAAAGTGTAACACTGGAAGCAAGACTTTTAAACCGTGAAGAAGGTATCGTTCAATTTGAGTGGAGTGGTAACACAACTTTTGCAGATATCATTGATACAATTGGTGTAACACCACTACCGCCCTATCTTAAAAGGGCAGCAGAAGTAACAGACCGCGAACGCTATCAAACAATATATTCAAATATTGAAGGCGCTGTTGCTGCTCCAACTGCAGGCCTCCATTTTACAAAAGAGGTTTTCGAACAGCTACAAGCAAAAAATATTCTACATGACTTTTTAACGCTCCATGTAAGCGCAGGAACATTTCAGCCTATTAAAACAGAAAATGTAAATGAGCATATTATGCATCAGGAGCAGATTGTAGTTCGGCGACACAACATCGAAAACCTCCTTCGCCAAGATCGTTTTATCGTTCCTGTTGGAACAACTTCAATGAGAACGTTGGAAAGCTTATACTGGTATGGTGCAAAGGTACTGCGCGATGAAAGCATTCCATTTATAGTAGATCAGAATGATCCATACACGATAAATGATCCTCCATCAATAGAAAAATCTTTGCGTGCTGTACTATCAGTAATGGATCAAAAACAGACTGATCTGCTAACAGGAGAAACATCAATTTTCATCAAGCCGGGTTATAAATTTAAAGTCTGTAAAGGTCTGATCACAAATTTCCATCAACCAGGATCAACGTTGATACTATTGGTTGCCGCATTTGTGGGCGAGCACTGGAAGAAAATTTACGAAGAAGCTTTAAAGAATGATTACCGGTTTCTAAGTTATGGAGACAGCTCGTTTTTAATACGGGAAGACTAACACTTAAAAAAAATTCATCAAAAAAGCGGAAATAAAAAAACCACCCAAACATTGTCTGGGTGGTTTATAACGACTACGGCTTATCTTGATGATACCGTGATTCCATTGAGATCCACAACCCTTACCTCTACCCTTCTTCCTTCTTCTTTTGTATGTGTCTGATCTTTGGTAGCACCATATCCTTTGGCTACAATTCTTCTTCGAACAACGCCACGGTGATTAATATAATCCAATACAGCAATGGCACGCTTGTTCGAAAGATCACGATTAAGTTCTTCAGATCCTTCTGCAGAAGCAAAACCTAAAATTTCCATCCCAAGATCAGGGTATTTTTTCAATACTTCAAGGATATGATCCAGTTCTGTATTGTATTGTTCTTTAAGATCACTTTTTCCAGCGTCAAAGTAAATTTTTGCGCCTTTGGTTAGCAACGATTTGTCTACAGTTGTAGCTTTCTTCATAGGTTGGTCTTTCTGCTTTTTGGCTTCTTCGGTGACAATCATGGTTGGAAGCGAAAAAATGGTTTTACCCTCTACATCTTTTTGCTCAAACTTACTTTCATCACTTTCATCGTAGTAGTATGTTCTCGATGCCACTTCAATTTTAGAGTTTTTAGTTTCATCAAAATTCACTGCATCTACCGGATCCTTATGATCTATTAATCCGACAAGGTATTCGATACCTTCTTTGTCTTTTGCAGCCATAAGGTCGAGCATCATATCATACATATCCACATTACCGCTTTGTACTAGCTTAGCTTCATGCGTTTTGCGCAAGTCTGCTTTTACATCCTGATCGGTGTCATAAAATGCATTTTTTACCTGAACCTCCTGGCCAACAACAACATCGAATTGTTTAATCGTTCTAAGGTTGATCATCTGATACAACTCGTAGAAGTAATCCTGGTTAGGAACGTTTATATTAAGCGTATAGGGCAGAAAACCTTCTGATTCAATAACCATATCATAATTCTTGGCAGGAGGAAGAATAATCAGGTAGTTTCCTGTTTCAGGATCTGGATCATACACGAAATCCAATTTCTTATTAGTTTGATTATCAATCAGGTAAATCTTTGTCGGAATTGGTTTTCCAGTTTCTCCATTCAAAATTTTTCCTTTGATCATCGTCAGCGGAATGTTTGCAGATTCCTCAGGCATATTGAGGTAATAGATATCCTGGCCGCCTGTTCCTCCCTTTCTATCAGATGAAAAATATCCTCTGGTGCCGTCTGCTATTAATGTAAAGTAATTGTCATTCGCAGTTGTATTGATAGGGAACCCCATATTTTCCGGGGTCGACCATTTTTCACTCAACAACTTAGACACGAAAATATCTCGTCCTCCCATGGAATTATGGCCATCAGTGGTAAAGAACAATGTTTTTTGATCCGGGTGGATAAAAGGGGCATCTTCATTTGCTTTTGTATTGATTGGGGCACCGACATTGGCAGGAGTGCTCCACGTTCCGTTTGCCTGAAGTGTAGTTTTGTAAATGTCGAGACCGCCCTGGCCCCCGGCTTTATCGCTAGCAAAATAAATTGTCTTTCCGTCAGGTGTGATACTCGCAGTTGATTCAAGGAACTTCGGTGTATTTAAGTTTGGTGTAATTAAAGTTGGCCTCGACCATGTTTCTCCTGCTTTCGAAATTTGAAATAAGCTGCCAGGGTCAGAAATAGCACCCATGAATATCAGCATTTTCTGTCCGTCCGCTGAGATTCCAGCGGTACCTACATTGTACTCAGAAGCTACCGGTACTACCTTAGGCTCCGACCATGAACCCGACTGATTATACGAAATGTAAATCTCTTCTATAAACTTATCTCCAGACCTGGTTTTGCCTGTATTAGGGCGTAATGCAGTAAAAGCCATGACACTTTCGTCAGCGGAAACAACTGGGTTGTACTCGGTAAATTTTGTATTGATGTTCGGACCAAAATTATTGACTGTCAGATTTCGCGGCACCGACATGAGGGCAAGGGCTGTATTACACGTATTTAGAGCCTGATCAGCTTTCGCTTGTGCTGCCTTATCTGCCTTCGTCAGTTCCTTAAATTTTGAGAAGGATTCAATTGATTTCTGAATATTCTCGTCCTTCAGATAAATCTCTCCAATCTCATAATAGAGATTATTAGGAAGGTTTTTACCGTTGCTTAAGGCAAATTGAAAGTAAGGAATTGCCTTAACTTCTTCATTTGTCTCTCCGGATTTTTGATAGCACACACCTGTCTTGTAATGCACCATTGGGTCCTTTTCACCTGCATTAATGGCTTCGATAAAAAGTGGCAATGCCTGATCATAAGCTTTAATGCCAAAAAAGCGCTCTGCTTCGGATAAGGTTTTCTTATTTGCTTGGGTGTAAGCCACATTGACCAAGGCTAACAGCATTAAACTGAAAAAAACAGCCTTTCTCATAATAGTAGTAGAGTTTAATAAACAAACGTACGAACATTCCAAGGGTCTTAATGACTTATTTCTTCATGAATCTTACAAGGAAGTGTTATTTTGACTCAAATTCACGGTTGTCGTAAAGAAGCAGTCATCCAACTCCCATCGCGCAAGTATGTACCTTCGGTCGAGGTCCGGTGGAGGTTGGGTGATCTTCGTAAAAAGGTTGTTTTTTCGAACCCAAGCATCTTTGGCTAACGCGACACGCACTTGCTCATTAATAAGATGCGAATTGAAAATTTCTTTTCACTTTTTTAGGATTCGGACAATAAATCCCAAAATTTCGAAAATATCCCTAAAAATCATTAGAAGTCAGCCGCATGGTACTAGTACAAAACTACGAAATCAGCCGCTTGAGGTCACCGTCCGTAGGATTTGACGTCCGGAATACCGAATTTTATAGTCGTTAGTCGACTAACTTATGAAGGAAAGGCTGTTAAGGTTCATGAAAGTGGAACCTGAGGAAGCAGGACGTGTGTCGTTACTGTTTCTGATGGGTTTCTTCATGGGAGTGTTTATTGCTACGATCAGTGTGGCATCACAGTCCCTCTATCTGCTTCACTTTAGTGAAACTGAGGACCTTCCCTATGCCCTTTTGAAAGGCGGTCTTTATGGTCTTGGTGCAACCTCCCTTTATAACTTCCTGCAGAATAGAATTCCTTTCCCAGCACTTGCTTCTATAAGTTTGATTGTCGTTACAGGTTTTACTGCTTTCATTGAATTTGGCGAAGGGTTCTTTTCAAACCCTAACGACATGTTTGAGTTTGGATTCACGATGATCATTCCATTTTCATTTATTGTATATCTCGTTTTCTGGGGATCATTCGGCCGTCTTTTCAATCTGCGACAATCAAAACGACTCGTGGGCACCGTAGATATCGGTGCCATGATGGCCACTTTTATCGCCTTCTTTTCTATTCCCGTTCTGCTTAATACTTTCCCGGAGTATGTTGAAACGGAGACGCTTTATACTGTCGCGCTAGGAAGTATAACCATATTTTTAATTCTGTTTATATTCCTCAGTCTTCGCCATGTAAACAAAGTGCTTACTTTTTCGCAAGAGCGGAAAATGTACAAAAAATTAGAATTAGTCGATTTCATCAAGAACCGCTACATCATGTACATGTCGCTGTTCATTATCTTCTCGATGATTGCCGTGAACTTCGTAGACTACTCATTCTTAAACGTTACAACCCTTTTCATGGATAAGGAAAGGCTTGCAAATTTTATCAGTCTCTTCGAAGGTACTGTTGTTATCTTCAGTTTTCTTGTAGATGTGTTTGCAACTGACAGGCTAAACTCGGAATACGGCACACGGGCTTCACTACTCATTAACCCCTTGTTGATAGGCGCGTTTACCGTAGCTGCGTTGGTATTGGGATTAATATTCGGATACTCCCCCGCTGACTCCTACTTCGTGGTGTACTTTATGATCATTGCGATGAGTAAGCTCTTTATCAGGTCACTAAAAGAGGCAATTGATAATCCAACATTTAAATTATACCTCCTTCCTATTCAAAGTCAAATTCGAATTGACGTTCAGACAAAGATCGAAGGTATTGTAACCGCTTTTTCTAACGTAGTGGCTGCAGGATTAATTATTCTCATCACCCAGCTGCATTTGTTCGACCTTATTTACATTACGGTATTTACGATTCCTGCATTTTTTATCTGGTACATCGCAACGAATAGAATGCATAGTAAATATCGTCAAACGTTGCAGAATACACTAAGTCAAAACAAACAAGATTCTCAAACTTCCATAGCGAGAGAGTATACAGTAAACAGCCTGCTTGAAAAAGAGGTAAGCAGTAGTGCAGAAGAAAAAGTTATCTACGGTTTAAAACTGATGGAGAAACTTGAGCCTACATTGTTCGAGAACGCTGTCATCAGGCTTACTGCTAGCGAAAATAGAAGAATCAAAAAATTCGCAGAAGAGAAAGTACAATTTTTAGGAATAGAACAAGATTCTTCAGTTACTGATATTAAAGTATTGGCGCAGCAGGCAAGAACAGGCGCAGAAGATAGTGATCTGCTTTCAATTTCTCCTGAAAACCTGATGAAGCTTAGCAAATCCGTAAAGCAGAACGATAGAATTTTGGCAGCAAAACTTCTTCGCAAACTCACCAGTCAGAAAACCATTTTCGTGCTTCTTGAATTGTTAAGGGATGTAGATCCTAAAGTCAGATTTGAGTCTTTGTTAACTGCACGAAAAGTTAAACGGCAAGAGACTTGGCCCATATTAATCGAGATGCTAGCCTCCCCTGCTTATGGCCATCATGCTGCTGCTGCGCTAAAAGAATCTGGTGAGGTCGTACTTCCTGCACTTGAATCTGCATTTCATAAATCAGGTCAAAGTGATCTTGTTATGTTGCGTATCGTGCAAATTATGGGAAGAATTGGAGGGCCGCATGCCTTAGAGCTTCTTTGGAAAAAAGCAGACTATCCTGATAAACGAATCGTAAAACAAATTCTATACTCTTTACGCTATGTTAACTACAGAGCAAAAAACAGGGAAGCGCGAGATGTGATGGGTCTTCTTGATACAGAGATCAGCAAAACGATGTGGAACCTGGCAGCACTTCACGAACTTCCAGAAACAAAAGAATTTTTCTTCCTTCGTGAATCTCTGCGAGAAGAAGTTGCTGAAAACTATGATCACATCAGCATTCTGCTTTCTATTCTGTATGATCCTCAATCTGTTCAGCTTGTCAGACAAAACCTTGAATCTGGTGACCCAGATAACATCGCCTTCGCGATGGAACTCCTCGATCTTTTCGTTGATCAGCAATTGAAGCCGAAACTGTTTCCATTGTTGGATGAAAGTCCTACAGAAGAAAAGCTCAGCTTGTTACAACTTCATTTCCCACGCGAAAGCTATACGCCTATTCAGGTAGTAAATTACATTCTCAATAGAGATTACAATTTTAACAATCGCTGGACAAAAGCATGCGCGATTCACGCCTCTGCATACATGCAGGACTTCCGTGTGAGCCGTGGATTAGCCGCACAAGTCTTCAACTCTGATAGACTTCTACAGGAAACTGCAGCATGGGTTATTTATAACAAAGAGAAGGCATCTTACCATTCCATTCGCGAGAGACTACCTAACCGGGATAAAAAATTCCTCGACATCGCTATTGAAAGTAACCAGCTATTAGATGGTTTGGATGACGGGTTTTTCCTCGGCATCGAGATGGTAATGTTCATAAAACAGTTACCTGTGTTTAAGAACGTACACGGATCAATTCTTAGTGATCTTGTAGATAAAATTACACCTATTGATTTACGACTTGGTGAACAAGTCAAATTTAATGCTGCAGAACACAATGCAATATTTATTATAGCACACGGACAAGTGATGTTGAAAAACAATGATCAGTTGCTGGTAACGCTTACAAAAGGTGAAGTATATGGTGACCTTTTCCAGGATGGTCCTCCAGTTTCTGCGAATATTATTCAGGCGAATGAACGAACAGTAATATTTAAAATAGAGCTCATGGATTTTTATTTCGTGATGGCCAATCATCATGAACTGGTACAAGGGCTTATAAAAAATATTACAGAAAACAACCAAGTTAACGCACCCATTAACACCTAAAACCCCGCTATGGTATTTGACATTGATGTACTGATTGTATTTGCGGAAAAAGATAACGATGCAAATAAAAATGAACTCGGTTGGGCTTCTCAGTTCAAGAAATTCCTCGAGCTGATGTTAAACCAGGTTCTGGGTGAAAAGTCAAAAATCATGCTTAAAGCAGAATATGATTCAATGACTGCTCCTAAGTTGGAGAATATTGGTGTGCTTGTTACCATTTTGTCTAAAGAATTTATTCAATCAGGACAGTGCTTAGATAATGTTGAAGCTTTCAGTAAAGCGAACCTTGCACTTGAAAAAGGAAGGAACAGGTTATTTAAAGTATTTAAAACTCCATTAACTACACAGGAACAACCTCCACGGTTAAGAGATCTTATTGGCTACGACATGTATCAGTTAGATCCAGAATCTGGAGACATTCGCGAGTACACGGATTACTTTAGCACTGAAGCAGAACGCCAGTACTGGATGAAGATGGTCGATCTTGCTTATGATATTTATGATGCACTCGTGTATCTGAAAGACGACACCTCCAGAACAGAGGTAAAAAACATATTCAAACGAAAAACAATCTACCTCGCCGAAACAGGTCATGATTTGTCTGTTCAAAGAAATATTATTAAACGCGAATTACAACGTCATGGGTACGTAGTATTGCCAAACCAAACACTTCCAGGGTCTGTAACAGAGTTGGAAAAAGTTGTGCGAAGAGACGTTTCAGAATGTAATCTCTCAATTCATCTTATAGGAAGCGCTTATGGTGAGATCCCAGAAGGCACTGACCGATCTGTTGTTGATATACAAAACAAACTTGCAGCTGAGAAAAGTGTAAACGCTAAAGCAGTGAATGAAGAATTTACACGTTTGATCTGGATCTCCCCTAACCTATCCAACGCAAGTGAAAAACAAAAGGGGTTTATAGAAAACATAAAGCGTGATGTAGAAGCACAGGAAGGTGCGGAAATTCTCCAAACACCATTGGAAGATTTCAAAAACATTATGCGTGAAGAACTGGTTGAGTCAAATGAAAGAAAAGTATTAGAAGATCTTGCAGGTCGGTCAGTTTACCTGATGCATGATCGCGTAGACAATAAAGATGTTCAAGCTTTAAAAGAGACTATAGAAAAATCAGGGTTTAGGGTTCTACTGCCAGAATTTGAAGGAGAGCTACTCGAGTTGCGCAAAAAACACATTGATAACCTAAGAAACTTTGATGCTGCCATCATCTATAAAGGCAAAGTGAATGAGCAATGGGTGAGAATGAAAGCGCTGGATATTTTAAAAGCTCCAGGATTCGGAAGAAAAAAACCAATCATTGGAAAGGCTATTGTAACAGCGCCAGGCGCACGCATGAATGACGAAAGCTTTAAGAGTCAAAATCTTCGTGTGATCGAAAGCGATCCGAATCGCCCTACAGAATCTTTGAAATTATTTTTACAAGAATTTAATGCTTAAGCAATGAGCCAGGCAATTGATCAAAAGGTAATAACAGCAAATCCGTTCCCTGGATTACGCCCCTTCAAAATTGAAGAAAGCCATCTGTTCTTTGGTCGCGAAGGACAAAGCGATGAAGTGCTTCTCAAACTTTCGAAGAGCCGATTTGTAGGCGTTATTGGTCCGAGTGGAAGTGGTAAGTCCTCTTTCATCTACTGCGGAGTAATGCCTATTCTATATGGAGGATTTTTAACGGATGCTAGTCCTAATTGGGAAGTTGTTGTAACAAGGCCTGGCGCTGGACCAATCGATAATTTAGCGGAGTCACTTCTAAAAAATAATCCTGAGTATCAGGCGGCAGACACTGAAGAGAAGAAGATTAAAAGAACCATTTTCTCTACGCTACTAAAAAGTAGTTCCCTGGGAATGGTGGAGGCCATTGAACAATCGCGTAAGAAGGCCGATGTAAATTACCTCATCCTTGTAGATCAGTTCGAAGAACTATTCCGCTTCAAGGATAGCATGGATCCTAATTCCATCAATGAAACATTAGCATTCGTTAATCTACTCATTGAAGCAGTGAATTATCCGGACGCACCGATCTACGTAGCGATCACCATGCGATCTGACTTTATTGGCGACTGCGCGCAGTTCCCGGAATTAACACGCAAGATCAATGATAGCCATTACCTTATTCCTCAGCTTACGCGCGATCAAAAGCGTAAAGCGATTGAAGGACCGGTAGCAGTAGGAAACGCTAAAATAGCACCGCGCCTTACACAGCAGTTATTAAATGATCTGGGCGATAATCCTGATCAGCTCCCGATTCTTCAGCATGCTCTAATGCGTACCTGGAGTTATTGGTCTGCTTATCGCGACTATGACGAAGAACCGGTAGATCTTAAGCATTACGAAGCGATTGGAACAATGGCAGAAGCGTTGTCCATGCACGCCAATGAAGCTTTCGATGAATTGTCAGAAGAACAAAAGCGGATTTGCGAGGTGATGTTTAAAGCGATCACAGAGAAACGTGGAGAAAATTTCGGCATTAGAAGACCAACAAGATTAAATGAGATCGCTGCCATCGCCGATGCCTCAGAAGAAGATGTAATTGATGTAATTGAAAAATTCCGTGAGCCAGGACGCTCTTTAATGACTCCCTCCTACGGAACCTATATTGGACCTAAATCAATGGTTGATCTCTCGCACGAAAGCTTAATGCGGATTTGGGTACGGTTGAAAAACTGGGTAGATGATGAGTCCGAGGCAGTGCAGATGTATACACGTCTAGCAGAAGCTGCGGCCATGCACCAGGTAGGAAAGGCAGGTCTATGGAGGCCACCCGATTTACAACTTGCACTAAACTGGCAGGCGAAACACAAGCCTACATTAGTATGGGGTCAACGTTACAACGTTGCCTTTGAGCGCACCATGATCTTTTTGGAGTATTCGAAAAAAGAATGGGAAACCGAACAACGCATAAAAGAACTTGAGCAGAAGCGAAAACTTCAGCGGGCAAGAATAACTGCTATTGTGTTGGGTACTGCCACGATCATATCCTTAGTGTTTTTGATTTTTGCGTTTATTCAAAAAGCAGAAGCAGATACGCAAAGACAAGCCGCAGATGCAGAGAGATTGAAAGCAGTTTCGCTTCAAAAGGAAGCCGAAGAAGCAAGAGATGAAGCAGAAGTTCGAAGAAAAGAGGCGGAAATAGCCACCCAGCAGGCTCTGTCAGCGCGAGCTGCGGAAGCCGAACAAAGAAAGCAGGCCGAACAGGCCAAGCTAGATGCAGAGGAAAGACGACTGCAGGCTGAAGAAGCATCTCGTGAAGCGAAGAGACAGGAACAAATTGCTAGCAAGAACGAAAAAATAGCAATTCAACGCGAAGGCGAAGCTTTGGCTGCACAGAAGGAGTCTTTACGTCAACGTTACGTGGCAATTGCAAAAGCAATGGCTATCAAATCAAAAGAGTTATCAAGTGATCCAGAGCAACAATCATTAATGGCTCAACAAGCCTTTAACTTCAACAATGAATATGGCACTTACGGTCATGACAATGATATTTACAATGGCCTGTTCTATGCGCTTAGAACGCAGAAACATCCTTTAACAAAAAGTCTTGAAGGCCACAAAAAAGGTGGCGCCCGCGCACTGGATACCAGGAAAAACAGTAACCATATTTATTCAGGTGGTAGTGATGGTAAAATCATTCAATGGAGTTTTACCAGTGGCGAGTGGAAAGCTTTGGAAATCGTTAAGGAACGGGAGGAATATCAGGTGTATAGTGTGGATATCAGTCCTGATGAAAACTGGCTCGTTGCAGGTGGTTTGTATGCCATGAACAGAGATCAGAATTATGCAGAACTTTACGATCTCAACAGCTTAAGCCAGTCGCCAAAGAAAATTTATGGCTTCAAGTCTGATATTGATGATATTCATTTTGCTTTAGATGGCAAAGGCTTCTACGCCAGAGATAATTCCGGAAAAAGTATTCGCTATTCGGATTTAAGCACAGCAAAAGAAATCATTGTTACCAAAGAGAGAATTACAGCCTTAGATCTAAGCCCGGACGGAACGAAACTGGCAGGCGCAGGTGCCAGTGGAACATTATACATCTGGGATATCCGAAATAATTTCGCGGAAACCATGGTTAAAGTCTCCTCTGTCGGACTGACTGCAGTTTGTTTTGCACCGGATGGCAAAGTAGTAACAGGTAATATCAGTGGGCAAGTATCTATTGTTGAAAATGGTCGTATACCACGCACCCTATCAGGGCATATATCCAACATCGAACATATTAAATTCAACTTTGCAGGAACATTTATGGCAACGGCAAGTAAAGATTATTCTGTTCGTCTTTGGAATTATAAAGACCTGAAACAACAGCCAATAGTGTTAAGCGACCACGACTGGGTTTGGAACGTAGCTTTCACTCCCGATGATGAACAACTAATTGCTGGGATTCAAAGTGTAAAAGAAACGAAAGTGGGTCAGGTTGATCAGACGATTCACGCGTGGCCAACCAAAATTCAGACTATGGCAGGAATCCTTTGCGGATTCTTACCGCGCAACCTGAGTAAAGATGAATGGGAAACTTATGTAGGAGATGATTTACCATATGTGCTTACATGTGGCAGTCTGCCTGCAAATGATAAGTAATTAAAACAAACCAAACGCTGTGTAAGAATGGCGTTTGGTTTTTGAAAGTAATATTTAACTAACCGTTCCATGAGGAATACCCTGCTACTGATGGTGGTGACACTGTCATCACACTATTATGCTATTGGTCAATCGACCTGTGCGCAAACTTTACGTTTGGGTCAATCCGTGTACGACCAGGGGCGCCTTCATGAACTCCCTCAACTCTTGGAAGGTTGCCTTCGAAATGGTTTCTCCGACCAGGAAAAAGCAAATGCTTACAAGCTCTTAACCCTTACCTATATCTATCTAGAAGAACCTGAGAAAGCTGATGAATCGATGCTGGCGTTGCTGCGATTAGATCACGAGTTCAAAATTAACGATGCGGTAGATCCTGCAGAATTTGTTGCGCTTTATAAAACCTTTAGAACAGCTCCGATCTATAGAATCGGAGCAAAGTTGGGATCAAGTATATCGCAGCCCAATGTAGTTAGCTATAATCCAGTAAATTCTGGCGCAAGCAATTATGAATATGGCTTTGGATTTAACGCAACGTTAAGTGCAGAGATACCGCTCACTTTTAATAAGGCATTGACAATTAACCCTGAGCTGGGGCTTGCAATCAAATCATTTCAATACTTAGGTGAAGTAAAAGACTTTAATGAGAGTATTGTTTCAACAACAACAGGTAAGGAAACTCAAAATTGGATTTCCCTTCCGCTCTCCGTGCAATACAAGATTACTAAAAGTAAGTTAAATCCTTATATAGGTTTAGGTGGTACTGTTGACTACCTGCTTTCTGCTAATATCAATTCAGTTATGCTTAGGCCGACCAACCAGTCTATTGAAGAACGAAGCTTCCAATCTCAACCACTTCGTGAGAACATCAATATTAATGCAACAGCTTCCGCCGGGATGAAAACTCCAATTAAAGGTGGTTTTCTGACAGCAGAAGTTCGATTTTACTATGGATTAAGTAAAATCAATAGTCGCGAAACACTGCTCGACAATCAGTTCCTCATTAATGACTATCAATATGCAGACGGAATTTTTAGGCTTAATGCTTTATCATTAACAGTTGGCTACGCTTACAACATCTTCAACCCTATTAAGCTTAAAAAATGAGAATAACTCCCCTCATAGCACTTTTCCTTTTATTCATCGCCTGTAATAATCTCGATGATGTTAGCCCGGACAACCGGGTCTCATTTATTCGATATTTTGGCGGTGTAACAGACTATCAGGGAAAGGTAGTTGAAATCGACAATGAAAATTTTATAATAGGTGCCGATAGTACAGTGAATGACTTTTCAAGTGCAATTATTATTAAAACAGATAGACTTGGAAATACTATATGGAAAAAGGTTATCCCTGACGCAACCGTAAACGCGATAAAGGTAGTTTCGGATGGTTACTTGATATTTGGTGCAAGTATCCAGCTTGATAATAGCGTTCAGGTTATTGATAAGGTGAAAAGCAAGGCGCTTCTGATCAAAATGAATGCAGATGGTCAAGTCGAAACTTCAAGAACATGGAGTGACAATTCAAACGACACAAGGATAGATTTTCTGGGTAATGCACTTACACTGAGAAATGATACTATCATATCAATAATGAATTATCGGCATCAAGGCAATAATCAGATTGCAATAATAGGTGCCCATCATCCTACTACGTTAGATACAATCTGGACAAAGAAATATTTTTTGATCGATCGTGACGTAATTAATGGCAAGGCGGTAAGCCTTACGCCTCAACAAAATATTATATGGGCTTCATCTGCGCTTACTGAAAATCAGGCAAGCAGAGCCTCTTACATGAGCGTTCCTGTTATTAAACCAAATTCGACATTCACAAACGCAGCTTTTTTTGGTCAGAATGAAGATGCATACTATTCTGGAGCTGATTTGAAAGCTACTGCTACAGGGTTTGGGGTCATTGGAAGTTATAGCAACAAAACAGGTACAAATTCCAACGTTTATTTCGTACGGCTCAATTCTTCTGGTTCAATTATTTCTGGAAGCGAACGATTCTTTGATGCCTCACTTTCAAATAACAATAAGGCTGTTAATAAGACTGATTCTGAAACGGAAGACACCGGAGATGCAATTGCTGTAACTTCTGATGGAGGGTACTTGCTTGCTGGGGCAATGACGACTACTGCTACTGCATCAGGTAATATTGGTAGCGGAGGAGAAGACATCTTTCTCATCCGTCTTGATGCCATTGGCACTGTGCTATGGACACGTATTATTGGTGGAAGTGGAAATGAAAGTGTTTCAGCAGTTAAACAGACCTCTGATGGCGGATTTATCATCTGTGGTACAAATGACTTGAATGAACTGTCCTCTGTTCTGTTCATTAAAACAGATGCAAATGGAGAGTTTAAAAACTAAGTGATAAAATTTTATCATTAGCAAAGCATCGTTGCCAGAATAAAAAGATTAGAAATAAGAATTTGAATTATGAAATTTCCTACCCCCGCTAGTAGAATTTTAGCATTGACTACATTTTTTATTGCGTCACTGTTTTCTATAGCAATTGCCTTTGCTGATGCAAACCCAACGGCAACTATAAATCAGGCATCTGCTCAAGACCCGACCAACGCAACATCTATTGTATTTACTGCAGTTTTTAGCGAAGCTGTGATAAGTTTTGTTAATACAGATGTAACAATAGGAGGCACTGCAGGAGCAACTACTGCAGCTGTCAACAGTGGCGATGGAATCACCTGGACAATCACGATTACCGGCATGACAGGTAGCGGTACGGTGACAGCTTCAATTGCTTCCGGTGTTTGTACCAATGCTGCTACCGAGCCGAATAATGCAAGTACAAGTACTGATAATGTAGTTACATTTGATAATATCTTTCCTGGTGTTACGCTTAACAAGAAAACAGGACAGGCTGATCCAACAGGTACAAGCCCTGTGCTGTTTAGTGTAGTATTTAGCGAACCCATCAATGTTTCAACTTTTACAGCTGGAGATATTAATTTAACTGCAAGTACTACTGGAGGAACTTTAACACCAACAATTACGCAGGTAGCACCTATGAATGGAACTACCTTCGATGTATCTGTAGCAATAACAGGAGGAGCAGCTACAGGCGATGTTATTGCCTCAATTAATGCCTCCGCAGCCCAGGATGTTGCAGGTAATAACAACAATGCGAGCACACATACCGATAATATTATACATTACGACATCACTGGACCTTTAGTAACAGTTAACAAAAAGACAGGTCAGGCAGACCCTACTGGAGCTGGTCCAATTCTTTTCACCGTAGTTTTCAATGAGCCTATCAGCGGGGCTTCTTTCACTTCTGCTGATATCAACTTATCGGCAAGTACAACAGGAGGCATACTTACTCCTACCGTCACGGAGATTGCCCCCCTGGATCAAACAACATTTGAAGTTTCTGTAGCGATTACCGGTAGCCCTGTCTCTGGAAATATTGTGGCTTCAATTGATGCATCTGGCGTACAGGATCTTTTAGGCAATAACAATGCTGCAAGCACACATACCGATAATATAGTTGCCTACCAGCTTGTTCCGACCGTTACCAGCCCTACCGTTGCAGCAGTGAGCGAGAACAGTGCGGATTTAGGAGGAAACATAACATCAAATGGAGGAAGTGCTCTTACAGAACGGGGTACTGTATGGAAAACCTCACCAGGGGTAACTATTACAGATAATAAGCTTGCAGAAGGAGGAACAGCTACAGGTTCGTTTAGTCATACCAGAAGTTCCCTTCCTGCCGGAACCGAAATCTTTTATCGTGCATATGCCACTAACACAGTAGGTACAGGTCTGTCGGCAGAATCTTCCTTTTTCACTTTTTCAATAACGCCGAATAATCAACCCGCGTCAGTTGTTGCAACCGCGGTAAGCCCGACACAAATTGATTTAACCTTTTCTGCAGCCTCCAGTACGGGGGTCAATACTGATGGGTATATAATCTTAAGAAGAGAAAGTGCAGACCCTGCCACATCTAGTGTACAAGATGGCGTAGAACCGAATTCGTTAGCAACAGGTACAAGCACACTTGTTACTACTATTACAAGTCTGGCGCAAACCACTTACAGTGATATCGGGCTTACACCAGGAACAACTTATCATTATGCTGTAGTGCCGTATAATTATAACGGCACAAATAACGAAACTTATAATTACAAGGTAGGAACTGGTTTTACAATGGATAGTGATATCACTTTTAGTTCATCGTCAGATATTGTTTTTGCCAGTTCCGGCACAACCGCTTCTATCGCCTATGCAGACTTTCAAGATGCTACGACAAATGATAATCAAAGCAATAGCATTACACTTGCAGATTTTACGTTGCGCGATGGTGGATCATCAAATGATGCTGATAATAAAGCAACTCATCTGACTTCTCTCACCATTTCAATCTCAAATTTTGCCAACGTTAGAAGGGTAGCGCTTTTCAATGATGACACCGATACGGAGATTCACGGTACAGAACAGAATGTTACCAGTGGCACAGTTGTCTTCACACCCTCTTTATCAATTATTGCTGCAGATGATGGAGACTTTAACCTCAATGTCCGAGCTACTTTTAATTCAACAGTTGTCGATAATCAATTTATTCAAATCACTGTTACCTCGGCAACTGTCAACACGAGCGGATCTGGTTTTGCTACATTAAACGCTGGTGGTGCTACTACTGGTGGTGCTACTAATCAGATTGAGGTGACAGCATCAAAATTAAAATTTGGTGCGATTCCAACCGGTGTTTTGGTTTCATCTCCGTTTAGCATCACCGTTACTGCCGTAGATGATCCTTTAGAGAATGTTGATCTCGATGAAACTCGACCAGTTAATCCCTTAGAAATTAACCCAAATCCTTCTGGTGCTATGCTTACGCCTTCACCAGTAACCGGGGCTTTGGTATTAGGTACACAGACATTCTCAAACCTCAGCATCAGCCCCTCGGGAACCTATAATCTCCGCGCTGTTCATCCTTTAATTGATGCGCAAGGATTAATCACGATATCAAGTGATGGTGTAACGGTCACCCCGGCTTCTCCCCTTACAATGTGCTACAATAGCGCTTTTCAGTTACTTCCCCCAATCACTATTACTGAAGGAGACCCATCTGATTTTGCAATGGGTAACAACCAGATCTTCTCACTTGTGTTGCCTGCAGGTTTTGTTTTTAATACTGCAGTTAATCCTACTCTAACATTAACAGGTATAGGTATTGGTTCACCGGTAGCTGCCACTTACGTTGGGAATAACATTGTAAGGATTGGTTACTCTGTAACTGGAACATCGAACTTGAATACTATTAAGATCGAGGACCTTTGGGTAAAATATATTGGAACACAAAATCCGACAATTGGAAACATACTTCGATACGGAGGCACAGCAGTACAGGCAGGGAACAGTGATGCTGACGGAAAGAACCATGGGACGCTTACGGCAAATTCTGGTACTCCGCCTGGTGGTTTTGATTTTACTGTCCAAGCACTTTCTGGTAATATAGCTGTAGATCCAAATGAGACGAGCTTCAATGCTAATGATCCTGATGTTAAATTAATTGGCAACCCCCTTATCATGGGAAATCCGGCAAATGGTAGTTTTAATGGAAACGGTGTTGTCTTGTCTCAAGCAAATGGATATGTATTTAGCCCTTCTGCAGTAGGTCCTGGTTCCTATGTAATTACCTTCACACACTCTGAATCTGGAGGACAAGGCTGTACCTTCACTAGAAGTAAAACTTTCAATGTTTCCACCTCAATTATTCAGAACTTGAACCTACAATATTGTAGTAATGATCCTCAAACAACAAACTTATCAATAACGCAAACTGATATTACTAATTATTTTGGGATAGGCTTTACTTTCGTAGAATTTGTATACTGGAACCCTGTTACTCTCAAAGAATACACTATTGGGCCAGCAGTTGCTCCAGGGTTGCCTATTAAACCTTCAAATTCCATTTTTAATCCTAGGTCACCAGACTTTACTCCTTCTTACAATTTTAATTGGTTTAATCCCCGAGGAGTATATATTGGTTATAAGGTGACAAATGGCACTTATACAAGTATTGCTTGGCAATATGTAAGAGTCCCACTTGCTCCTATTGCTACATTTACTATACCCCAGAATGTTTTTTGTTTTGATGAGGCTTCGGTGATTCTCGATGGAACCCCTGATTATTCTGCAAATAATGCAAATGATTTTTTCATCAACAGCGGAGGTAATGGTGTAAGTTTTGCGGGCGGAAACTGGTTGTTTATTCCCAATACGGTAGCAGGAGCCTCCAGTGCTTCCCAAACAAGAGACCTATCATATGTTTACACTGCTCCAGGCACAGGGTGTAGAGACACATCAGCGATACAATCAATAACTGTACATCCAAGGCCAGGACAAGTTCCTCCATCTGACATAACTTCTACAGTAACCGTAAAAACTTGCGAGGATGGAGGAACCGTAACTTTTACTACGAATAACGCTACATGGGCAAATACCGAATACAAGTGGTATGCAAACAGCTCTTTAACCAATCTTATTTCAACAGGTAAATCATTTTCTCCAGCGATAACCTCTCCCCCTGCTCCTTTACAACTGGATGTATCAGTACCTGGAACAACAAACTTTTACGTTACAAGAACTATTAATGGGTGTGAAAGCATCCTAGCTCCACTGACTTTAAATGCCGTAGTTGATCCACCTGCGATTGCTAACGCGGGATCTGATTATACGATATGTGCAGGGCAACAGGTAATTTTTTCAAATTTCGCCACTATCCCTTCTATTACCGGGTCAATCTCTACAGGTTCGTGGAGTGCAATTCCATCAGGCGGTCAATTTATGGATGCCGGTAATAGTCCTACAACTGCCTTCGGAGCAGCTACCAAGTTTATTCCTTCTGTAAGCCAAATTGCAGCTGGCTCAGTAAGGCTTGTGTTAACGTCTAATGACCCGGCAGGACCATGTGGACCAGACGTTGATGAAGTTTTTATTACGATCAATCAATCTGTTACAGTGAATGCAGGTAATGATGCTGTTGTTTGCTCAGGAGATATTATTACATTAAACGGAAATATTACTGGAGGTGTAACAACAGGAACATGGAGCAGAAATGGTCAGGGCGGTTTAGGAGATGGAAATACAACCACCATTGCAGATCCACTTACCTTCTATAATCCTTCCAATACAGAATTAACTAGTGGATCATCCATTACATTTACCCTTACTTCTGATGATCCAGATGGAGCGGGCCCATGTCCAGTACGTGATGACAATGTTATTGTTAAGATAAATCAACGAGCACGCGTAAATGCAGGACCAGATCAGGAGTTATGTGATGGCGATGTAATACAACTGGCTGCTGGAGCATTACCCAATGCCAACTCTTCGGCTACATCTTATTCTTGGTCTGGCGGTTTAGGTGGTTTTACGCCCAGTAACAGTACAGGAAATGCAGTTTACAATCCTGATCCATCAGAAGTTGGCAGTATCGTTGAACTTAAGCTATTATCAAATGATGCTGACGGAACGGGTTCTACTGGACCCTGCCCAGTAGAAGAGGATCTCGTTTCAATTAAAATCAACAAAATTCCTGCTGCACCTTTTGCAGATAGTCCTCTACTATACTGCAGAGGTGAGAATATTGAAAATCTGACGGCTATTGGAACAAATCTCAGGTGGTACAACGATTCAGGTTTATCCGCATTCCGCGCACCAGGACCTTCATTTGCCACTGGTGAAGTAAGCAATACTGATAAAGTGGTCGATTATTTCGTTACACAAACAGAAGAAGGGTGTCAAAGTGCTCCAAAAAAGGTTCTCATCATTGTTAACCCTTTACCTGTTGCCCAATTTTCAGAAGCCAATTATTGTCTTGGTGATTTTACGACATTCACCGATGCATCCACGGTTACCTATAACAATTCCTTGACCGGAAGTATTGTCCGTTGGGAGTGGAATTTTGATGATCCTTTTGGAACACTTAGTTCGGGTACAGACCCTGTTACAGTAAATACGCCAGTACTGGATAATACACATGGAGGTAATACTACAGGGACGTATAATCAACCTTCGCACAGGTTTGGAACAATAGGTTCATACAATGTTTCATTAAGGGTAACAACTTCCGATGGATGTTCAAGTACAACAAATTCCGTAGCGTTGTTTAATGAGGCGCGAAAAATTGGTCCTGTACCAAAAGCAGACTTTTCTTTCTCTGATGTTTGTGATCAGGACTCTACACGGTTTAATTATACCGGTACAGTAGCGAATCAAATTGATGATTGGAGTTGGAATTTTGATGATCCTTCATCTGGTGCTGAGAATGAAGAAATCATAAACAACCCGAAACACAAATTTTCTGCACCAAGAAACTATAACATTTCCCTTACGGTAAAGACAGATCTTAATTGTGAGAATACCATTACAAAACCTGTTTCAATCCTTCCTTATATTACAAGCTTCCCTTACACTGAAAGCTTTGAAGCTGCAACGCATGGCTGGGTGCAAGAAGGGTTGAATATAAATGGTGAGAGCAGTTGGCAATGGACAGTACCCAATGGAGCAATCATAAATTCTGCGGCAGATGGAGCGCAAGCGTGGATAACCCGTGATAATACTTTAGGTACTTATTTTAATAATGAACGCTCCGTACTCTATGCTCCATGCTTTGATATGACGCAACTGGAGAGACCAGTTCTCTCGATGGAATATTGGAACAGCACTGATCCAGGCATTGATGGTGCGTATATGGAATTTTACGATGCAAATGAGGCTGTTCCATCCTGGAAGAGATTAGGTGTCGTAAATGATGGATTAGAGTGGTACAATAGAGCTGCCATTGTTGGCCTATCAAAACAAAATAACATAGGGCAGGATATTGCACAGATTGGATGGAGCGGCATTACGAGTGGATGGACATCCGGCAAATTTAACATGGACCCTTTTAACCAGAGCACTAAACTTCGTCTAAGAATTGTATTTGGGTCAAATGCAGATGCAGGAAATTTTGACGGATTTGCTTTAGATAACTTTAAAATAGAAACGCGTAACCGGGTTATCCTGGCGGAGAATTTTACAAGTTTAAAAGCAAACAATGGCGATGTTAACAATCAACGTTTTGCAGCATTTAAACAAGCTAACCAGGCGGAGGTTGTTAAACTTCAATATCATATCGGTCTACCTGATGCAGATGATATCCATAAGGAAAATCCAAATGATCCTAATGCAAGAGCAGCATTCTACGGCTTAACCAATTCAAATGCAATTGTACCAAGAGTATTTTTAGACGGTGAGAGCGACAATCCGGGAAACTTTGTTTCGGATTTCTCGTGGGCTAACTTAAGTTACAATAAAAGATCATTAGTTACTTCACCAGTCAGTCTTACCATTAACTCATTACCAGCCGATGATGACAAACTAGCTTTAAGTGTAACCATAAAAGCTGAAAATTCAATTACTTCTGGAAGACTGGCGTTGTTCGTAGCTGTAATTGAGAAAACAGTTAACGGGCAGGAATTTGTTGTTAGAAAATTGTTGCCATCTGCCGCAGGTTTACCGATAACATTGCCTTTAATAAAAGATCAGGTCGTAACAATCACACCTGGAGCCTGGGAAATAAGTAGCATTAAGGATGTTAATCAAATTGCCTTGCTTGCTTTTATTCAGGATCTTGAAACACGGGACGTTTTACAAGCTGCCTACAATGTTAATCCCACTAACCTACCTTCTATTGTTACAGGTGTGGAAGATCCGTACGCCAAAACACTTAGCTTCTACCCTATTCCTTCTGATGACATCTTCAACATAGAATTGCCAGAACCTGTAAAACACGAAACACCAATAAAACTCTACGACACGTTTGGCAAACAGGTGATAAGCACATCGCTGAAGATTGGAGATAAATCAAAAACATTATCGACGAAAGAATTTGCCGCAGGGGTTTATCTCCTTGAAATAGAATCTTCGAAAGGTATTGTTCGAAAGAAAATTTCAATTGTTCATAAAAACTAAGATAAACTTATAAAGCCACTCAAATTAGAGTGGCTTTATACTAAATAAGATTTACCACATAAGGCTTAACCTTACTCAATTACAAATACAGCTTTTGAATATTATTATAGGCCATTCTATTTTTTCCTACTTCTTTTCCAAGAAAAATAGCCTTTATATTAAGATTTATACTTTTGGAGGATAGTGTTAGTTCGCTTATTTTTAACTTTCCAAACAACCCAGTAAAACCCACAAATGGAAATTTTCCTGAGCCCTGAAACGTGGCTAGCGCTGTTGACCCTTACGTTTTTTGAAGTCGTTTTAGGAATAGATAATATCATTTTCATTTCGATTGTCTCCAACCGTCTCCCTGTTGAGATACGCGCACGTACACGCAACATTGGCCTTATGCTGGCGATGGGTGTCCGAATACTCTTGTTGATCACCATCACGTGGGTCATGAAGTTCACGGAACCTTTATTCAGTGTACCCCATTGGATCAGTGAAGATGCCTCTATTAGTGGACGAGACCTAATCTTGATTTTCGGAGGGATGTTTCTGATCGCTAAAAGCACAAGAGAAATAAATCATCAAACGGAGGGAGAAGATGAACCGCTCGAGGGGGCCCAAAAGAAAAAAGTAAACGTTTCTGGTATCATCGTACAAATCATTCTGCTTGATATCATCTTTTCATTTGACTCCATTCTCACTGCAGTCGGACTAACCAATGATGTGGTGATCATGATCATTGCAGTAGTCTTGTCAATTGGTATTATGATTATTTTCTCCGGTAAGATCAGCGATTTTATTCATAAACATCCTTCAATGGAAGTGCTAGCACTAGGTTTCCTTATCCTGATTGGTTTTATGATCTTCCTTGAAGGTTTGGACAAAGACATTCCAAAAGGATACATCTATTTTGCTGTGGTCTTTTCCATGGTAATCGAGATGGTCAACATCCGCGTAAGGAACAGGCGGAAAAAAGCAAAAGAAGAAGCACATGAATGAGGAACAACTGAAATATCCCATCGGCAAATTCTCACCTAAGGATTCGTATACACCTGATGAGATAACAGCAAATATCAATCGTATTGAATCTCTTCCGGCAAAAGTTGAAGCACTTATTAAGAACTTTAATTCGCAACAGCTAGACACACCCTATCGTGAAGGCGGTTGGACAGCCCGCCAGGTAATTCATCATATGGCAGACAGCCACATGAATGCCTACATTCGTTTCAAATGGACTATAACAGAAAGCACGCCATTGATAAAAGCTTACGATGAGAAAGCATGGGCTGAAACCGTTGAGGTGAAACTGGACCCGACCATTTCGCTAAATTTGCTAAAAGCACTTCATGTAAAGTTGGCTGCTCTTTTAAAGCAACTCTCCCCTGCGGAACTTAATAAAGAATTCACACACCCTGAAACAAAAAAGAATGTGCGTATCGACCGCATGATTGCAACTTATGCATGGCACGGTGAACATCATTTAGGCCATCTTGAGATTGTGAGTAAGAAGTGATCTCTATTCAGCCATCAACTCTAACATGTCTAGACTGGCTGCTTCCATACAAACTTTCTATTTTGAGTACGGATAACGAATAACAAATAACCTTCAACAAGCATCACGCATAACCCGATTGAGAATAACTCTTACCTTTACAGCTGAGATAAACAGCAATTAAAGAGAAAAGCTTATTCCATGTCTGAATTAAGTAATCTTTATAACCCTCCGTTCTTTCTTTTCAACGGCCACCTTGAAACAATTTACCCTGCACTTTTCAGAAGAGTAGTACTGGCTAATTATACACGTGAACGAATTGATACACCAGATAATGATTTTCTCGATCTCGACTGGCTTCAAAAAGATTCTAATAAACTTGTCGTGATTCAGCACGGTCTTGAAGGAAGTAGTTTTAGGCCTTACATCAAAGGAATGGCGAAGGCGCTTTCTTCCCAGGGGTATGACATCCTTGCTTGGAATTATAGAGGCTGCAGTCAGGAGATGAATCGTAAGTTGAGGTTTTATCACAGTGGAGCAACCGATGACCTCACCGTTGTCTTGAATCATGCAATGCGGAAAAAAAAATACAACGAAATCTTTCTCGTTGGTTTTAGTTTGGGCGGTAACATCACATTAAAATATCTTGGAGAAAAAAATGTGTTGCCAGAGATAAAAAAAGCAGTTGTATTTTCCGTCCCACTCCACCTTGAAAGCAGTTGCGAACAAATATCACTTCCATCGAATCGCGTTTATTCACAACGATTTGTACAATCATTGAAAAAGAAAATACTGGTAAAATCCAGGTTGATGGAAGGACTTGATATACGTGGACTAGAGAAAATTAAAACACTCATTGAGTTTGATAATGAATACACCGCTCCTCTGCATGGATTCGACAATGCCATCCACTATTATTCACAATGCAGTTCGGTTTTCTTTCTAAAGAATATCCAGATACCGGCACTCATCGTTAATACTAAAAACGATCCGTTTTTGAGTCCAAAATGTTTTCCTTTTGAGGATCTACACCAACATCCTTTTGTGAAATTGGAAATGCCTTTACGTGGTGGCCATGTAGGATTTACACAGATCAACAAAAATGGCCTTTACTGGTCCGAACAACGCGCGTTGGATTGGATTAGGGAAGGTTAGTGGCGTTTTTCATTTAGTGAAGATGATGCAAGCTTTGGTGTTAGATTTCGCTGCCGGTTACCGGTTGTCCGGTACTTCCTCCTACTTAACCCGAAATTTTGTAACCGGCGACTTGAGCAAGACAAGTCAGTTTAAATCATTTCACAAACACCTTGCGCGTAACTCTAATAATATTTAAATCGCTTTATCTTCAATAATTCATGGTTGAGCGTTATACAATTACAGCATCTCCTACCCAACTCGCAGATCGATTCGCTGTAGATGTTCCTGACTTCTATAAAGAGCGGTATAATGCTGCTCCAACGCAACTACTTCCCGTCATTACTAACACAGCGCCTCAAGGTGTCTCACTTTTTTACTGGGGTACCTCACCTGAGTGGTCTAAAAATAAAATGCTGAGCGAGAAAATAATAAATGTGAGAACTGAGAGCTTTGAAGAAAAGCCTGCGCTAAAACGAGCACTCATGAGAACACGTTGCATTGTTCCTGCAGATGGATTTTATGCTTGGAAAAAAGTTGGAAAAAAAACAAACATTCCCTATCATTTTGGAATGACACATCGCGAGGTATTCTCGTTTGCTGCCTTGTGGGAGGAATTTGAAGACACCGATGGAAATGAGATTCAAACATTTTCAATTATTACCACTCCAGCCAACGAAACTGTTATGAGTGTTGCTGAAAGAATGCCCGTGATACTTTCTGTGAAAGATGAAAGTGTTTGGTTAAATAGCACATCGAGCGAGAATGACGTGCTGGGTTTGCTTAAACCTTTTGTGTCAAATCAGCTAAATTATTACCCAGTTTCTCCTGGAATTTCCAATACTTCCCTCGATATCGCTTCTTTGATTTTGCCAACACCACCGGCAGACCAACACGGGAATCTTACGCTTTTTGATTAGTGTGATGTAAACTATAAATGTTGGTGTTTATTGACAAAACTTCGACCGAGAACATTGTTAATTGATTGTTGTTAATGTTAACGAGATAAACGAGTAAATACATTGTAACAAACAATTTAACATAACAGGAAACTAGAACCCATCGTCCTCATCCTCTTCCTTCTTCTTTTCATCCTCCTGTTTCGGTTCAGGCTGTGATGTCACTTTACTCTTCTTTGATTTCTTTTTCTTTCTGGCTTTAGGAGTTTCAGCCGGAGCTTCCTCCTGATCAAGTTCATCCTGCGTTTGGGCCTCGTCCTTCTGTTTTAATTCGCTTCTTTTTTGCGGAGGTGTTTGTGGTTGCACGGGTACTACTGTAGCAGTTGTGTCAACATAATCAAACTCCTCTTTTGGCGGAATAGCTAACTCAGCCGAATCAATATCGTGCTTATCTTTTTTCTTGAAGAGGTTTTTAAAGAAACCAAGAAAGCCCTGCTTCTCTTTTTTCTTACCCTCCTTTGCTTCTCCTCCGGCCTGCATCTTGGCAAGACGTACGTCAGGCAAGATCAAAGAGTGACGCATATACCACATGTAATTATCCTGTTCCGTATTGAACCCTACTTCATCAACATAGTATTTCGGTTTCTCCGGAACATACTTCTGCGCGATCTCGTCATACTTCAGGCTATCAGGCATATTATACTTCAGGATTCTGATTTCTTTGTCTTTAGTAATTACGTAGGTGCTATCTTCTTCGACCTGAACAGTATCTTCTGCAGGCAGGTCAATAACCATAATAGTATCAAGTACTGATCTGGCCGCCTTGTCTAGATCTGCCGTAATAACTGAGTCCTGCCCTACTCCGGAGATTGAATCTGGCACGGCAACAAATATTTTTTTCGCGGCAACGGTCTGAATACTCCTGATCTTTTTTCGGTATGGCGTGGGCTCGGCAATCAGATATTTTGTCTTACTGGCAGCAAACATTTTAGGTGTCGAATCTTCCTGGAAATAGCTGAATTTCTTTCGAAGCTCATCCTGATCATAAATAAAAGCACTTTGATAGGCAGGACAAACCATTCGCTGGGTGCAAGAAGCCAGCAACGTACACAATCCAAAAATGACGAAAAGTGCCCTAGTCATGAATGGGGTTAATAAGCAAAATTAACAGGATTTACCGGATTTTTATGCTATTGCCGGTATTTACCAACTGGTTTTAACAAATCCTTAACTATAACGATGGGAAAAGGTAGATTAGTCGATGGGGCGAGATAAAATATTTAATAATTCTAACAAGTGTTAGGGTCAATATCCATTTAGTCATTCTAAAAGTTAAGCAATTCTTGTTGTTGGCGTTTTGGCAAGCTCTTTACAACAAGATCATATGAATTATCGGTCCAAGTTAAGATCAACTTGTCCGGCAGGCCAGCATCAATAGAAACTGTTATCCAATGTTTTTTATTCATGTGATAGCCTGGCGTAACAGCATCATACTTTTCACGTAATTCAACTCCTTCTTCAGGATCAACTTTTAAATTGATACTCGAAAAATTTTCGAGGTTTGTAAGCGCAAACATTTTTCCTAGAACTTTGTAAACCAATGTGTTTTCACCAAACGGAAATTCCTCTGTTACTCCTTTTTTTGCGAGGCAGTAACTCCGGTATCCTTCAATGTTCATAGGTAATGTTTTAATTCGGTGAAGTTAAGAGTTGCTACTCAAAGAAACCTTTTTAAGACTATGAATAGAACTCCCAACAGGAATATAGCAATTGAAATTTTATTAATACCGTGCATCATCTTAAGATTGATGTTACTCGGCCTTGATGGATCTTTCTTACGAAAGAAGTAACCGCCAACTTCTCCTAATGAAAAGAATTCTTTCCAGCTTCTCTTATTTCTATTTGTAGTGTTTTCAAATTTAGTCTCCATAACAAAAATTTTATTGTTCAACCAGCGATGGCTCGATCCAAATTCCATCTTCACGGATCAAGTCTATCAATGCATCAACAGCGTTGATTGTAGGAACGTTTCGCTTTACTACTTCTTTTCCTCTGTATAATGTTATCCTTCCTGGGCCGGAACCAACATAACCATAATCAGCATCAGCCATTTCACCAGGACCATTAACGATGCAACCCATAATTCCGATCTTAACACCTTTGAGATGATATGTTCTTGAACGAATGTTAGCAGTAGTTTCCTGGAGATCAAAAAGGGTCCTGCCGCAGGACGGACAAGAGATATATTCGGTCTTTGAGATACGTGTGCGCGTAGCCTGGAGGATATTAAACCCTGTTTGATTCACTAATTTATCTCCTCCACAATTTTCAGCTGCAATAAAAATACCGTCACCTAAACCATCAATAAGAAGTCCACCGAAATCCGTTGCAGCATACAATTGAAGTTTATCTGGGGTAAGCTCCTTATAGGCTCTCCCCACAACAACCGGCACACTACACTCGTTATTGATTAATTCAATAAACAGTCGCCTTTGCTCTGCAAGCCCATGTTCATTGTGGGTATCAATGAGTAACACAGCTGTTTTGTCACTCTTTAATTTCAAAATAAAATCAGCAGTAAGATGCTTTAAGCTTGCATAGACAAAATTCAGCTTATCTGAACCTTCAACCCCTTTTAAATAATCTTCCGGTTTGATGAAGGGATAAACTCTGTCATTATTACGAAGGGTGAGCCAGGTGCGATAATTATAGATAAGACCAAGCGTTCCTGGAATTTGAAAGTCAATTTCATGATCACCAAGAAAAATGTAGTCACAGGCCGTATCAGTAATATTCCACTTATCAAGCTTTACGGAGTAGTTGTATCCCACAGCAAACAAAGATGCCGCACTCACTTTTTCTTTGGAAGAGAAATCAGCAATGACCCGAGGTACTTGATGGCCTCCAAAATCAACAACCTCATGGCTAACACGTCTTTTATAATCAAATGGATCTATTGGATATTGTTTTACGGAAGGGATTACATCATGTGGTTGTCTTGTCAAATATCGATCTGCTAGCATTTTAGCTACTGGAACTTCTGCTTCAGGTTCTTCCGTAAGCGAAACACGAATTGTGTCCCCTATTCCGTCCTCAAGTAAAGTACCAATGCCTACTGATGATTTAATTCGTCCATCTTCACCATCTCCCGCTTCTGTTACACCGAGGTGTAAAGGATAGGGTTTGAAACCTTCTTCATCCAGTTTTTGCACTAATAACCTATAAGCTTCCACCATCACTTTAGGATTGCTGGATTTCATTGATAAAACAATGTCATAATAATGAAGGTCTTCGCAGATTCTTAAAAATTCAAGTGCACTTTCCACCATTCCCAATGGCGTATCACCATAGCGACTCATAATCCGATCAGATAACGAACCATGATTCGTTCCTATCCGCATGGCGGTACCATACTCTTTACAAATTTTTATGAGCGGTGTAAACTTCTGACGAATCCGGGCAAGCTCCGCTTCGTAAGCGAGATCAGTATACTCGATCTCTTCGAATCTTTTCTTGTCGGCATAATTGCCAGGATTGATCCTTACTTTTTCTATAATACGGGCGGCAAGTTCTGCAGCATTGGGTGTAAAATGAATGTCTGCAATTAGCGGGACGTTATATCCTCTTGATCTTAATTCTTTTTTGATCTCTTGCAGATTTTGCGCCTCTTTGATACTGGGCGCGGTAATGCGAACATATTCGCAACCGGCCTCAACCATTCGGATAACCTGCGCAACTGATCCTGCAGTATCCATCGTATCTACGGTAGTCATAGACTGAATACGAATCGGATTGCTGCCACCCATTGCAACATCTCCTACTTTGACTTCTATGGTTTTTCTCCTGCTGTACTCAACGAGACTGTTACAATACTGCTTTATAGACGATATGGATGGATTCACACTGATCTGTTTGAATGCAAAATTAACCTTTAAACCCGGTAATTTGTTTCGGCTATGATGGTGTTTTATAAAAAAATTGCTCCGGTTCTAACTCAGTATCAAGCTATTGTTATCAGTTCCTTGACAAAAGAACAATTAAAAAAAGTTAGTAATATTTGTCCGTTAAGATTCTGTCACTAGATATCTCCTAATTGCGGCCTTATAATAATTTCTTCAACCACACTTCTGCTTGACAAGGCGTAGGTCGCATAAATTATATCCGCCACGTCCTCAATTTTCATAAAACGTTCATCTGGCAAATCTACTCCCTCCCAACCTCGCGTTTTCGTTGCCCCTGGCATCACTGCAGTGACACGAATGTTGTCTTGCTTCAGTTCTTCGCGAAGACATTTTGAAAATCCAAGCATAGCAAACTTTGTAATAGCATAAGAGCCGCCGTTGGGATAAGCCTTAATGCTAGCAATAGAACAGATGTTGAATATGTGCGAGCTTTTAGTTTGCTTTAATGAGGAGACCAGTTCGCGCGTGATGTGATAAGCACTGTAAACATTTGCATTCATCATGCTTTCAAGTGTTCCCTCCGGCTCTGTCGAAATTTCTCCAGGCACAAAATATCCGGCATTATTAACCAATACATCAACAGGACGATTTAATTCTACCACAAATTTTCCAAAAGCTTTTGCTTCTTCTTTTACAGACATGTCTGCTCGCATCGTATGTGCTTTACCTACGGGTGATAATCGAAGTAGCGCTTTTTCTAGTTGGACGAGATCTTCTGCGTTTCTTGAACAAGTAGCCACATCGAAGCCGTTAATCCAGAATTTTTCGATGATAGCCCGTCCAATTCCTTTCGAGCCCCCGGTAACGACAATTAATTTTCGCATTGCTGATGTTTTATTTTGAAGTATCTTTAGCAAGTTAATAATTGCGATAGATTTACAACGTTCCATGATCAGCGAGATCGGTAGATATTTTATGTTTCTCGGCCACCTTTTTACCAACCGGGAGTCTTTTAAAACATATTACAAACTAGTGTTGGATGAGAGTGTTGCCATTGGGCTCGGCTCGGTGCTCCTCGTTGCTTTAGTGGCAACGTTCATGGGCGCTGTAACTACAGTTCAGACAGCATTTAACATGGTAAGTCCACTCATTCCCGATTATGTTATTTCCCAAGTGGTTCGTGAAATGACGATTCTCGAACTGGCTCCAACCATTATGGCTGTGATTTTTGCGGGGAAGGTTGGATCAAGTATGGCTGGTGGCCTTGGCACAATGCGCATCACCGAGCAGATCGATGCACTCGAAGTAATGGGAATAAATTCTATTTCGTACCTCGTGCTGCCCAAGATCGTTGCCTCGATGCTGATGTATCCTATGCTGGTGATTATTGCAGCAGTCTGTGCGCTGGGTGGAGGATATTTAGTAGGTACACTTACAGGAATTATTTCACCAAATGATTACGTTTATGGAATCAGGTATAGTTTTAATGAGTTTACAATAACTTTTGCATTGATAAAATCGGTTGTGTTTGCTTTCTTAGTTTCTTCAATTTCATCTTTTAAGGGATATAACACACAAGGCGGTGCGTTAGAGGTTGGTGTTTCCAGTACTCAAGCCGTTACAAATAGTGTTATCGCAGTATTGTTAGCAGATTATTTCTTAGCACAACTTCTCCTTTCGAAATGATTGAGGTCAGAAACATTTCAAAATCATTTGGTGATCGTGCCGTCTTAAAAAACGTAAGCGGTGTGTTTGCTGAGGGAAAACCAAATTTGATTATTGGTGCGAGCGGTACAGGTAAAAGCGTATTGCTTAAATGTATTGTTGGATTGGTTAAACCTGACGAAGGCTCTATACTGTATGATAACCGCGACTTCTTCAAAGGCGACCGCGATACTAAAATTGCCATTCGAAGAGAGATTGGGATGCTCTTTCAGGGAGGCGCATTATTTGATTCAAAATCAGTTGAACAAAATGTACAGTTTCCATTGGATACCCTCACTAAAATGCCCAAAGATGAAAAAATCGACCGGGTTAATTTTTGTTTGAAGCGTGTTGGACTTGAGAATTCAAATAAGAAAATGCCTTCTGAATTAAGTGGCGGAATGAAAAAGCGTGTAGGCATTGCCCGCGCAATTGTTAATAATCCAAACTATCTTTTTTGTGACGAGCCCAACTCTGGGCTTGATCCTCAGACCTCTATAGTAATTGACGAACTCATTCAAGACATCTCTGAAGATTTTAACATGACCACTATTGTGGTGACACATGACATGAATTCAGTGATGGGTATAGGCGAAAAAATTCTATTCATTTACAAAGGCGAAAAACTTTGGGAAGGTAGAAAGAGTGATATCACTCGCTCTACCGTACAAGAGCTAGATGATTTTATTTTTGCCAACAAGGTGATGAGTAGCTTACGCGATAGAATTTAAGACGCTCTTTTCGCTTCATAAACTCAAACTGAGTCTCTTAAAATCAGGACAATTACTCTTATCTTATCAGCGGCAAGTCAACGTAAAAGGAAGTTCCTTTTCCTATTCTGGTTTCGAACCATAACTTCCCTTTCATCTGTGCAATAGCTTGTTTTGAAATGGCTAACCCTAATCCTGACCCGGAATTCTTTGTTGTGAAATGCGGGATAAATATTCTTTCCGCAATATGATGCTCAATTCCTTTACCGTTATCAACAAAAATTATGCGGCAGTGACTATCGACCTGCTCTATAAATATTTGAACATAAATCCGCTGGCCAGCTAAACCGGATTGCAGTGCATTCAAAATCAAGTTTGAAAAAGTGCGACTAAGCAATTGACCATCCCCCATTATCCATGCTTCCTTTAGTGAGGATTTAAATGATATTTCTCCTGTAGGACTATGCAAGTCGATCGATCTTTTTAGAATAGAAATAACTTCTAATTCCTGTATCACTGGTTCCGGCATCTTTACAAAACCGCTAAAGGAAGAGGCAATATCATTTAAAGTATCAACTTGTGAGAGCAAAGCGTTAACAGCCTTCTGCGTTTTTTCAAGATTATTATTCCCAGATTGGAGTGTTCGTTCTAATTGCTGTAAGGTAAGCTTCATTGGCGTGAGCGGATTTTTAATCTCATGCGCCACTTGTTGTGCTATCTCTCGCCACGCTTTCTCACGCTGCGTTTGCTCAAGTTCATTTTTACTTTCACTCAGTTTGTAGAGCATCGAATTATACTCCTTCACCATCATTCCAATTTCATCCTGTGCAGCCCAAGTTAGTGGAGTGTTATTTTTTGTAAGAGAAGTTTTTCGCAGTGACTGTGTTATAAACCGCAATGGGAAAGTTAACGAACCTGCTACGATGTAAGACAAAACCAGCAATATGATAAAGATGAAGGCAAAAATATTAAGAATATTAATAAGCACGACAGACTGAATTCTCTCGAGCATATAACCCGATTGAAAGAATGGTATTCCAAGTATTCCGATAATTTTTCCAGTCTGAGACGACTTCAGTACGGCATAAGAAATAAAATATTGAAGCTTACCAACATTTTCCGATTCAATAAATAAATTCTCTCCTCGTTTCATGCGGTCATACGCATTTGCATTCACAAAGCTCGACAAGAGGTTGCTTTCAAAAATCTGTGGCTGGCTTGACGCTACTAACAATCCTTGGGGATTATAAATGTTAGCATCGAGGTTTGAGAGTTTTGCAAGATCACTAACACGGTTCGCGAGTGTAACAGCACCAGCATGTCGTTGATTAAAATCTTCATCAAGGTAGTTAATGATTTGCTGGCTGAAAACTTTACTCTTACTCAAATACTCCTCATCAAGTTGCTGTTGCGATGATCTGCTTGTTAAACTTAATGTACTGATACTAACAATGATCAAAGGAATAAAAAAGGCAAGGTTCAGATAGAGTTGAATGCGGGCAGAAAAAAACAATCTGCTTCCTTTAAAATACTGAAAGACACCTTGGATAAAAAGCATCATCAGGATAATCAAAAGTCCTAACACCATGAGAAAAGAAAAGTTAGATAACTTTTGCGTAAAAGAAGTTTGTTTTGTTGAGACTACCGCAACCCTACCCTCCTGGTCGCCCAGTGCAATGTGATCATATCCGGCATAAGATAAACCTCTTGTATACAGACTTGTATTGTTCAACCATTCGCGTTTGAAAAATCTTTCATAGTTAAAATCCCCAGACGTCAGAACAGAATTTTGTTTTGCAAACACCGCGTAACTTAAATCGCCTGTACGATAGAATTGCTGATAGCGATAGTCAACGAGAAGCTCAGGATATACATTTTCTGGGATAATTTTCTTCAGCGAGAGTTGTACGATGACATATCCAATTGTTGTTGATGCACGTCTTACAGGTACTTTTATAAGATACTCTTGTGCAACATCGGACTGAGGGTTTGTCACAAAGAAAATTCCCTCATAGTTGGTTCTGTAGGCATCCTGATCGTAAAGGGTAACGAACTCGGTCAGACTTCTACTGCTATAATCAACAGGTTCACCCAGAGAATTGAAAATGTGAATATCAACATCGTACTTATTAAAATAACTTGGTAAAAATACCTGACGAATCTTCTGTCGTATTGCATCTTTTCCCAGGAATGGGCTTGCCAATCTTTTTTGTGTAAACACATCTTGCGCTATTTTTTGCGAAGCCTCGTGCAATAAGTATTCTCCGAAATAATCACGGTCGATCAAAAAATTATTCGCGAACCTAAACTGATTTTCAATTTTCTCTCTGTGCGTAAAATGTTGTATTGCATAAGCGCCATTGATCGAAAGGAAAAAAATTGCAGTAAATAGGTAAGCAAATGTTCCAAAAGTTAAACGCTTTAAACTTTTGTAGAAACGAAAGGTGTAGACTACAACAAAATATAAAGCGGATAAAATTAGTGACGATATATACTGCTGATTAGTAAGTTCATTAACGAGTGCGAATAATCCGGCTGATAATAAAAAAGCTGTAAAAATTTTTAACCTGTTATCAACACTGATCAGTATACGAATAAAAACATGTGAAAAAAGAAAAGCACAAACACCAGAAATCAATACCGAAAGCATGGCGACAATGCGTAGTACATCAAAACGAATGGAATGAGATATATCAAGTGCAATATTTGAATTGTTGTACAGTGTCTGAATAACAATAAAAGGAAAAAGTATAGAGAAAAGAATGCAAAGCCCCGCAAAGACAGCAATGATCCAGGAAATAAACTTGTGCGAAACATAGCGCATGATATAGAGCTGATAATAGTTTTTGAATAAATAAAAACTAATTGCCAGCAGTGCCAGAAGGTTGATAAAAAGATCAGCTAAAGATGGATTTAATGATGAAGATGCGAATACCAATGGATCAAAAAGTGGAGAATCAATAATCACATTACTTAAGAATGCTGTTTGAGTCATCACTACACGAATGAGATAAAGAATTACAATGAGATAAATGAATCCAAACTCTGTATATTTTTTATCAACGAAAGGCAGAAAAGCGTACACTGCTAAAATGAAAGCAATGACAGCAAACGTGAAACACAAAAATGCAGCGATTCTTAAATCTACATGCGAGGGTATTTCACCTGGAAGAAAACTTATTCTGAAGAAGCAGTTTTCATTAACGCAAACAGGTGTTCCGATTGTAGCATCTGGCTCAAGAATGCTAACATTTGCTGTTGCCAGTATTGCCTTGTTATACTCTGGAGTGAGATAATCATTATTGATTGGATACTTTCGGAACAATTGAATAGCAGAGACTGCTAACCTCCCATCTGTTAATATTTTCTTTCTTAACAGGTAGGCCTCGCTTCCTGTAGCTAACAAAGTTGTACTTATCGTATCTGTGTAAATTTGAGAAGGCGGTACGAAATTATTGTCCGACCAATACACGAGGCGTCCATTATTGTATACAAAAATTGGATAACGAAAACTTGCGGCATGTTCCGTATAATCTGTTGGTGAAGCATCAGAAATCCAATTTAAGTCTTCATCTACTTTCGCTAATTCCTTTTCAAGGTTGTTAGCAATGCCCTCTGCAATTTCTTTTGGCGTTTGGGGTTGAGAATAATAATAAGACGTCACAAGCCCCGCAACGAGAAAAAATAAAAATAGAATAAGGTATACGTAGGGCTTCCTGCTCAACCTGATAAAATTAAATTATATTAAAGTTACAAATTTTACTTTGAGGGATTCGGTCTGTACTTAATACCACCAAAGAGGTAAAGGTATAAAATGCGGGAGTATCGATAATTTGTTGGTATCAACAATACCATCACACTAATGACAACACCAATATAAACCCATTCTGAAGGATCACCTGCGAAGAAATAAAGAATGAAGCTAACTATTCCAAGACAAATAAGTGTAAAAGCGTAACTCACATACATCGCTCCCTGATAAAAACCTGGTTCAGGTTGAAGTCTTACACCACAATTTAAACAGGCATGGTTCATGTCATTGAATCTTGAAAGATTAGATGCGGGGTAGTGAAACATTTTACCTTCCCTGCACCGCGGACATCTACCTTGCAGTAACGCTGTCAGATAACTTTTTCCGGGCATTTGAACTCGATTTATACCAGAGATACCCAAGAATTCCAATAGCAAGGTATGGCATTGAAAGGAGGTATAGAATCCCAGTGTTAATTCCAGATGCTATTCCTGCACTACCATTGCTATAGTTATTTTCTAATGTAGAACGACACATTGCACATTGCGCGTCCACATCTAAAACCGTTACTAATAAAAAGCCGCAAGCAATAAATATTGTTCTCATATCAATTGTAATAAGGACTAATCATAAGATATACAACTACACCTGTTATTGCAACATATAGCCAAAGTGGAAAGGTATACTTTGCCAATGCACGATGCCTTTCAAAATTACCTGTAATAGCACGAACATATGTAAACAACACAAATGGTATAACAGCAATGGAGAGCAAAATGTGCGTAATCAGAATAAAAAAATAGACATATCTGATAACTCCCTGTCCCCCAAAAGCAGTTGACTCACTGGTAAGATGATAAATAATATACATGACCAGAAATGATACTGACAACGCCATGCATACTTTAATTAGGCGTTCATGCAAAAGCTGTCTTTTATTTTTTATAGCAACTACAGCAGCGATAAGTGTTACTGCTGTTAGTCCATTGACGGTTGCATAAATAGCAGGTAAGAAAGAAAAGTCATAACCCTTAATTTTAGGCATTCCAAACAAAACAGCGACAACGAGCGGTATGATGATCGAAAGAGCAATAACTAACTTGTTGTAAGGTTCTTTCTTCTCAAGCGTGCTGGCCTTATTCATATCAATACTTTTGAAGTAAAATGTTTAATTCTGCTTGCAATCGATCAAGTTCATCACGGTCGTTAACGTCGTAATATCCTCGTATTTGTTTTTGATTATCAATAACAACGACGTTGTTCGGTTCCTTCAGGAGCAAGGCGCAGTTCTTAAATGTGTTCTGCTGTAATACAGTAACATCAGGATCGCCACTACTAATAATTACCAAACGCCTGTCATTCATTCGCTGAACTAGTTGCATCAGTGCTTCTTCCTGATCGGAGTAGTTCACTACAATTAAGGAATTTCCGCGAGGATCAAGTTTGTTAACTATTGTATCTGCTAACACGTATGGAGCGTTGTACTTGTAATCGCAGCCCGTTGGTATCTCTGCAACGCCTTCAGCATAAATCAGTGGAACGTTGAATTCGTTTTTACCGAAAGTCCTCAGAAATATAAAAATCAGCACAGGCAGAATCAGTGCGAGAAAGAGGAATATAATTTTTTTTCCACCCATGTGTTTAAATTAAAGAGGCTCAGGTAAAACCTAAGCCTCTTATTTACTTTATATTTTTCATTGATTAGAACCTTGCATCTGAAATCGCCATTCCCTCATAGAGAAAAGCAACAAGCATCCACACAATAAATATCAATGGAATCAAAATAGACCAAATGAGAATCTTGGCTTCATGCCGAAGGTGCATGAACTCACCAACAATATAAGCTGCTTTTACAATTGTCATTGTAATGAAAATCCAAACTCTCGCCTGTGCATATTCATGTGGCACAAGAAAGGCCACTGCAAATTCAACTGCTGTTATTGCTCCTAATATAGCAGCCACAGTCCAAAGCTTCTTGATCTTCTCTTTATCAGGAGGAAGTACTGTGATGTTCTGATGAGTTTCTTCGTGATGTGCCATCTTATATTATTTTCCTTTTATCGAAATATTAAACAAGGTAGAAAAACGTAAATACAAACACCCAAACAAGGTCTACAAAGTGCCAGTATAACCCAACTTTTTCCACCATCTCATAGTGACCACGTCTTTCATAAACACCAGTTACGGTATTAAAATATATGAGGAAGTTAAAACATACACCGCTGAATACGTGAAATCCATGGAACCCGGTAATGAAGAAAAAGAAGTCTGCAAAATCAGGAGGACCATATTGATTCTCTACCAGGTTAGCACCGAAAATTGTTCGTGTTACTATTTCTCCATTTACAAGCTGGCTAACAACTGTGCCTGCATCCGTACCAACAATGAAGTGAGTCCACTCCCAAGCCTGACAACCTAAGAAAGCAATACCACCAAGAATGGTCCAGAGCATCCATTTTTCAACAGCTGCACGATCCATACGATGGCCTGCTTCTACAGCCAACACCATTGTAACACTGCTCATAATGAGCACGAAAGTCATGATACCAACAAAAACAAGTGGCAACGTAACACCATGTAGAAAAGGAACAGCATCAAATACTTTTTCAGGAATAGGCCAGTATTCAGGCGAAAACTGGAACAATTCAACTTCACCTGAATAACCAGGATGAGCTGAACGAACTAAACCGTAGGTAACTAATAATGCTGAAAAGGTAAAAGCATCGGATAATAAAAAGAACCACATCATGAGCTTGCCATAACTGGCGCCCATTGGTGATACTCCACCATCCCAAACGCTTCTTCCGGGCGCTTGAACACTAGTGCTTGAGGTACTTGCCATTGTTTATTTCAATTTATCGGTTCAATATTAGAAAGACGAACAAATATAGCCAAAGAACATCCAAAAAATGCCAGTAGGTTGCGCACATTTCTATGGTGAGCATGTTTTTTGAATCAACTTTATATCTAAATGCAGCAACCAATACGATCAGCAAAAAAGCAATACCGCCTAACACGTGCAATGCATGGGCACCACTAAGAACATAAATAAAAGAATGTGAGACATTTCCTCCTGTGAAGAACTCTTTCATCGCTACAAGTTCATCATACGCCAGAAATTGGCCAATTAAAAAAGCTAGGCCAAGAATAGTAGTAACACCAATTGCCAGCTTAACTCTCTCTACATTATTGTTTCGTGCTTCTCTTGTTGCCCAAACCATTGTGATACTGCTCAATACGATAATGAATGTATTGATATAAAATAAACTTGGGATCACAATTTCGGACCACCCAATGTCTCCACGTTTTACAATGTAAGCACTTGTCCATGCTGCGAAGAGCATGACAACTGTAACAATGAAAAGCCACAACGCAAACTTTTTGGGGTGCATTGAGAGCGGCTTCTTTGCTTCTTCAACTATTTTAATATCCGTTGCCATAATTTTAATCTTTCCCTTCTTATCAAACTTTATCTAATTTATCTAACAGGTACGCTATCTGAACAATGGGCAGATACAAAAAAGATCCGAACATTATTTTTAATGCTGACCGTCTATCGCCCGAGCGCATCAATGAAAATGTTTGTGCAAAAAACAAAACACCACACACAGTAGCAACGATGGCCGAATTCATACCTGTGATACCAAATGTTGCTGGCAATAATCCAAGTGGTATGAGACACATGGTATAGATCATGATTTGAATTGCCGTGTTCAGATCTTTTTGTCCACCTGATGGCAATAATTTAAACCCAGCTTTTTTGTAATCATCATCGGCTACCCAGGCAATGGCCCAGAAATGTGGAAATTGCCAAATGAATTGTATTCCAAAAATGATTAATGCTTCGTGCGCAATGACGCCTGATGACGCAGTCCATCCTAACAATGGAGGTAAGGCTCCAGGTATTGCTCCGACGAATACAGCAATCGGCCCGACTCTTTTAAGCGGTGTATATACAAAGCTGTAGAGAATCATTGAAACGACTGAAAGCAAAGTTGTCAGCAGGTTTGTGTAGATCAACAATACACCAACGCCAGCGCCCATACATATCACGCAGAAGATAACCGCCTCATTTACCGAGAGGCGTTGCGTAGGTAATGGGCGATTCATTGTCCTCGTCATTACTTTATCAAGATCTTTTTCTATGATCTGGTTTACAATGACTGAAGCACCGGAGAGTAAAAAACCTCCAATGAAAAGCATTGTTAAAGAAGTCACATTCACCTGAGAAGAAGCAAGTACGTATCCGAAAGCACAAGAAAATGCTACCAGAAAGGAAAGACGAAATTTCAGGAGCTCAAAATAAGCTTTCGCCTTAGCCATTAAAAATGGCATCCCTGAAAGTGTATGGATTTGTCCTACTAGCATATCAATTTAACACAGGTTCTGCTTTTCTGTTCAACTTAAGTAAGAGCATAAATTGTACTCCAAAACAAACAGTAGCAAATACTAAATGAACAGGTTGAAGAAAGGGAGGAATAGCAAACCACGCCATGCCTACACCTGTTAAAATAGTGCCCAAAATTAACAGGATTAAGGTAAGCGGGAAAGCTTTTAGCCCACGAGTTTTCCTTAAATTCACAATTAATCCTATATGCAAAATCATCACAATCCAGGAGAAAGACCGGTGCGTTATAAAGGTTGTTCCAATTGCATTTATCCAGTCGTTTCGCTCTGTGGTTTGTGAAACATGGTCAATGGCTTCTCTTACTTGTGTCCCTAACAGAATTTGCACCAGTAGCACTGCCATACATGCTATCATCCACCAAAATCCTAAAGGACTCTTGATGTCATAATGATCGTAATCACATTGATCTACCAGGTATACCAGAAGCGCGACAATGACCAATGCAAGAAACATATGGACCGTTACCGTCCATGGAGTTAGGTTTGTCGACACGACAAAAGAACCGATCCATCCCTGAAAACCAACAAGAAATAAAGTAAGGAAGGCAAAAATGGTAAGTTTTCTTTCAGTACTCCAAAATTTAAGCGAGCTGATGAATACAGCAAAAATCAGAAAACCTATGATTACGCCAATGACACGGTTGATATACTCAATCCAAGTTCGTGTTGGGTTAAAATCAGCTTCCTGTAAAACCGATTTATCGTTAAGGATTTTATCAGCAGTATCAGAAAGTCCTATTACCCTCAGGTAGTTGGCAAACTTGATGTTTTTTTTATTGCGATACTCCGCGTAGAATTCCTTATAGTTTTCCGGAAGCTCAGAAACGGAATTTGGTGGAACCCAGCTACCAAAACATTTTGGCCAATCAGGACATCCCATGCCAGAACCGGTGCTTCTCACAACGCCTCCGACAAGTATCAGAAGATACACTGCAACTAAGGTTCCGATGGTTAGCCTGCGAAATGATCGCATATCTTTATTTAAAAGCAAAGTCCAAAGTTTAAAGTTTCAGTACTTTAAACTTTGGACTTTCAAACTTTGCGTTGATTAATGTTTGCCTTCTACAATGATGGCGCCTTCGCTTCCTGTTGTTTCCAGTTTGATCAGCTCATTTTCATGCGGCAAATTGGATTCAGGAGTTTCGGAATACGGAATATGTTGAGGAATGTAATCTTCCTTCGCGCCAGGCTTACTATAATCATAAGGCCAGCGGTATACTGATGGGATTTCTCCAGGCCAGTTACCATGTTGCGGTTGGCGTGGCGTAGTCCATTCAAGTGTGTTTGAGAACCATGGATTTGCAGGCGCCAAACGTCCGCGGAACATACTGTAAAAGAAGTTGAACAAGAAGATGAATTGTGCTGCAAGTGTTACAATGGCTGCAATACTCACCAACATATTCAGGTCAAAGAAGCCATTGAAGGTATCAAAGTTAGTCCATGAATAATATCTTCTTGGAAAACCTGCAATACCAATATAATGCATCGGGAAGAACACAAGGTACACACCAACAAATGTGAGCCAGAAGTGAATGTAACCAAGCCTGTTATCCATCATACGTCCAAACATTTTGGGGAACCAATGGTAGATACCAGCAAGCATACCAAAGAAAGATGCACTACCCATTACAAGGTGAAAGTGTGCTACTACGAAATAAGTATCGTGCAATTGAATATCAATAGCTGAATTGCCTAAGAATACACCTGTTATACCTCCCGTAAGGAAGAACGAAACAAGACCAATAGAGAAAAGCATTCCGGGTGTAAACCTTATATTACCCTTCCAGAGTGTTGTTACATAGTTGAAGATCTTCACCGCTGACGGTACTGCAATGATCAATGTTAATAACATGAAGATCGATCCTAGGAAAGGATTCATACCTGTGACGAACATATGATGCGCCCAAACAATGAAAGAGAGGATTGCAATGAAAAGCATTGAACCGATCATCGCCTTGTAACCAAAAATTGGTTTGCGAGAATTGGTTGCAATAATTTCGGAGCTGATACCTAAAGCAGGTAACAATACAATGTAAACTTCCGGGTGACCTAAGAACCAGAATAAGTGCTGGAATAAAACTGGACTTCCTCCGGTATGTGGCAATGCTTCTCCTCCAATATAAATATCTGACAAGTAGAAACTGGTTCCAAAACTACGATCGAAGATCAATAATAATGCAGCTGCAAATAACACAGGGAAAGAAAGTATCCCGATGATAGCAGTGAAGAAGAATGCCCATATTGTAAGCGGTAATCTTGCGAAAGACATACCGTGCGTTCTCATGTTAATCACCGTAGTGATGTAGTTAATACTACCTAACAACGAACTCACAATAAACAACGCCATAGATACCAGCCACATGGTCATACCCAATCCAGAACCTTTTATGGCCTGAGGTAATGCACTTAATGGAGGATAAATTGTCCATCCACCACCTGCAGGACCTGTTTCAAGGAAGAGCGATATAAACATCACTACACTTGAAAGAAAGAAGAACCAATATGAAAGCATGTTCATAAAGCCGGATGCCATATCACGAGCACCCACCTGCAATGGAATTAAGAAGTTTGAGAACGTACCACTCAAACCTGCTGTCAATACAAAGAACACCATGATTGTTCCGTGCATGGTTACTAGCGCCAGATAGAACTCTGGGTCCAGCTTACCTTCTGTTGTAATCCATTCGCCTAAAACAGGTTTTAACCAACCAAGATCTGCGTCAGGAAAACCAAGTTGTAAACGAAAAATTACTGACAGAATACCTCCGAGCAATGCCCAGAAAATACCAGTAATTAAAAATTGCTTACCGATAACTTTATGGTCTTCGCTAAAAATATATTTTGTCCAAAAGTTTCCTTCATGATGTTCATGATCATGGCTATGATCATCGTGTTGGTGAACATCTTGATGTGAGTGAATATCTATTGTTGCCATGTTCCTAGTTTCTTTAATCTTATTTTATTGCGCTCTCCGCTACCGTTGTTCCAGGATCTCTTTGTAATCCAGCTTTGATCATAGCAGCTTCTTTTAAAGCCGCAGGTACTTTTTCTAAATAATCAGGGTTTTGTTTCAACCATGCTTCCTGTGTTTTTTTCCAAGCTTCGTATTCATCCTCTTCATGAACAACAACGAGCATTTTCATGGAAAAGTGACCACGTCCACAAATTTCAGTACAAGCCATTTCATAATTGAAATTCTGATTTCCGATCTCATTTCTAATTTCTTCTGTTGTCTTTGTAGCAACAAATTTGAACTGTGTCGGCATACCAGGCACGGCATCCATCTTCACACGGAAGTGAGGAAGAAATACGCTGTGTAAAACATCTTTCGCTCTGATCTTAAGGAGGATCTCCCTACCCTTTGGAATATGAAGCTCCAGCGATTTGAAATCATCATATGTATTTTTATCCGAAAGGTCCAAACCAAATTCATTCACGGCATCAATCAGCTTGAAATTGTATTTACCCAGTGCATTATCTTTTATACCAGGATAACGTGCTGTCCAGGCAAACTGCTGGCCGATAACTTCAATTACTTCAGCTTCTTTAGATGCTGGACTTGTGATCTCGTTCCATGCGCGTAGACCTGTAAAGATCAAAATCGCAAGGACAATAGCCGGAATGATAGTCCATGTTAATTCGAGATAATGATTATCAGGATAATATTTTGCCTGATAACCTACCTTGTATTGGTACTTGTAAAGGAAAATAAACATTACAATACTGATGATCACAAAGGCGATTACTGTTACAGCCATGGTGACCCAGAATACTGAATCAATTTTAGCACCGTGCTCTGAAGCAAGGGGTAAAGTATAATCATCGAAGAATGCAAAGGAATACCAAAAGAACATGCCCAGACTGACGATCATAAACACAATAAACAACCAAGCGTTAATACTATTACTTGAATCTACGCGATCACTTTTATTTGCTTTACCAATATTGATCAGGTTGCTAACCTTGAATATTAAATAAAGAATATACAGAATCAGAATTACACCTATACCTATTATCAAACTCATCATAAATCGCTAACTGTTAAATGTGGTGATGAAGACTTTCTTGTAACATCGGATGATTCTTCCCAATCAATGGGAACTTCGCAAGGCCGCTTAGCACAACCAATAGATAAACTGCCATGAAAATCAGTGCTACACCTATTTCGAGGAAGCCAAGGCCGCCCTGCTCCTGCATAACACCTGGTGTAACCATGTTGAAGAAATCAAGCCAATGTCCTACAATGATAATTGGACAAACCAACTTCAGCGTAGAAAGCTGACGTTTTGCATCTCTTGTCATTAATAACAAGAATGGTAAAACAAAGTTTAGTATAAGGTTAGTATAAAATATCCAGCTATAAGGCGCGGTTGTCAAACGTTCAATGAAGTAAACTGTTTCTTCAGGAATGTTTGCATAGTAGATCAAAAGGAACTGACTAAACCAGATGTAAGTCCAGAAGATCGAAAACGCAAAGCAGAATTTACCAAGATCATGCATGTGATCTGATGTTACAATTTTCAAGTAACCAGCATCTTTAAGGTTAGCCACAATCAGGGTAATCATCGCTAAGCCGGTAACCCACCAGCTCGCAAAAACATACCAGCCGAACATCGTGCTGAACCAGTGTGTGTCAATGCTCATTACCCAATCCCAAGCTGCAATAGAAGAACTAACGGCAAAGAAAATAAGGAACCAGGTTGATGTCACGCGGTTCTTGTACCAATATGTGGTCACAGGTTCTAAATCTTCTGCAAGCATGTTTCTTTTGATGACGAGATAGAACCAATACCACGCCCCAAAGAACAATACCATTCTGATGATGAAAAATATGGGAAAACCACCTGGAGAACCTGGCCAGAAAAAGAACGGAGCCTTTTTGTTGATTAATGGATCAAATGTTGCCGTGCCTTTTTGATATAAATAATCATGTGTCCAATGGAAGATGTCATGACTCGTAACAAAGTATAGTACAAGCATCAGGATACCAGCAACTGGAATCCAACTACTCATCGCAAGCGGTACACGCAAAAAACCTGATGACCAACCTGCTTGTGCAGCATATTGGATGGCTACGAAAAACAACCCGATAATTCCCAAGCCAGTAAAAAATACATTGTTCATCCACAGCGTTGTGAAAAGTCTTTTTACCCAGTAAGCAGTTTCATGATGCCCACCCACAACTTCTTTCTGATCAGCTTCTGATGAAGTTTCTGTATCATGTTGTTGTTCGCCCTGCAGGCCTGCAACCAACTTATCTGTGTTTACTACTTCTGCATGACCTCCACCGTGTGCTGCACCATGTTCTCCTCCCCCATTCATGGCAAGGATCAAACCCAGTATGAAAAGTGCAATGCCTACGCCAAGAAGAATGAATAGCTTTTTGCGGGTCTCAGTCCTGTAAACGTATTGTTCGTCTGCTACTATTGTATGATGAGCCATTGTTCTGTTACGTTATCCGTTTTCGTATTTGCTCTTAATTATTTCTGTAAAGTTTTTACATATTTGGCAATCTTCCATCGATCTTCAGGATTGACTTGAGAGCCATGAGGCCACATCAGGTTTTTACCATAAGTGATAACGTGAAAAATGTGTCCTTCAGTAATATTTCTTAGTGCATCAGATTTATAGTTTGGCACACCAGCATAAGCACTTTTCTCTTTACCCTCAACGGTTACTCCACTCGCAACTTTTCCGTTGCCTTCTCCTTTTGCTCCATGGCAATGGTCGCAGTACATTTCATACAATGCCTTACCGTCAGCAAGCACTTGTGTTGATGAGTCAAATGGGTTACGAAGTCTGTTAGAAAGTCTTAGCCCGGTTGAATCGTTTGGCAGTCTGTATGGAAGCCACCCTTGTGCATTTCTTTTTACGGTATTAGGAGCTGGCTCGCGCATGTTCATTCTATGCGGATTGTAATTATTAGAGTTATAATGCTCCGCATGTCCATCAGGATATTCAATTGATGTAAGCCAACGACCCGCATCCTTGTCTGTAATTTGCACATATGGCTCATAAGCAACGGAGTGATACATGTTTGGTGCATACTCTGTCCCTTGATATTCACCATCAGCTGCGCATGACGCCAGCAATGAAACTCCAGCAAATCCTATCAATAAGCTTTTTATTAAGCGCATATCTAATTATTCAAAATTCTTTAAATTAACTTCCGAAGCTCCAACACCTTTCAGCAACTTACTCAGGTCGTCCGTTGTTTTGCCCTTATTTGATGCAAGGTCTATCGCCATTACATGTTTATCATCTGTGCTTCTTACATCGAATTGTACAGGCCAGCCGTAAGGTTTCATATCGCTCACAATCATAAACGTTGCAACCATTCCTAACGCTGCAAGAAGAACAGTCATCTCAAATGTAACCGGGATAAAAGGAGGCAGAGAAACAAAGTTCTTCCCACCAATAATCATAGGCCAGTCGTAGCCAAGCATCCAGATCTGCATGGTCAGGGCAAGACTTGTTCCTGTCATGCCAAAAAGAAAGGCAGCAATAGGAAGACGACTACGCTTATATCCCAAAGCTGTTTCAAGACCGTGAACGGGAAATGGTGAATATACTTCGTGGATTTTAACGCCTGAAGTTCTCACTGTTCGTACTGCATCCAGCAATACATCCTCATCCTCAAAAACACCTACTATAAAATTCTTATTTCCTTCCATTGTCTTATAGCTGTAGTTATCTCTATATCTATTAATGTCTTGGTTGATCAACTTCCCGAGGTGTACCTGCTGTTCCTTCCGAAGTAGCTTTCACAATACTTTTTACTTCTGCCATGTTAATCACAGGGAAGAATTTTGCAAAAAGGAAAAACGCGGTGAAGAATAATCCGAAAGTGAAAACGTATTCCCCAATGTCATACATAGTCGGGTGAAACATCGTCCAGCTTGATGGCAGGTAATCTCTGTGAAGCGAAGTCACAATGATTACGAAACGCTCGAACCACATACCGATGTTTACAACAATTGACAAAACGAATGTTGCTACAATGCTCATTCTGATTTTCTTGATCCAGAAGAGTTGTGGTGAAATAACATTACAAGTCATCATTGACCAGTAGGCCCAGGCATAAGGACCAGCAACACGGTTATAGAACGCATAACCTTCGTATTCTACACCAGAGTACCATGAAATAAATAACTCGGTGATATAAGCAATACCCACAATCGAACCTGTAACGATGATGATGATGTTCATCAACTCGATGTGATAGATGGTGATGTAGTCTTCTAGTTTAAATACAGCGCGTGTAATGATCAAAAGCGTTAACACCATGGCGAAGCCCGAGAAGATCGCACCAGCAACGAAGTACGGAGGGAAGATTGTTGTGTGCCATCCCGGAATGACTGACGTTGCAAAGTCCATCGATACAATGGTGTGAACCGATAGTACAAGTGGGGTTGAAAGCCCCGCAAGAACCAATGCTACGGATTCATAACGCATCCAAGTTTTTGCACCACCCTGCCAGCCGAAGCTTAAAGTATTGTAAACTATCGCGCGCATTTTTGCGCCTTGTCTCACTGCACGGTCTCTGATGGTAGCAAAGTCAGGGATCAGTCCTATGTACCAGAATACCAATGATACGGTGAAATATGTCGAGATCGCGAATACGTCCCAAAGGAGTGGTGAGTTGAAATTAACCCAAAGAGATCCAAGTGTATTCGGAAGCGGAAGCGCCCAGTAGAATCCGAGCCATAAACGACCCATGTGTATCAGCGGGAATGAAGCCGCGCAAATAACGGCAAAGATTGTCATCGCTTCAGCAGCCCTGTTAATTGACATTCTCCAGCGCTGACGGAATAACAAAAGGATTGCAGAAATCAACGTACCTGCGTGACCGATACCAACCCACCATACGAAGTTTGTGATATCCCACGCCCAACCTACTGTCTTATTAAGACCCCACATTCCTATACCTTCCCAGAGCACTGTGCAAACACAATAGAAACCATAAGCAAAAAGCACCAGAGAAATAGCCATGGCGATATACCATAGTCTGGTTGGTTTATTTTCAACATGACGACTGATGTCATGCGAAACATTTGCTACGGTTTTCCCACCGGTTATTAAAGGCTCACGAACTGCCGAAGTTACTGCCATTGTCGTTTATACGTTATCCGTTTTTACTTCTATTTCTACTATGCGTTTTTAGCGTCCTTATTTCTAACCTTGGTTAAATACCAGATGTTAGGGCGCACGTTAATCTCTTCCAACACACTATAAGCTCTTGGATTACCTGATTCCTTATCGTTTACATGTGGTCTGTCAGGATATAGTGGTTGAATTTTCAATAGCTTAGAAACTTTGCTCTCTGCATCGTTCATATCTCCGAAAACAATCGCACCGGTTGAGCAGGCTGCAGAACAAGCTGTCACAACTTCGCCATCACGAACATCTCTGCGTTCTTTTCTAGCGGTAAGTTTACCAGCCTGAATGCGTTGTACACAGAATGTACATTTCTCCATTACACCACGTGAGCGTACAGTTACATCCGGATTCAATACCATCTTACCAAGATCTGTATTCATCTGTGGATTTACATCCTGGAACTGCTTGTTATCGTGATATTTAAACCAGTTGAATCTTCTTACTTTATAAGGACAGTTGTTCGCGCAATAGCGTGTACCGATACAACGGTTATACGCCATTTGATTTAATCCTTCTGCACTATGTGTTGTTGCTGCAACAGGACAAACTGTTTCGCAAGGAGCATTATTACAATGCTGACACAACATCGGCTGGAATACAACCTCAGGATTTTCAGCGGCATCTTCAAGCCCTTTCCAATCATCAGGTTGTGCATCACTGCTATAGTATCTGTCGATACGAAGCCAATGCATTTCTCTTCTTTTGATTACTTCATCACGACCAACAAGGGAGACGTTGTTCTCAACATTACATGCTACTACGCACGCACCACAACCTGTACAAGTGTTCAGATCAATGGCCATTCCCCAATGGTGCTTCTTGTAATCGTGACCTTTCCAGATAGAAAGTTTTTCAGGATCTATTTTGTGATCAGGATCTTTCCATGTGTTGATCATTGGTTGGTAGTGATCTTCTTTAAAGCTACCATCCTGAAATTTATGCAATGTCGTCTCCTGTATTACAGTCTGACGATTCATGTGTGTTTCGTGTGTTTGGGTCTGAGCAATCTGATATTTCTCATCCTGATTGATCTCAAACTTTACATTGCCTGCATTGTAACTTAATGTACCATTCACTAAGGCTACAAGCGGATAAGCATTTACGCCAATTCCGTCAGCAACTTTACCTGCTTTTGTACGTCCATATCCAAGAGGCACACCAATTGTTCCTGGTGTTTGACCTGGCTGAACAAGTACCGGCAACTTGATCGTTTTGCCATTAGCAGTAATAGTGGCAAGTTTGGTAAAGCTCTCATCGAAAGAAATGTCTTTCGCATCTTTAGGAGAAACAGTTACATAGTGATCCCAAACAGCTTTTGTGATAGGATCTGGTAACTCTTGTAATAATGGATTGTTCGCTTGAGAACCATTGCCTACAGAACCATTCTCGTAAATCACTAATTCAAATCCACCTGACTTGTAATTATTTGCAATAGCACTTGCTGCTGCGTTTACATCTCCTGCAAAAGAAACAGAAGCTGCACCTTGTGATGGTCGTTCAAATACGCCATCATATAGGCACTTATCCCAAAATGTTTGAAAGTCTACAGACTGATCTGTATAGAACCAGGTTCTCCAGTTATTTTTTAAGTACTCAAAGTAGTCGGTATTGCTTTCGCCGGCCCATGTTAGTAAACTTTCTTGTGCAGCGCGGGACTTAAAAATTGGCGTGATAGCAGGTTGAGCAAGACTATAAGAACCTCTCTTTGGTTCTGCATCATTCCATGCTTCAAGATAATGATGATCAGGTGCCAGGTAGATTGATGGAGCTGCGCCTGCAGTTTCTTCTTCTTTATAAGAAGTTGCAATTGCCAGGGAAATGTTTTTCAGCGCCTCTCCTATTTCCTGCCCCATTGGGTGATCGTAAACAGGATTGCTATTAAGGAAGATAACACCATCAATTTTGCCACCTTTGAGATCAGAAACAAATGTTGCCATAGCAGCATCATCACCTTGTCTGAAATTGACAGGATTGTTTGGAAGAATAGTTGTGCCATAACTTCCAAGCATATCATTGATCGCATTTACGATCGTCTGTATAGCCCTATCGTTTGAACCTGCAACAACCAAAGCTTTGCCGCGGCTCTTCCAAAGTTCTTCTGCAGCTTTAGCAAGATGTGGTTTTTCAACTCCACCAGAAATTGAACCACGACCTGCTTTTGCAGCGATCAAATTATAAAGTTGTATAGCAACTGCACCTTCTTCTGAAGGCTTAATCTGCGTTCTATAATCAGCGTTTGCACCAGTGATCGATAAGATCGACTCGAACTGGTAGTGACGCGACATGTCTTTTTTATCCTCTCCTACTTCCCGGCTTTTTCCGTATTGTTTAACATTTTCAATGGTCGATCCCCAGCTGTTCAGAAAATCAGCGCTGATACTAACAATGGTACTTGCTTTACTAAAATCGTAAGAAGGGAAAATGGCAGTACCGAAAGATTCTTCATTGGCTTTAAGAACACCATAATGAGAAGTCTGGTCGTACTGAATATGTTGTGTTGTAGGATATTTTGCTTTGAAACTGGCGATGACTGCCTTTGTACTTGGACTTAGAATCGTGTTGCTGATGATTCTGATCTGTCCGCCTTTGCCTGCAATTTCACTAAGTTTCGAAATTACCTGGCTATCAAGCTCATCCCAGTCAGTTTTTTTACCGGCAGCTTTTGGTCCGCGAAGTCTTGAGTTATCATATAGAGAAAGAACCGAAGCTTCAACCTGTGCCGTAGTTCCACCACCTGTTACTGACGACAATGCATTGCCATCAATTTTAATCGGGCGGCCTTCACGAGTCTTTACTACAATGCTGCAATAATCTCCACCATTAACATAAGTAGAGGCATAGAAGTTAGGAAGGCTGGGATCTACATCAACAGGCTTACTCACATAAGGAATTGCTTTACGGATTGGTGCTTCACATGCCGCTAAAGAAGCTGCTGCAACACCAAAGCCCATCATCTTCAAGAAATCTCTGCGTGAGTGACCTAAATCTTCTTCCGGAGCAGGCTGAGCAAATTCCGAATGTGCATGCTTTACAAACTCAGGAGAATTTGCAAGTTGCTCAATACCTTTCCAGTAAACCTTCTTAGAATCTTTCATATATCGTTTATCGCGACTAATTCTTCTTAATACTTAATAGTGACACTTAGAACATTCCAGACCACCAATATCTTCAACCTTCATAGGCTGCTTTGATGTTTTATTATGCAACTCTACAAGCTTATCGTAATAAGCATTTCCTTTTGCGTTCACATCCGTCTGCCTGTGGCAATCAATACACCAGCCCATAGTTAATAATGAGTGCTGACGAACCACATCCATTTCCTGGATTGGTCCATGACAAGTTTGACATTCAACACCACCAACATTTACGTGCTGCGCGTGATTGAAATATGAAAAGTCAGGAAGATTGTGAATACGAATCCACTCAATCGGCTTATTATCATTGTAGGCTTTAACGATTTTTGCAATCTCGCCTTCACCTGTATTTGTTCCAGCTTTGATCTGATTATGGCAGTTCATACAGATGTTTACAGAAGGAATCGTAGCACTTTTTCCTTTCATTACACCTGTGTGGCAATACTTACAGTCAATTTCATACTGGCCAGCATGCACTTTATGCGAGAATGCAATTGGCTGCTTAGGAGCGTAACCTTGTTGAACACCAACAGAATACAGCCCGTTGATGGCTGCTTTAAAACCTAGTGCGGCAATAATAAAGGTAACTGCGAAGATAAATCCTGAACTTCTTGTTATCGAGCCAACGCTGATAGGTGAATGAACAACTTCTCTTTCTTCTTCCGTTAATGTTTTTTGATCGAGGAAACGTTTAATCGCAGAGATCAGAAATCCTAAAATGATGACAAGCAGGATCAAAATTAAGATCATGCCTATGAGTATAATGTTCAAATATCTTGGGGCTGTGTCTCCACCTTCTGCGGGAACTTGTGCTCCACCGGCACCAGCTCCTGGTTGTGCTCCAGCATCACCGCCTCCTGCAGCTTTTCCTTCTTCCGCTTTAATGTAAGCCAGGATATTCATGATATCCGGATCTTTAAAGTTAGAGAAGGCAGTCATCTGCGTCTTATTGTACTCGTTGTACAATCCTACAGCATAAGGTTCTCCGCTGGCAATTACTTTGGATGAGTTTCTGATAAATGATTTTATCCAATCAATAGATGGAGCTCTGTCATACACGCCTGCCAATGCAGGACCAACCAATTTTTGATTTACACGATGGCAAGCTTTACAATTCGCATTAAACAGTTGCTCTCCTGCAGAGATTGCTGCAGGTTCTGTAGGTATATCCTGTGAAAAAGCTGTGAAACTGAAAAATGAGAGTAGAAAAACTAAGATGAGGGACTTATACGATGAATAAAGGTAATTATTTATCATGATCAGGTTAGTGTCCGTTTTTTCCAAAACAAGTGGCGCAAATCTACTATCGGAACTCATTATTTCAAATTTATTTAAGGTCTTGCTCGATAATTAGTCAATATTTTAACCGTCTTTTAACTGGTATCGAAACCACAATCACATTTTTTGATCTCATCTAAAAAATATGACGCTAAAATTCAGAAGTCTTACTACTTAAAATCGGCCGAAGGTAATGACAGAACGCGAGCTTGAAATGAGAAAATTTTAATTTAGAATCATTCTAAGTCACGGAGAAAAGGTGACAGATGAATCCAACGGATGGCTTTGAATATTGTTAATCAAATTTAGAAGAAGATAAAACAAACAAGATGAGGTGTGCCTAAGGTTGATCTTGGTTTCTGTCTAACATCAATAAGGATTAGTGAGAGAACGATCATCCTAACACTCCTTCACTATCTGAACATGGCGAGGTTCGGAACAATGATAGTTTATGGTCTCGCGGATGCCGAAAACTTCCTGTTTTCAGAAATGAATTCTGAGGGGACAAAACAATTTCTTATCGAAAATCACCTTGAGGAGCCGTTGAGGCTGGCAGTGGGAATAGTGAATCATGAGTTACGAGTCAGCGCATTTTTGGTATTGATGCTGTGCTACCTTGAGCTGGCACAAGCCATGGGGCGGACAAATCACTAAATCACGACACCGATTCCGCCTCCCTGCGTTTCATTTCTTCCTGAGTGGCCTGCAGCTCTTCCATATTCTGACGCATCTCCTCTTCCTGGGAACGAAGCTCCTCTGTTTGCTGATTGGCCTTTTCCAGAAGCAGGCGTGTTCGTTCACTGCTTTGAATCGCGATGACGGAGGCCGCAAGCGATTTGCCTGCCCCTGCTAAAAAGTCTTTCACATGCTGATCAGGGGCAGTGAAGGACGCGATCTCGAGCAACGCCACCACAGCATCATTTTGTTTTAGTGGGAAAATAGTCAGACTGCGCGGAGTTGATTCTCCCAGCCCACTTGTGATCTTTACATAATCTTTTGGCACTTCCGTGATATAGACTGGTTCACCCTCGAGAAAGGTTTGTCCCAAAATACCTTCGCCAATTTCTATCCGCTTTGAAACAAATTTCTTCTTATCGAAGGCATAACAACTAACCAACTCGAGGTAGCGGTCGCCTTCGACTTCATCGTTGATAATAAAAAGAGCGCCCTGCTGCGCCTCGACATACTTCACAAGGAATGCCAGGGTATTTTCGCAAAGTCTCCTAAAATCGGTCTGATCATCGCGGATTATTTCTGCAACTCTGTTAAGTCCTTCGCTTACCCATTGCTGTCGCACCATTTCACCCTGCCTTTTCTTCATTCCCTCACGCATCATCAATAGCTCTCCGGAAATATTGTTTTTGTTGGCTTCAGCATTTGATTTGGTAAAACCTTCCCATTTTACGTCGTAGTCGCCTTTGGCTATTGCCTTGATGAATGTGGCGGCTTTGTTAAGATTCGCGATAATGTCGTTAATTACAAGGTTCTCATCTTCATCGTCCGTTTGCGTATTCGAATCAAAAATGAGTTTACGATTCTGAGTATCTAATTGTTTAAACAGGGTAGCACGCTTTAATTGGTTTCTCGTGAGGCTTACAACGGTATAAATCAATGTAGGGATCGCAACGGCAAAAAGTATGAATTGAAAAACAAGGCTCATATTCAGCAACGTATCATACCGGACCTGAGATTCATTCTTCTTTTCAAGGATAACGGGATCAATTATTGCCGACAGATCGACGTAAGCTTGCCATACGACCGTACCATAATCTTCTTTGATGATCTTCAACGCATCGTCTTTATTACCTGCCCGGGAAAGGGCGATTGCGCGATCCATCAGTATGAAATACTTGTCCAGCATCTTCGCCATCTCTGTAAGGGATGAAGCTGGAATACCGATTTCAGGCAGACTACTTTCAAGAAACTTCATTGTCGGCTTGGACTGACCCTTTGACCTCTCATATGTTGTTATGAATGCTTCGTTGTCCACCAACAAAAACCCGCGAATGCTCATGTCAATGGTGTTCAGATCGGAAAGGATGGAGCTTTTGCGCGTGGCGATTTCATTAAGCTTCTCCTGATTCGCAAGGTTTTGATTCATTGCCGACTTATACTGATAGGTGAGCAGCGTGTCTATAAGAATAAACGCTGCAACCAGGTAAAGGGCAATTTTGACCCCCTGCTTTCGGAAAAGCTTTTTTAGAAATTCGTTCATAAACGTGGTACAGTACGCGGAAAGGTAGTATGCCGGGCGCTAAGAAAGCGGTTGACTTTTAGAAATATATTACGTCAAGCGGAAAACCTACGCTTCCACACTCTCCTTCTCCCCGGTTTGCTGTCGCCACATGTCGTAATACAATCCTTTCTCCAACAGTAGCTTGAGGTGATTGCCGGACTCAATGATATTGACCTCTCTAGATAACGAAAAATTTATCAGCGTGCATAATAGTCGATAAGCGATGGGCGATCAGAATGGTGATGTGATCTTTAATTACCGATACTTTGCGTTAAAAGTTTTCATTGCGACCTACATTAACTTCATCATCTACAAAACCAAATAAAATTCTCTTTTCTGCCAAGAAGGCTTAAATATTGGAGGGATATACAAAGGATATAGCTAGGGTTTAGGATGGCCTTACCACGACTTTACCAACCTTTTACAAAAATGTTGCTGAAAATAGCATAATCTTTGGCAACCGGCCAAAGTGACATGCAGCTTTTTTAATCATTAAGCTGTTGAAGCTAACCGCATCACTTACCTACTTTAAGTTTCGACCAACCTTCTTCAATGCCTAAACCAAAAAGAGCGAAGTCATACTTAATAGGATCTATCGGATCAAACTTCTTTAGATTTTCTGTCAGCTCCACAGCAGTGAGCCAATCTGTTTGCTTTCGCTTAATCAGTTTAAGCTTTCTACCGACACGTTCAACATGCAGATCGCACGGACAAACAAGCTGTGCGGGAGATATCTTTTTCCAGATTCCAAAATCAACTCCTTTATTATCAGATCTTACCATCCATCTTAAGTACATGTTAAGTCTTTTACATGTCGATTTTCTTTCTGGTGTCGCCAAATGTTTTTTAGTGCGATGGGGATGGTCTTCTAAACTAAAAAACTTTCGATGGAAATTAATTAACCCCGTTTCAACGGTCGGCTCATGGGATGGCACTTTAAAGACCTCTTCAAGTGACTTATGACGCGTGTATAAAAACTTCAATGCTTCAATAAAATATAGCGCATCAGTTCCGTTGAATGTTCTATGTTTAAAATCCTCAAACATCTTAAGATCCTTTTCTTGATGATGAAGAATGAATCGGTAAGGATCGTTATCCATTCGTTCCAACAGCTCTTTGCATTTCCTGATGATGGTTACGCGTTGACCCCATGCCAGCACCGCAGCAAATAGCCCTGCTATTTCGATATCCTGTTTTTTAGAATAGGCATGGGGAATACAAATGGGATCATTCGAAATAAAGTCAGGCACGTTATACTGGATGGACTTCTCATCCAAAAATTCTTTGAGTTCGATCTGACTAAGTTTCTTTGGCACTACAGCGACAATTTAATATCAGAAATAAATAACTGGTGCAAGCTACTGTTTCAAACTACATGCGAACAAATTTTTTCGATATCAAGATACCGGCCGAATCTTTATCTTTCGCAGGAAGTCATTCGTATCATATGAAAATTGTTAAGAGAACACTGCTTTTTATTCTGATCCTGATTTTTGCTTACGGAATCTTCTATGCATGGCGGGCTTTCCCTATCATTAGCGGATATGGTGCTAAGAATATGTGTTCATGCGTGATGTTGGCCGGTCGTAATGCCGATGACGTGTTGCAGCATGAGTTGGGAAGATTTCCACTGAATCTGGGAAGTATTTCAGTCGACTATAATGATTCATCGGCAACAGGAACTGTTTTCGGATTAGCCAAAAGAAAAGCGATTTTCCGCAAAGGTCTTGGTTGCTCCCTTGTAGTTGAAATGGATGAGCAGGAATTTAGAAATCAAGTTATCAACCTGCCCGTGTCTCCCACAGCAAATCAAGACTCACTTCTGTGGCCTGATGGAGATCAAATTAACAACGATTCTATCCTGCCGAATATCGATCAGGAAAAGCTACAAGCTGTACTTGACTCCGCCTTCACAGAACCCGGACCCAAAAAATTAAGAAGGACAAGAGCCGTAATCGTAGTGTATGATGGGCAGATTATTGCAGAGCGATATGCACCAGGATTTAATAAAGAATCGAAATTAATTGGTTGGTCAATGACCAAAAGTATTACAAATGCCTTGGTGGGCATTCTTGTAAAACAAGGAAAGCTGAAGATTGAAAATCCTGCTCCTGTCGAAGCCTGGAAGAATGATGAACGCAATAGAATTACCCTCAACGACCTGATGCATGCAAGCTCGGGCCTACAATGGGAGGAGAATTATGGTGGGCCAAGTGGCGCAACCAACATGCTGTTCAAAAAAAAAGATATGGGAATTTACGCAGCTGATGTTCCGCTGGAATTAGAACCTGGTAAAACATTTTATTATTCCAGTGGAACTACCAACATTATTTCAAGAATCATCAGAGAGAAAGTAGGTGAAGAAAATTATCACCGATTTCCTTATGAACAACTTCTTTATAAGATTGGAATGCAGAATACCATTATCGAGCCCGATGCCGGAGGTACGTTCGTTGGCTCCTCCTATTCATTTGGGCCAGCAAGAGATTGGGCTCGGTTTGGTTTGCTATACCTGAATGATGGCGTGTGGAATGGTGAACGTATTCTTCCGGAAGGTTGGGTAAAGTATACAACAACGCCTACCAGTGGCGCTGATCGCGGTCAGTACGGTGCACAATTCTGGCTCAACGCGGGCGAAGCAGGAAATCCAGAAAACAGATACTATCCCGATGCTCCTACTGATTTATACTGGGCAGATGGGTTTGAAGGACAAAATGTCTTTATCCTTCCTTCAAAAAAATTAGTGATCGTAAAGCTGAGCCTTTCTCAAGGAGACTACCTCGATGACAATAAATTTTTGGCAGGAGTTATTGAGGCGTTGCCTTAACTAGATGCTGATGCTGAGATTCTGGATTCTGGGATTCTTGATGCTTGATATGAACAGAAGTGTGCGTGCCTAAAATAAGTTGACCTAAAATTAATAGAATTACTAAACTAAAAGGGTCAATAGTATGTCAATTACGATTAAGCCAAGGCGTATCTTTAGTGAAGATCTTAAAAAAGATATTGTAG
>JAESFH010000052.1_pt1 | contig 151305 bp, 113 predicted proteins | sample 9269381 | NCBI WGS metagenome assembly JAESFH01 (sample SAMN14504062, study PRJNA617094) | algae metagenome | isolation source: Aphanothece sp. CMT-3BRIN-NPC111 and co-occurring heterotrophs from well... | place: USA: Clark Mountains Wilderness, California | collected 2010-04-18
GCCATAATGCAGCCTTCAGCAATCATGGCAATCGAACCAAAGCCGAACTCTTCCCCACCCATCAACGCCGCCATGACGATATCCCAACCGCTCTTGAGACCACCATCAACTCGCAGGATGACGCGACCGCGCAATTGATGTTCCATCAGCACCCGATGCACTTCAGTTAATCCCAACTCCCAAGGACTACCAGCGTGCTTAATCGAACTTAAGGGCGATGCACCCGTACCACCATCGTGACCAGAAATTTGGATAATATCCGCATTTGCCTTAGCTACACCTGCAGCCACGGTGCCAATACCCACTTCTGCCACCAGCTTCACCGATACCTTTGCCTGGGGATTAATCTGATGCAGGTCAAAAATCAATTGAGCCAAATCCTCAATTGAATAGATATCGTGGTGCGGTGGTGGCGAAATCAGCGTCACCCCCGGTTTTGAGCGACGCAGCATGGCGATGTAAGGGCTGACCTTTTTACCAGGTAACTGTCCGCCTTCTCCCGGCTTGGCACCCTGAGCCATTTTGATTTCAATTTGTTGGGCATTCATCAGGTATTCTGGCGTTACCCCAAAGCGACCCGATGCTACCTGCTTAATCGCACTTGATGCCGTATCTCCATTCCGCAACCCCTTCAAGTGGGGCAACAGTTGAGAATAACCATTTTCATCGACATCATCTAGAACCTTAAAACGAATCGGGTCTTCGCCACCTTCACCAGAGTTAGATTTGCCATTAATCCGGTTCATGGCGATCGCCAATGTTTCATGAGCTTCTCGCGACAAAGCACCCAGAGACATACCCCCAGTAACAAAGCGCTTGACAATCTCTGCCACTGACTCTACTTCTTCCAGAGGAATAGCCGCGCGATCACCCTCAAAGTCCAGCAAATCCCGCAGCGCTGTCACCGGACGACCTGCTAAATGCTGCTTGTAAACCTCGTAGTGGTCGTATTCCCGCTTAGTCACAGCCTTATGTAGTGCCTTGGCTAGTTCCGGGCTATTCATGTGATACTCGCCCCCAGGACGGTACTGCACAAAGCCAAAGTTTTCCAGCTTCTTGATAGGTAGTTCCGGGAAAGCACGTTGGTGGAAAGATATTACTTCCTGGGCTAATTCCTCTACGCTCAAGCCACCCAGCCGCGAGGCTGTACCAGCAAAGCCCAGAGCCAACAAATCTTGACCAATGCCAATCGCCTCAAAAATCTGTGCGGCTTGGTAGGAAGAGAGCAGGGAAATCCCCATTTTAGAGAGGATTTTCAACAAGCCACCTTCCACAGCTTTGCAGTAGTTAGCCTGTGCCTTTTCGATCGCGATCGCTGGAATCTTACCCCGTTCCATCATGCTCTGCGTCTTGGAATCTGACCACCAAGTTCGCACCGTTTCCAGTGCCAAATAAGGGCAAACCGCAGACGCCCCATAGCCGATCAGACAAGCAAAGTGGTGGGTACTCCAGCACTGGGCTGTATCCACAACAATAGAGGCTTTGCACCGCAATCCCTGCCGAATTAAATGGTGGTGGACAGCACCGACTGCCAGAAGTGGGGGAATGTAGCTGTATTCCTCGCTGAGAATACCTGAAGGGCGATCACCCTGTTGGGCAGATGAGCGATCGCTGAGTATCAAAATCTTTTTCCCGCCACGTACCGCCGACTCTACCTCCTGGCACAGACGCGCCACTGCATCTTTCAACCCCTTTGGCCCAGCGGCTATTTCAAATAAAGTAGACAACTGAGCTGTCTCAAAGTCCGACTCCTGAATAGTTGCCAACTCCGCCTCATTTAGCACTGGCGTTTCCAACTTCAGCAACCGGGCAGACTCTGGCTTCGCCTCTAACAGATTCCCTCGCCCACCCAAACTCATGCTCAACGACATCACCAGACTTTCCCGCAGCGGGTCAATAGGTGGATTTGTTACTTGGGCAAAACGCTGCTTGAAATAGTCATAGAGGATATGCGATTTTTGCGATAGCACTGCCAGGGGAATGTCATCCCCCATACAGAAAGTTGGCTCCTTCGCCTCAGCCGCCATCTCCTGAATTACCATTTCCACATCTTCAGCCGTATAGCCAAAAGCCGTTTGCTGGCGGAGTAACACTTTCACATCCATCTGCGGTGCTTCAGCAAAAGGTTGCTTGACTAAATTTTGTCGGTGCTGCCGCAGCCACTCACCGTATGGCTCTTGCTGAGCTACACGCTCCTTAATTTCCCAGTTTTTCAGCACTTCGTGGCTTTCTAGATCCACCGCAATCATTTGCCCCGGCCCAAGTCTGCCTTTTTCCACAATTTCAGACTCTGGCAAATCCACCACACCAGCTTCCGACGCCACTACTACATAACCATCTCGCGTAATGCTATAACGCGCTGGTCGTAGTCCATTGCGATCAAGAGTCGCGCCTACCTTTTTGCCATCGCTAAATACCAATAGCGCTGGGCCATCCCACGACTCTTGAATGCCGCTATAGTATTCATAAAAATCTACAATTTCTGGATGCTCTGCCAAATCCGGCTGATTTTTATAAGCCTCTGGCACCATAATCATCAATGCTTCCAACGGGCTGCGTCCAGAGCGCACCAGTAACTCCAGCACATTATCTAAGGTAGCTGAATCACTGTTATCAGTATGTACAATCGGCTTGAGATCATCTAGACGCGCTGACCACACAGGATGAGCCAAGTCTGCCTCCCGTGCCATCATCCAGTTGATGTTCCCCAGCAGCGTGTTAATCTCCCCGTTGTGCCCTAACAGACGCATGGGCTGGGCTAGGGGCCACTTGGGCATTGTGTTGGTGCTAAAGCGTCGATGATAGACGGCAAAAGCACTTTTATAGGCTGGGTTTTTTAGATCTTTGTAGAATTCTCCCAGTATGGTTGAACGCACCATGCCTTTATAGACAATCGTGCGGCTGGAAAACGAGCAAATGTAGAAATCGTCAGACCACTTAAGATTAATATCTGTTTGGGACTGCAAAACCTTACCAATACGACATCTAGCTACATATAGCTGCCGCTCTAGTTCATCACCCCGCAGGTTTGGCGAAACCACCAGCACCTGTTCAATCTGGGGCTGATTCTCTCGTGCTTGGATGCCCAGCACCTCTCCTTGAGTTGGCACCTCTCGCCAACCCAGCACCGTCAAATTTTCAGCAACCAGGACTTCCTCAACAATTTGCCGAGCAGCACTTTGCTTGCTTGCCTCTTGGGGTAAAAACACCATGCCTACCCCAGCCTGCTCAAGAGCGGGTATAGAAGTTCCCCGCTCCTCAAACCACGCACTGAGTAATTCCCAGGGAATTGCCGTCATCACACCAGCACCATCTCCAGAATCCTGGTCGGCACTACAACCACCCCGGTGTTCTAAACACGATAAAGCAGACAGCGCTTGCTCAATAAGTTTATGACTAGCTTCACCTGCAACAGAAGCAATAAAGCCAACACCACAAGCATCCCGTTCTTCCACCAACCATCGCTGGCCTGGATAGGGTACAGCGGCCTGATTTAACGGTAAGGATTGTTGATTGTCCGTTGTACTGCTGTTAATCATCGGTCGATCCATGTTTTTTTGTGATACAAATTTACTGACGGTAAGAATGTTAACCTTGGGGTGGATTCACACTTCACTTCCACAAGATGCTCAAGGTCTTAATTGTTAGCAGTTACCAATTAGCACATAGCTAATTACCCATACAAGTATTGATTATTTAGAAAAGATTCCATTCAACATCCGAAATTTATCTAACCACCTCTTGGTCTTGTACCAGATCTGCTTGAGCAGGGGCTGATGCCATAGATATACCTGCAAGAGACTTTGGTACCATGCCACTCTGGAGGTTTGACAACAAGACTTCTTTGGGCGACACAAAACCCGCCCCAGCAACCACTAATTCTGCTGACCAGAGCGATAACAAGGGTGCTGCTTTGAAGAAACTCTTAAAACCCCGATTCCAATACCGGCATTCTAGCAAAGTTACAGACTCTGAATTTTATATGAAAAACTTAACTCTCGCAATCCCTGATTTTATAAGCTTTGCCAATCCAGATTGTCCAAAAAAGCTATATTCCTTTTTTTACATTTATCCAGACATTAAGCCTAGAAAAAGAAAAAGCAAACCAGGGATGTACTATAGCTGACTTGGTCACAGCCAGGATGAGCCTTTTTCTGCCTTGATTTAAAACAGACTCTTACCGATTTTAGGGGTCAAAATCAAGTCAATGAGTAATTACTCTTACTCTATTAGTATGAAGCCAAATATGAGAACTAGAGAAAAATAAAGTCATGATTTCTTGATGCTTATGCCCTAAACTGGGTTATTGACTTCTTTTTAGAGACCAGAGTATTGGTCAAAGATTATAGCTGATGGTCAGCACCCCGCTCTAAAGATATGGGGCTTCGTACCTCAACTCTTTAGGTAGCTGACCAGCCTTCTACCTATGGGGTCTACGTTATCGGCAAGTAGAGACGCCCCAGTGGGGCGTCTTTACTACCTGGGGATGCATCGCCAGTCCCATGCTCTAGAACCCAATCGTTAAAAAGTTCTAAGAGGCGTAAGACAGTGTGGCTAGGATAGTACCGACCGATAACATTGGTGAGGCGGACATTACGTCGTGCAGGATAGGCAAATTCCTGCTAGAAAACAGGATTGGATAGGAACTGCACCTCTTTCTAACCTCCCCACAAGGGAACAGTATTTAAAAATGCTGAGTCGTGTTTCCTACGCGCACTCTTCGTGACCCGGTTTCCATACTCCTAGAGACTTTTAGATGAGAAAAACAACACCAGAAGCAGGGATGAAAACACCGAGACACCTGAGCAATCTTTCAATATCCTCCCTGATTGCGGTATTACTTTCTTTAGCAACTTCCCAAGCTGGAAACACACAGCAACTGGTGTTGGAAATCAAGGATACAAGAGGTTCCCAACCCGCATATGCAAGTAATGTCCCCACTTCCGGTAATAAACAGTCCGTGCCTAAGGCATCAGCTCAGCTGCTGCAACAGGGAAATCAAGTTTCTTTAAATGGTCGGGTTTTCCCGGTAGCTTGGAGCCAGTGGAAGCAGGGTAAGTCTATCAGTACCGGTATTAGTGACATCGGTCTGATGCAAACTATGGGCGTGGACCTTCTAAACACCAATAATTCTACCCAGCAGCCAGCGCAATGGTTCAATCAACGGTCTCTGCTCATGAGCGCCCAGCTTAGGGGTGCCTATCGATATCTAGATATTACCAATTTTGCCAGATCTGCCGGTTGGCGAGTGCAAGCGGATGGCAATGTGCTGCAAATTTCTTCGCCCCCGGCGCGAGTGAAAAACCTTCAACAGCAACCTCAACAAGAGGGTATCAGCGATGTGCCAAAACCTTATCGCCTTGTTGTTGATTTAGACCGCCCGACTCCCTGGCAAGTTAGCCAGGAGCGCAATGAAGCCATTATTACAATTGAGGGTTTAGCTGACCCAACCCTGATCAAACGTTTTCCTCCCCCTCCACCTCCCCAACCTTTAACCCCCAACCCTCAACTACCAATCTCGTCTCCATCCCCAACCCTAGATTCCCAACCTTTAACCCCCAACCCTCAACTACCAATCTCGTCTCCATCCCCAACCCCTAACCTGCAACCTCCATCCCCTATTGTCGAAAGCTCTCAGAACCAAACAAAAATTCGGTTGAACATCCCGGTTGGGTGGCGTCCGCGAGTTTCCACAGTACCTAATCCCAATCGCTTATTTATTGATATCGCGCCGGATGCTGTGGCAGAGCGAGATATTCTTTGGGCACCGGGACTGCGTTGGCGGCAACAGTTTGTAAATGTAGGTTCTTCTCGCTTCCCGGTGGTGTGGCTGGAAGTTAACCAGAGGCAGCCGGGATTGAGCATTAAACCCATCTGGAGCAACCCCGCAACCTTAGTAGGAATTGCCCCCCTAGTTAAAACAGCTCCGCTATGGCAAGCCTCGGCGGCAGTCAACGCTGGCTATTTTAACCGCAAAGAGCTGTTACCATTGGGGGCGATTCGTCGGGATGGTCGGTGGTTATCAGGTCCTATTCTCAACCGAGGCGCGATCGCCTGGAACGATGCTGGCAATATCAAAATTGGGCAACTCAGTCTTCAGGAAACTGCGATCGCATCCACGGGAGAGCGTCTGCCCATTCTTTTCCTTAACAGTGGCTACGTCCAGGCTGGAATCAGCCGTTACACCCCAGAGTGGGGACCTACCTACACCCCCCTAACGGATAAGGAAATTCTCGTTGTTGTTCAGAAAAACCAAATCATCAATGCGATCACGACAGGACCCGCCGTTAATAAAACCTCCTATCCGATCCCATCTGACGGGTACTTGCTGACCATACGCGCCAAGCCAGAATTAGCTAATTTGTTTGCCATTGGTACGGCTCTACGCATTGAGAACATGACTACGCCAACTGACTTTAACGGCTATCCTCATATTCTCGGCGCTGGTCCAGTTTTAGTTCAAAATCGTCAAATTGTCTTGGATGCCAAAGCTGAAAAATTCAGCGACGCCTTTATAAAAGAAGCAGCTATCCGCAGTGTCATTGCGACGACTGCATCTGGCAACCTAATGATCGCTGCCGTTCATAACCGTGCTGGTGGGTCTGGACCAACCCTAGCAGAAACTGCCCAAATCGTGCAGCAAATGGGAGCAGTTAACGCCCTCAACCTCGACGGTGGCAGTTCCACCAGTCTCTACTTGGGAGGTCAACTCATCAACCGCTCTCCCTCAACTGCTGCCCGAGTTCACAACGGTCTGGGCATCTTCCTGCAACCTCGTTTCTAGTGGTGCCTGACGGCAAGAAACTGGCGGTAAGACCTAGGGCGTTAGATGTCAGCCTGAAAAAATACAAGCAAGAAAAATTAAAAAAGGGGGTGATTCTTAATTTTTTATTTAGAAATCAGATAACGGTTTTAGTAATCCCATAGCCTACACAGGGCAAGGTTTACGGCGCGCGCTCCCTACATTATACTTCTGGCAAAAATCATTATTTTGTTTTTGAGATGCTCCAGGACGCTGAGGGTAAATCAACTTATGCCATAGACCTAATCCACTCTTACTCTCACAGCAGAAGGTTTTCTACTGTTGATCTGCATAGGTTAAATAATCGTTGCATTTTTACCTACTAGGACTTACGCACCGTAACGGAATTATGTCATCCTTCGCGAAGGAGCTTCGAGATAGCCCAGATCCTTCACTATTACTTCACGATACTTCGCTATGTTGGGACTCAGCATGACAATTTAGTGCGTAAGTTTTACCTACTTCTATGGCATAGCGTAGAGCTAATTTGCTATGTTTTGCTATAGCGATCTGCTTGCGTTTAAAGATTGTGATCGTTGTTATCCCCAAAAGCATATTCACCTATCAATTCTGTAATCATTATCCCAGGAGAAAAACATGGCTCAAGCCCAAGAAGTTTCTCAAATTCCCCCACTTCCCTTACCAGCATCCGTAACATCCAAAGGCGTTGCCGCAACAGAACTGCGACCTTGGGGTTCCTTCACTGTTCTGGAAGAAGGGCGGGGATATAAAATCAAACGAATTGAAGTGAAGCCTGGTCACCGCCTCAGCCTGCAAATGCACTACCACCGCAGCGAACACTGGATAGTAGTTTGCGGCACAGCCAAGGTCAATTGTGGCGAAGAAGAACGGATACTCAGCAGTAATGAGTCTACCTATGTCCCCCAATGCACCACTCATCGGCTAGAAAATCCAGGTGTCATTCCTCTGGTCTTAATTGAGGTTCAAAATGGAGAATACCTCGGAGAAGATGATATTGTTCGGTTTCAAGATGATTACTCCCGCAGCCAGCCTCAGGCAAAATAAAGTGATGTATTAGTTCAGGAACTAGCCGATGATTCATCTGAACAAACCTGCTGCCAGCGAAATTAGACGTCTGCAAGGTCGGCGTAAAAACCCAAATGCAAAATTGCGTTTAGGCGTTCAACCCGGTGGTTGCGCTGACCTCTCCTACACTATTGAATTTGACGAAGCGATAAAACCTGGCGATCGCGTCTATGACTGTAGTGGCATTCAGGTTGTGGTCAACATCCAAAGCTTAAACTATATCAACGACCTGACTCTAGATTACTCAGAAGATCTTATGGGGGGTGGTTTTCGCTTCCACAACCCAAACGCAGCGGCTTGCTGCGGCTGTGGTAATTCGTTCTCTATGAAAGAAGGCTCAGTAACCAACGCATAATGCCCCTCAAATTGACACACACGCTCTAAAGTTGATATAGTTAGAGTTTGTCAACCGTTGGAAAATATTGGAGCTGTATACTCTGTAACTCATGCCAACTATCCAGCAGCTTATTCATAGTGCACGCGAGAGCGCACAGAAGAAAACTAAGTCCCCGGCGTTAAAGCAATGTCCGCAGCGTCGAGGTGTCTGTACAAGAGTTTATACAACAACACCGAAAAAACCGAACTCTGCCCTTCGGAAAGTGGCAAGAGTCCGCCTAACCTCTGGTTTTGAAGTGACGGCGTATATTCCAGGAATTGGTCATAATCTGCAAGAACACTCAGTTGTCATGATTCGGGGTGGACGGGTCAAGGATCTGCCCGGTGTCCGATATCACATTATTCGGGGAACGCTAGATACAGCTGGTGTAAAAGACCGGCGTCAAGGTCGTTCTAAGTACGGTACAAAGCGTCCGAAGTAGGGTGTAAGTTGCCTACAACCTGCAATTAAGAACCTATGAAGGCGATCGCGCTTAGATAACATGCATAGGCTGTATAAGCATAAACGCGGTAGGGCATACCGTGTGCGCCTGTGGACGTATCCGTAACGCAGAATGAGTAATCATCTCTTGCGAATAGGGCTAAAGCAGGAATCTTTCGGATGAAGGTCGGGTTTTATTGCACAATCCCCGTGTCTTTGAACGAGGGAGTGTCAATTGTGTCTGTTTTTAAAGGGTTATTATGTCTCGTCGTACTGTTGTTCAAAAACGTCCTGTTCCCCCTGATTCGGTGTACAACAGCCGCCTAGTTAGCATGATGGTAAGGCGGATTATGCAGAGTGGCAAGAAATCTATTGCCACGGGGATCCTCTATGAAGCCATGAAAACCATTGAAGAGCGGACTGGCTCCGAGCCGCTGGAAACTTTTGAAAAAGCTGTTCGGAATGTCACCCCTTTGGTGGAAGTCAAGGGGCGTCGCGTTGGTGGTGCTACCTACCAAGTGCCTATGGAAGTCAGCAGCAACCGGGGAACAACCCTGGCACTGCGCTGGCTGATTAATTTTGCGCGACAACGTCCGGGGCGCAGCATGGCGGCTAAGCTGGCCAATGAATTGATGGACGCAGCCAATGAAACGGGTAACGCCATTCGCAAGCGAGAAGAAACGCACCGGATGGCAGACGCGAACAAAGCGTTTGCTCACTATCGGTACTAAATTTCGACCCCCATCGCTGAGCGAAGGGATAGAATTTTAAATAAAGTATACAATCTTAACAGAGAGTAATACGCCAAAATCGGCGGCAGAGACGAAGGAGGTACCTGTGCCACGTACAGTCCCGTTTGAGAAAGTACGCAATATCGGGATTGCGGCCCACATTGATGCGGGCAAGACAACCACAACTGAACGTATCCTGTTCTACTCCGGTATTGTCCACAAGATTGGCGAAGTCCATGAAGGCAATACCGTGACAGACTGGATGGAGCAAGAGCGGGAGCGAGGCATTACCATTACTGCCGCTGCAATTACTACCAGTTGGAAGGACCACCAAATCAACATCATTGATACCCCAGGACACGTTGACTTCACAATTGAAGTAGAACGTTCAATGCGGGTTCTAGATGGTGTGATTGCCGTATTCTGCTCAGTAGGCGGTGTGCAACCCCAATCGGAGACTGTATGGCGACAAGCCGATAGGTATAAGGTGCCTCGAATTGCCTTCGTCAACAAAATGGATCGGACTGGAGCGAACTTCTATAAAGTTTACGCCCAGGTTCTCGATCGCATGAGAGCCAATGCGGTTCCAATCCAGATTCCTATCGGTAGCGAAAGCGAATTTCGGGGAATTGTAGATTTGGTGCGGATGCGGGCCTATCTCTCCAAAGACGATCAAGGGAAAGAAATCGAGGAAATAGACATTCCAGCCGAACTTCAGGAGCTAGCCCAAGAGTACCGCGTCAAGTTAGTTGAAGCTGTAGCCGAAACCAATGACGCTTTGATGGAAAAGTACTTGGAAGGCGAGGAATTCACTGAAGAGGAAATCCGCAAGGCACTGCGAAAAGGCACCATTGACGGCACGATTGTACCGATGCTGTGTGGTTCTGCCTTTAAAAATAAAGGCGTTCAGTTATTGCTGGATGCGGTAATTGATTACCTCCCATCGCCAACTGAGGTACCCCCAATTCAGGGAACTCTGCCCAACGGAGATGCCGTTGTGCGGTACGCCAAGGATGAAGATCCCTTGTCGGCTTTGGCTTTCAAAATTATGGCAGACCCCTATGGGCGTCTGACCTTCGTTCGGGTTTACTCAGGCATTCTCAAGAAAGGCAGCTACGTACTCAACTCTGTCAAGGGTAAGAAAGAGCGCGTTTCTCGCCTAATTGTTATGAAGGCTGATGACCGAATTGAGGTCGATGAACTGAGGGCTGGTGACTTGGGCGCAGCTTTGGGTCTGAAAGATACCTTTACCGGGGATACTATCTGTGACGATACTGCCCCAGTCATTCTGGAATCCCTATTCATCCCTGAGCCTGTAATCTCGGTTGCGGTTGAACCAAAAACCAAGCAAGACATGGAGAAGCTCTCCAAGGCGCTACAGTCTTTGTCAGAAGAAGACCCAACCTTCAGAGTTAACATTGATCCAGAAACTAACCAAACAGTGATTGCTGGGATGGGTGAACTTCACCTGGAAATTCTAGTAGACCGAATGCTACGAGAATTCAAGGTGGAAGCAAATGTCGGTGCTCCTCAAGTAGCTTACCGAGAAACGATTCGCAAAGCGGTCAAGGTGGAAGGTAAGTTTATCCGCCAAAGTGGTGGTAAAGGTCAGTACGGTCATGTCGTGATTGAAGCGGAGCCTGGAGAGCCTGGTAGCGGGTTTGAATTTGTCTCCAAGATCGTTGGGGGTGCTATTCCCAAAGAGTACATTCCTGCTGTTGAGCAAGGTATCAAGGAAAGCTGCGAATCTGGCATTCTAGCTGGGTATCCGGTTATTGACATCAAGGCAAGGCTTATAGATGGGTCTTATCACGATGTAGACTCTTCAGAAATGGCCTTTAAAATCGCTGGCTCAATGGCGATTAAGGATGCCGTTATGAAGGCTTCACCGGCTCTGTTAGAGCCTATGATGAAAGTTGAAGTTGAAGTTCCTGAAAACTTCGTCGGAGATGTCATAGGCGATCTCAATTCTCGCCGGGGTCAGATCGAAAGCATGGGATCTGAACAAGGAATTGCCAAAGTCACTTCCAAAGTGCCGCTGGCACAGATGTTTGGCTATGCCACCGATATTCGGTCTAACACCCAAGGTCGGGGTATCTTCTCGATGGAGTTCAGCCACTACGAAGAAGTGCCTCGCAACGTGGCTGAAGCCATTATCGCTAAGAGCAAAGGGAACGCCTAAGAGAGTGCTGAGTTAGGAGTTAGGAGTTATAAGTTGATGATTCAAAACTCTTCTTAACTCCTAGCTCGTAACTTCTCTCAAAACTCTGTAATGGCGGGTTCTTACCAAAAGTCTCTAAGAGTTAAAATAGGTCTGCTCCCGCCCATACAAATTCACGTACTTAAAACTCAAAACTATTCTCATGGCACGCGCAAAGTTTGAACGGAATAAACCCCACGTCAACATCGGCACTATCGGTCACGTAGACCACGGCAAAACTACGCTTACCGCTGCCATCACAATGACCCTGGCAGCAATGGGTCAAGCGCAAGCAAAGAAGTACGCCGACATTGATGCGGCACCAGAAGAAAAGGCGCGGGGGATTACGATCAATACCGCCCACGTTGAGTACGAAACAGCAGCTCGTCACTATGCTCACGTAGATTGTCCAGGGCACGCTGACTATGTAAAAAACATGATCACAGGTGCTGCTCAAATGGATGGAGCAATCCTCGTGGTTTCAGCCGCTGATGGCCCAATGCCTCAAACGCGGGAACACATCCTCCTAGCTAAGCAGGTGGGCGTCCCTAATCTGGTTGTCTTTTTGAACAAGAAAGACATGGTGGACGATGATGAACTTTTAGAACTGGTGGAATTAGAGGTGCGAGAACTGTTGAGTTCTTATGAATTCGATGGTGACAACATCCCCATTGTGGCTGGTTCCGCTTTGCAGGCGCTAGAAGCCATGACCGGCAACCCCAAAACCCAGAAGGGTGACAACGAGTGGGTCGATCAAATCTATGCTTTGATGGATGAGGTTGACGCTTATATCCCTACACCAGAGCGGGATATTGATAAGCCCTTCCTGATGGCGATAGAAGATGTCTTCACAATTACGGGTCGTGGTACTGTCGCCACGGGTCGGATTGAGCGGGGCAAGGTCAAGATCGGCGATTCAGTCGAATTGGTGGGACTGAAGAATACCCGTACTACAACCGTCACCGGCATTGAGATGTTCAAGAAGAGTCTTGAAGAAGGGATGGCTGGTGATAATGCTGGGATTCTGCTACGCGGTATCCAAAAGGCTGACATTGAGCGCGGTATGGTGATTGCCAAGCCTGGTACAATTACCCCTCACACCCAGTTTGAATCTGAAGTCTACATCCTTCAGGAAAAAGAAGGCGGTCGGAAGACACCGTTCTTCCCTGGCTACCGTCCCCAGTTCTATGTGCGGACAACAGATGTAACAGGCACGATCAAAGCCTTTACCTCTGATGATGGTAGTGACGCGGAAATGGTGATGCCGGGCGATCGCATTAAAATGACGGTGGAGCTAATCAACCCCATCGCTATTGAGCAAGGAATGCGTTTCGCTATCCGTGAAGGCGGTCGCACAATTGGTGCGGGTGTCGTTTCCAAAATCATGAAGTAAGCTTAATTAGCCACAAAGAAGTAGGAGCAGAAAGGCAAATGCTTTTCTGCTCCTCACTTGTCTTGACTTTTCCATTTGGTCTTAGCTGAAACGCCGTTACCCCCGCGTCATAGGCTTTCACTTTGCTGACGGGCGCATAGTAGAGACGTTGCATGTAAAGTCTCCTATAGCACCTAATATCTAACTCTCCAAAACAGAACCTAGACAACTAAAAATGGCAACAATTCAGCAGCAAAAAATTCGCATTCGTCTTAAGGCATTTGATCGCCGTCTGCTTGACACTTCTTGTGAAAAGATTGTCGATACTGCAAATCGGACGCAAGCCACAGCCATCGGCCCCATTCCACTGCCAACGCGACGGAAAATCTACTGTCTTTTGCGCTCTCCTCACGTTGATAAAGACTCGCGGGAACACTTTGAAACGCGCACCCATCGGCGTATTATTGATATCTACCAGCCTTCATCTAAGACCATCGATGCCTTGATGAAACTGGATTTGCCGGCGGGTGTGGATATTGAAGTGAAGCTTTAAAATTGTTTAGTCAATGTACTGTTTGCCCTTGAGAGTTACATCTGAAGGGCTTTTCTTTGTAATTATGACGCGGCAAATCGGCTAAAGTAGGAAAAGAAGCGCACGTACCGTCAACTCTAGGGCAATGGCATTTTCTTCCTCAATTGCTGTTCGAGAACTTCCTCTGTTTCCACTGCCTGAAGTGGTTCTTTTTCCAGGGCGTCCTCTTCCCCTGCACATTTTTGAATATCGCTACCGGATCATGATGAACACGATTATGGAGAGCGATCGCCGTTTTGGGGTATTGATGTTTGACCCGGTTCAGGGTAAAACATCTGCCGTAGGCTGCTGTGCAGAAATTATCCACTTTCAGCGTCTGCCAGACGATCGCATGAAAATCCTTACCTTGGGGCAGCAGCGGTTTCGCGTCCTAGAGTACGTGCGCGAAAAGCCCTATCGGGTTGGGTTAGTGGAGTGGATTCAAGATCATCCCACAGAGAAAGACGTGAGACCTTTAGCCGCAGAAGTAGAACAGCAGCTGCGCGACGTTGTGCGTCTGTCGGCAAAGTTGACAGACCAGAATATTGAATTACCGGAAGATATACCAACTTTACCGATTGAACTGTCATACTGGGTAGCCAGCAACTTGTACGGCGTGGCGTCAGAACAGCAAGCTATGTTGGAAATGCAAGATACAGCTACCCGTCTGGAACGCGAAGTAGAAATTCTCACCTCGACCCGCAATCACCTAGCAGCTCGAACTGTGCTTAAAGATGCACTGAAATAGTTAGTAGTTAGTAGTTAATTACTCCCAATTAGCCATTTTGGGGTTGACTAAATTGGTAAAATCTTATATGTACCAAATATTTTGAGAGTTTCAGTATAGGTTGTTAATTCTGCTATTGCTGATTGGACGTATGGAAGGCTGGCATCTGCTTCCAGGTCAATAAAGAAAAGATAGTCTCCTAGCGATCGCTTAGTTGGGCGAGATTGTATGCGGCTAAGGTTGATACCCCGACTAGCGAACACTTGAAGCGGTTTAACCAGGGCACCTGGGACATTAGCTGGCACACTAAAAGCCAAAGATGTGTGAGTGCCCCCAGTGGAAGGTTGCAAACCCGTTACCCAGAAGCGAGTGCCCCCAGTGGAAGGTTGCAAACCCGTTACCCAGAAGCGAGTGCAGTTATCTGGATAATCGTTGATGGGGTGAGCTAGTACTGGTAAATTGTACAGCTGCGCTGCCCTTGTAGAAGCGATCGCCGCAGATGTTCGATCCTCATTGAGATGCTGTAGCGCCTCCGTCGTCGAGTTGCAGGCAATCAGTTGCACCGATGGCAAAAACCTCTCCAGCCAACCTTGACACTGGGCGATCGCTTGCGGGTGGGAATAAACAGTTCGGATTGCCGCTAAATTTTCAGCGCCTGATAGTAAGGCATGAGAAATTGGTAATACCAGAGCCTGTTGAATTTGTAGCGTATCTAGTTGCCAGAGCGTATCCAGCGTCATCGCAACGCTTCCTTCAATAGAATTTTCCACAGGCACAACAGCCAGATGAGCCTGCCCCTGTGCCGTTGCTCGTAGACTCTGGGCAATACTGGGGTAGGGACATAACAGGGCTTCTTGTCCCATCTGGGAAAGCCAATTGGCATAAGCTAGAGCAGCTGCTTCAGCGTAGGTGCCAGAAGGTCCCAAGTGGGCAATGGATATTTTGACATTAGTGTGCTTAGAAAACATCCCTGCTGACATAGCTTTGAGGTTTAAGTCTTCCACAAAAACTATCCCCGCTTTGTTGCACAACTAGTGTGCTGTTTGGAAAAAGAAGTTTTTTCGAGTGTTTGAGATGTATTTATGGTGGTTGGCAATGCGATGAACATACGGCTACTTTACCATTTTAAATAAAATATTAGGTATTTATACAGAATATTGAAAGCGTAAGAGCACAGTCAAACCATTTTAGATTTTAGATTGACCTCGCCCAAAGAATGGGACAAGGCTTGAACCATATTTCACTTCGTAAATGACCCTTACGCTCCCCGATTTAACATTCATATCTCAGCTTACGACCAAAGGCATTTTCGCTGTTAATATCCTCATCTTTCCTAACTAGGAGATATTCAAGTCAAAACTTATGTGGATTGACAGTGGAGCGGGGTTTGGTGAGAACGTAGCAGTAGGTTTATTTACCCTTACTCTTACCCATTACTTGTTCAATCTACTCATGGGAAGAGGACTGTGAAGCGATATTAAGCGCTTTGTTCTTGCCTGAGAAAGAGGGGGGGCTGCTCCATTAAGTTTTATGATGACAACACACAACCAACTGCTGAACACTTTAATACTAACGGCTGGGCGGCAGCAGCATAACAAAGAAACACTTTCTACTTTTTTAAGAACTGTAAAGTAAGATTAATTAACCAACGTACACCCATCACCGTTGCCCTCACCTCATGCACACCAGATTTACTGCTTCTCAAGCTGTTCATATGGCTGTTCCGGAACAACCAGTTCCTATTCAGCATTACTTGCGTCAGCCCCAACGCCTTGTCCATGCCCTTGCAGACTCTAGCCGGATAGAGCAGCTGAGCGAGGAGTGTTTTCGCCTGAAAATGCGCCCCCTCAGCTTCATGACTCTAAGCATCCAACCTATAGTAGACATGAAAGTGTGGGCCGACTCAGATGGCACAGTACATCTAAAGTCGATAGCTTGTGAAATTCGGGGCATTGATTACATTAACGAGCGTTTTACCCTTAATTTGATTGGTGAGCTAGCTCCCTACCAAGACAAAGGAGGAACATTTCTCAAGGGAATAGCTAACTTGGAAGTACAAGTTGAGCTGCCCCCGGCGTTTTGGTTTACTCCCAAGTCTTTGCTAGAAGCCACTGGAAATGGTCTGCTCAAGAGTGTGCTGCTAACTATCAAGCAACGATTAATGCACCAGCTGTTATCAGATTACTCTCAGTGGGCTAGCAACGGCACAAAGGCAGAAGTAGTCGGTCAGGCATCAGGACTTATCGCCTAATAGCTATCAACCTTTTAGCTGAATGCTTTCTTGAGTAGGATTACTTTGCCGTTACTCGGCTGAAAGCTTTTTGACAAGGACTGAAGGACATTCGATGCAGGCGTGAGGGACCATGTTGTTGCAAAGCAAGTAAGTGCTGTGCTGTGCCATAACCCTTATTACGGGTCAAGTCATACACTGGGTACTCTGTGGCTAACTCAAGCAAAAGCTTGTCGCGCCACACCTTAGCCACAATGCTTGCAGCGGCAATCACAAGCGATCGCTCGTCACCCCTGACCAGATTCATCTGTGGCACAGCCAAGTCTGGAATACTCTGCCTGCCATCAACCAAGCACAGTGCTGGCTGCACATTCAGCTTTGTAACAGCCCGCTTCATCGCCCGCAACGACGCCTGCAAGATATTAATCTCGTCAATCTCATCAGCAGAGGCAAAACCGATTTGGCAGTCTATCGCCACCGCGCTGATTTTTGATGCCAGCTTTAGCCTGCGAGAACCCGATAGTTGTTTACTATCTCTCACCCCGGCTGTAGCTAGTTCAGCAAAAGCAGAAGCAGGTAAAATCACTGCTGCTGCCACCACAGGCCCAAACAACGCCCCTCGCCCCACTTCATCGACACCAGCAACCAATTCTTGATTGCAGGATAACTCTGGCAGTTCAGAAAGGTTGAACTGCCACTTGGGCCTTTGTTGGGCGGCTTTGATGGTGTCTGCTTTTTCCTGCACCAGTACGGTTTTGCCTCACTCTCGCTTTCTCAAGTTTAACTTTCAGATGCCACAGAAGACTCAGCCCCACTTGCAGAAGATCGGCGGCGACGGCGGCGGGTGACAGAAGGACTGCTATCAGATTCATCAGGTGTTGATATCACAGCCGCGGCTGGGAAAGTCGCCTCAGGCGTCTCTGTAGCAACTGGCTCAATTGGTGACAGATTTAATTGCACAGATGGCTCTGCTGGTGTCTGTATAGCAGCTGGTTCAATTGGTGACAGATTTAATTGCACAGATGATTCTGCTGGTATCTGTATAGCAGCTGGCTCAATTGGTGACAGATTTAATTGCACAGATGGCTCTGCTGGCGTCTCTGTAGCAGCTGGTTCAATTGGTGACAGATTTAATTGCACAGATGACTCTGCTGGTGTCTGTGTAGCAGGTGATTCTCCGGGTGGAACCACTGAGACAATCACCGATTTGGGATTTTTAACCTGCCGATTTAATCGCACCAGAGGAGAAATTCCTGTATAGGCATAAACATCTTGTTCCTCTGGCGTCATTTCTATGGAAATAATCTCTGGCGGTTCGCTTTCTTGCCTGGAAAGCTTAGGACGCTGAGGTTTTTCCACACGTTCGACACGTTCGACACGTTCGACTCTTTCGACTCGTTCCACTCGTTCCACTTCTGGGGTGATGAGGGGAAAAGGCGAAGGTTCTGGGGTTTCTTCGGGTTCTGCCGCCAAGTCTGGCTTGAAATGATTTACCGGAACCGGACGAGCAGATATGCGAAGGTTACGCTTACCTAATTCCTCCCTCACAGGTGCTTCGCCAATCCGGGGGGTGGTATGGGTGCGACGACGGCGGTTTTTTTGCGCTCCTGCCCGCTCTTGATAGCTAGGATGATTAACCAGATCTAGTGGCAGGTCATCATCTGCATCTGTAAGGTCTAAATCTAGCGTTTCGCTGCGCTCTTCCCATGTGTCTGCCGGGGGCGTTTCGCGTAGGGTGCTGGTGTTGGTGTAAGGTATCACCCGTACTTCTCTGGCGGGAACTGAAACCACAGGTACTGGGGTCGAAGGCTCTCCAATTTCCCCAGTACTACTTGGCTCACCTGGTAAACGAACCAAATGCCCCAAGCCACCACAGGCGGGACAGGAGTGACCAAATAACTCATAGATATTTTGGCCCTGGCGCTTGCGAGTTAGTTCCACTAAACCCAGTTCCGAAAGTTGAGCAATTTGCGGCCTCGCTTTGTCTGCTCTCAGTTGCTTATTAAAATGTTCCAGGACTTGCAGCTGGTCTTTCCGCGAGTCCATATCAATGAAGTCAACAATAATTACACCAGCCATATTACGCAGACGTAGCTGGCGGGCTATTTCCGTTGCGGCCTCGCTATTTGTCCAGAGAACTGTTTCCCGCGCTGTGGCTGAGCGGGTAAAAGAACCGGAGTTGACATCAATTACCGTTAGTGCTTCTGTTGGCTCAATAATGATATAGCCTCCCGAAGGTAAGTCAACTCTAGGCTTAAGGGCTTCTCTAATAGCGGCATTGACGCGGAAATATTCTAGAACGGGCTGGCGTTCGCGGTGCTGGTCAATCAATACGCCCTCTGGCGCTTTACCCCCACTCCAGCTCAATAAGTGTTGCTTCACCCGCTTGATGCCTGTGGGGGAATCCACTACAATGCGATTCACCTCCCCCGTATACATATCCCGCAGGACGCGCTGAATAAAATCATCATCGCGATTGAGTAGCGCTGGTGCCCTAGTGGAGTTTGCCTCCTGTAGGACTGCCTCCCACTGTTTTTGCAGTAACTCCAAATCTTCAATAATCGCTTCTTCTGCCTTGCCTTCTGCTTCCGTGCGTACCAGTACTCCCATGCCTGCGGGTTTAATTAATACCGCCAGCGCTCTGAGACGGTTACGCTCAGCTTCACTCCTAATCCGTCGCGACAGATTGACACCCCGCCCGAAGGGCATCAGCACTACATAGCGACCGGGCAAGGTAATATTGCCAGTGAGCCGAGGGCCTTTGTTACCCGTCGGTTCCTTCATCACCTGCACTAGGACTTTTTGCTGCGGTGCCAGCAGTTCAGTAATGCCACCAGCACTACGTCTCAGTCGTAGCGGTCCCAAGTCAGTGACATGGATAAAGCCATTACGAGCGGAATCTCCAATGTTGACAAACGCCGCATCTATACCAGGTAGGACGTTTTCAACAATACCCAGATAAATGTCTCCGACTTGATGATTGCCGGTGGCAACGACGAGTTCTTGAATTTGATCTTCCCAAAACACGGCAGCAATGCGATGCTGTTCCGCGATAATTATTTGCTTTGGCATTCAATTTCCTCAAAAATTGGCAGCAAGCTTAGGCACTGAGGATTTTTGTGCCTTTACTTTTGCACCAGAATATATAAGTGTGTCAGCTAGAAACTCTAACTTCACGAAGAGAACAAGAAAGGAAAGGTATTAAATAGGTGGGTAGAAATAAACATAACTGTGGGGGCGGTTAGTAAAAGCGTGGTTAGTAGAGGGAAGGTTTTTCCACTAACTACTAACTACTAACTACTAACAATCCCAACACACCTTTAATTACACCCACCTACTTATCAAGTCATGACTGATTACAGGCACAAACCGCTGGATAAAAGCGATTAGCGATTAGCGATTAGCGATTAGAGCTATTGACTTCTTTGTTTTTTGTAATATAAAAAGCAAATTTGCTAACTGCTAATTGCTAATTGCTAACTGCTAACTGCTAACTGCTAACTCAACGAGATGCTAATCGATCGGTCGCCAGTGCGATGCCCTGCCATAGGGAAAACACTGGATTTAGCAAACAGGGGACAGAAAGTCTCTTAGAAGCCAGCTGCGCCCAGCATCCATAACTGGTTCACAACTAGGGCAACCTGATGGAGCCTCAATCCGCAACTGCTCCTCTTGAGACGTATTATATCGCGTCCTCAGTTCCATGCGACTAAAGTTGCTCTGGCAGTTGCGATCGCCATAATGCCAGTTCCAGTTCAGCGGCTGAGTCGAAACAAGTTTGTCTTGGCAGGCTATAAATATAGCGATCGCTTAAACCCGCCGTTTTGAGTTTAGCCGTTGTATGGAAGCCACAGCTATATTTTTTTCAAAGATTATACTTTAGCTAAAAATCTATAACCTTTATTTAAGATCGTGCGAGGGTGAGATCGTCAACTTGCGGAGGGATTGGATAGTGGCGATCGCATTTTGGGCCACTTTGTCAATTTCTGCTGCTGTGTTGAAGCGTCCAATCCCAAACCGCACGGAGGCATAAGCTAGTTGTTCCGAGCGTCCCAATGCCATGAGGACGTGAGAGGGAGCGGTTTTTGTAGAAGTGCAAGCTGATCCTGAAGAAACCGCTACTACTGGCTGTAACCCTAATAATAGTGCCGCGCCATCCACACCCTCGACGCTAACGCTGAGGTTTCCTGGTAGCCGCTTCATGGGATGACCGTTAAGATGAATTGCCTCAAGCTGACTCAGCTGCTCCCAAAGACGCTGCCGCAGTTGAGTAAGACGTTCGGACTCTGACTCTTGTTCTGCTTCTGCCAGTTCTACGGCTTTGGAAAACCCCACAATCTGAGGGGTATATAACGTCCCAGAGCGCATCCCGCGTTCATGTCCTCCCCCATGTAGTTGGGGTGCTAACTGTACTCTAGGATGGCGGCGTCGCACGTAAAGAGCACCGATACCTTTGGGGCCATAGACTTTGTGGGCAGTCATAGACATCAAATCAATTTTCAGCGCCTCTACATTTAGAGGGATTTTACCGATTGCTTGGGCGGCATCGGTGTGGAAAAGGATAGAGTGCGAGCGACACATCTCTCCAATTTCTGCCAATGGCTGCAATACCCCAATTTCGTTATTCGCCGCCATGATAGAAACTAAAATTGTGTCCGGACGGAAAGCTTTTTCCAGCACGTTTAAATTTAGGAGTCCATCACTTTGGACTGGGAGAAAGGTGACTTCAAAGCCGAGTTTTTGCAAATACTGGCAAGGGTCGATAACGGCGTTATGCTCGGTTTGCAGCGTGATAACGTGGCGTCCTTTACTGAAATAGGCTTCAGCAACTCCCTTAATGGCTAAGTTGTTCGCCTCAGTAGCACCGCTGGTAAAGACAATTTCTTCTGGTGTGGCGTGAATAGTGTCTGCTAATATCTGCCGTGCGCCTTTAACAGCAGCTTCTGCTTCCCAACCGTAAAGGTGATTGATGCTGGCGGGGTTGCCAAAGTGTTCGGTGAAGTAAGGGAGCATCGCCGCTAGCACCCGCTCATCAAGGGGTGTTGTCGCGTGGGAGTCTAGGTAGATTGGGCGTTGAGTCAATTGTGTTGGGATGTGGGTACACTTACTATTTTGACAAATGAGACGCCTGACGCCTAAAGGCGCGGCTACACGAACAAAGCCCGGATGGTGCGCGGGCTAAGAGGGGAGATGCATAGAAATTTTACGCAGTTGTATTTACATTTGGTTTGGGGGACTTGGGATAGATTGCCTCTGATTACGCCAGATATTCGGGATGTGGTTTATGCCGCAATTACTAAGTCGTGTAGCCAATTGGGATGTAAGGCACTAGCTATCGGTGGTACAGCAGATCATGTTCATCTACTAACAGATTTTCTTCCTAGCTTGACTATATCTGAGCTAATGAATAAAGCAAAAGGTAGTTCTTCCCATCTCATCACTCACGAAATTAAGCCTAACGAGTTTTTTAAATGCCAAGGTGGTTACGGCGCATTTACCGTCAGCCGTCAAAATATTGATGAGGTAGCCAATTACATCAGAAATCAGGCTGTTCATCATCAACAAAGATCGCTCATTCCTGACTGGGAAATAGGTTAATTTCATTCAGCCTGCGAAGGCAGGCTTTGCCCGTGTAGCCGCGCCTTTAGGCGTTAGGCTCTATCAATACAAATTATGAAATCATCACAAAGCGCGATCGCACTCGGTAGTAATCTCGGCGACTCCCAGACCATCCTAGAATCCGCCCTCAACACCCTTGCTAAAACTTCAGGAATTACTCTACAAGCGAAATCAAGCTGGTATAAAACTGCACCAGTAGGGCCACCTCAACCAGATTATCTAAATGGCTGTGCCCTTTTAGAAGCCCAACTAACACCCCAAAAATTGTTAGAAACTCTGCTAAAAATTGAAACCTTATTTGGTCGTACCCGCCAGGAACACTGGGGGCCAAGAATTCTTGACCTCGATTTATTATTATTTGATGATTTAATTTTGGAGACTCCCACACTTCAGCTTCCGCATCCTCGTATGAGGGAACGAGCCTTTGTACTCGTGCCCCTAGCTGAAATTGCTCCAGATTGGGTAGAGCCAGTTTCAGGAATTGCGATCGCACAACTCCTTCAAGCGGTAGACTGTTCAGGTGTCCGCCGATTGATGGCTACAGATTAAAACTTAATCCCAAATAGACTATGCCACTGGGTTACGAACCCCCACAACTGCTGAAACGTCGTCTGTTTTACCAAGGCCGTAAGTTTAGCTTTGATGTCAACCGCTTGCGCCTACCTAACGGTGCTGAAGGCGATTGGGAGTGCATCCGTCATCCTGGGGGTGCCCTTGCTGTACCCGTGACGCCAGAAGGCAAACTGGTGTTATTGCGCCAATATCGCTTTGCTACTCAGGGGCGTCTGTTGGAGTTTCCCGCTGGCACCTTGGAGCCAGGTGAAGATCCAGCTAAGACCATCGAGCGAGAAATTGAAGAAGAAACCGGCTATCGCGCCCATAAGTGGCAAAAGCTAGGGGAATTTTTCCTGGCTCCTGGCTATTCTGATGAAATTATTTACGCCTTTTTAGCCCAGGATTTAGAACGCTTGAAGACTCCCCCCGCTCAGGATGATGACGAAGACATGGAAATAGTTTTGATGACTCCCCATGAATTAGAGCAAGCTATTTTAGCTGGTGAGCCGGTGGACGCCAAATCCATTTCTAGCTTTTTCTTGGCTAAACCTTTCTTGAATTGAGGCAGATATGTTGCTGGAGTTAGCGATAGGAGATGCCTACGGCGCAGGGTTTGAATACGTTAGCTCCAATATAGTTGAGTCTAATAACGATTTGAGCCGATACTTTAAACACCCTCGCCACAGCATAAGACCGGGTTGCTACACTGACGATACTCAGATGAGTATAGCCATTGCAGAAACTATCGTTAATCAAGAACCTTGGACACCTGAGGTGTTAGCAACCCAGTTTGTTGAAAGCTTCAAAAGAGATCCAAGAGAAGGCTATGCCAGCAGTTTTTATCAGTTTTTACTACAGGTTAAAGACGGGCGTGAGTTTATAGAAAAAATCATACCCACCAGTGACAAAAGTGGAGCAGCCATGCGTGCTGCTCCCATCGGCGTATTCTCAACTGTTGAAAAAGTAATCGAGGCAGCAACAATTCAGGCGGCAATTACGCACAATACACCTGATGGAATTAATGCGGCTATTGCAGCTGCTTTAATGTCCCATTACTTTATTTACCAACTAGGGTCAAAGAAAGAACTAGGAGTATTTATTGAAAAACGTGTATTCGGTGAATGGTCGAAGCCTTGGCAGGGAAAGGTCAAGTCAAAAGGCTGGATGAGCGTGAGAGCAGCGATTACTGCCGTGATGCGAAATGACAGCATGAGTGAACTTCTGAAAGATTGCATCTCCTTCACGGGGGATGTAGACACGGTAGCGGCGATCGCGCTAGCAGCTGGTTCGTGTAGTGTAGAAATTACTCAAGACCTTCCCCCTCATCTCATCAAGGCTTTAGAAAATGGCTCTTATGGCAGAGATTATCTTATCAACCTCGATAGTAAATTAATGAATCTAGCTGTTATAAATTAATAAGTAATTATAGCAGTTGCCCTAATAGTTAGGACAATCGACCTCGCCCCATGTACGATCAAGTTGCTATAACTGCTAAAAGCTAACTGCTAAAAGCTAATTGCTAATTGCTATAAAATGTCTGACCTAATTTTGTTCTGGCACCGCCGCGATTTACGTATATCTGATAACTTAGGGCTGGCTGCTGCGCGTCAACTTAGTCCTAGAGTAGTAGGAGTATTCTGCCTTGACCCCAAAATTTTAGAGGGGGATGATGTCGCACCAGCAAGAGTAACTTATATGATCGGCTGTTTGCAGGAACTGCATCATCGCTATGCAGAAGTCGGTAGCCAGCTGTTGATACTCCATGAAGATCCCTGTAAAGCGATACCAACTCTAGCTGCGGCTGTTAATGCTACTGCCGTATTCTGGAATTGGGATGTTGAACCTTATTCAAAAGAACGCGATCGCACTGTCACCGAAGCATTACAAGAAAAAGGTATCCGGGTGCAAAACTTCTGGGACCAGTTGCTGCACTCACCAGAGGAAATTCGCACAGGTTCTAATCAGCCCTATACCGTTTATACCCCCTTCTGGAAAAACTGGAATAGCAAACCTAAAGCTCAACCAGTAGAAACTCTTCAAAATGCACTGCCGTTAACGGAAGCAGAACAGCAGGCGGCGCTAACATCTGGAGCGATCGCATTTCCTACTGCTAAGGAATTGGGATTTATCTGGGATAACGAGCTGGTAACTGCTCCAGGGGAGGCGGCGGCACAAGAAAAGTTGGAGGTATTTTGCGCTCGCGCCATTTTTGAATACCAAGAACAGCGCAACTTTCCCGCTGTTGACGGCACATCCCAGCTAAGTGCTGCCCTCAAATTTGGTGCCATTGGCATCCGCACAGTTTGGGCTGCAACCATAGCTGCTTGGGAACAAACCCGCAGTGAGGAAGCAAAAACCAACATCCGCACATGGCAACAAGAACTCGCATGGCGGGAGTTCTATCAACACGCCATGTATAACTTCCCCGAATTAGCAACGGGTGCTTACCGCGAATCTTTTAAAAACTTCCCCTACGACAACAACCCAGAATATTTCCAGGCTTGGTGTGAAGGCAGAACTGGCTATCCTATAGTTGATGCGGCCATGCGGCAGATGAATGAAATCGGATGGATGCACAACCGCTGCCGCATGATTGTCGCCAACTTTCTTACCAAAGACTTGCTGATTAATCCCCAGATGGGGGAAAAATACTTCATGCAGAAGCTATATGATGCCGACCTTTCCGCAAACAATGGCGGCTGGCAGTGGAGTGCATCTAGCGGCATGGACCCCAAACCAGTACGGATTTTCAACCCAGCCAGCCAAACCAAAAAATTCGATGCCGAAGGCGAATATATCCGGCAGTGGGTGCCAGAACTGAGTTCGGTGGATACAGAATTCCTTGTTACAGCTAATATCCCAGCCGATGAGCGTTATGCCCTTGGTTATCCAGACCCAATCGTGGATCACAAACAGCAGCAACGTCTGTTTAAGGAGCGCTATCAAGAGCAAAAAGAGGGCTTAAGCGGCTAGCGCAGAGGAGCAGAGGGAACAGGGGGAGCAGGGGGGAAATTAAAAAGGCAACAGAAAGATTTTTTAATTCTTAATTTTTCAAAGTTGCACACATATACCCAAAACCCTTGATGAAGGCGATGATTGGCTATATAGCAGTAGCCATAATAGCTCTTGACAATTGACCTTGCCTTTATACACCCAGATATGCTGCTATAACTGCCTAAAAGCTAATTGCTAACTGCTAATTGCTAATTGCTAAAAGCTAACTGCTAATTGCTATATTTAGCCGTCACCGTTACTGATGTCCTCTAAATTTGACCGCCTAATCAAAATTGAAGTAATAGCCAAGGCTTCGCAGCCTGAGCTATTAGAAGGACTGGATGCGTGGTTGCGTCTAGGTCTGATTAATGATGCTCAGGTCAGGGAGTTAATTCTAGAGTATTTATCTTGTCCACTGCCGTCGCCAGTTGTAGCAACCACAGTACCAGCGCCTCAAGTGGCAGTTGCCTCAAGCTCCTCCTTGCCCCAAGAGTCGCAAGATTTTCTAGAGGTTGCCCCTAGTGAATCGAGCCAGTCCCCCAATTTAAGAGCGCCGATATGGCAGCCGCTAGTAGCAGAATTAAGCGTCCGGTGGCTGCTATTTCTGGGCGTGTTTATGGTGGTGGTGTCCTCCGGGGTGCTAGCTGCCAGCCAATGGGACAAGTTTCCAGCAGTTGGGCAGTACGGAGTTTTATTTGCCTATACCTTAATTTTCTGGGGGGTAAGCTTCTGGACTAGCTTGTTTAACGGTTTGCGCTTGACAGCTCAGACTTTACAAATTGTCACGCTGATGTTGGTGCCCGTGAACTTCTGGGCAATGGATAGTTTTGGGTTGTGGCACTATCCTGTGCAGCAGATGGCGGTGGCTATAGCCTCAGTTACCCTGACACTTATCACTTTCCTGGTATACAAAAACCGCCTTCGGGCTTCTCCTCGCCAACTGAGACAACTAGAATGGCTGCCCATATTAAATATTCTCGGTTTAAGTTACCTGCACTGGGGCTGGAAGTTGTCAGGATTTCCCCTAATTGTCGTTTATGTGGGGATGGTGGGAACTTCTGCGATCGCTTTTTACCCCTCTCGCCACCGCACGTCAGCTTCCCGCTTGCTGGTGATTTATGCCTTGGTAGTTCTCCTCATACGGGCGATTTTTGTTGTCAATGTACCCGTAACGCAATTAGGGTTAGCCATTGGCATCTGTGGTTGGATTGTGGCATGGCTTGAGCAACATCCCGGAAGATCCGGGGATCAGGAGGACACGAACTCCGAACTTAAGTCACCCCTATTACCGTGGGAGATAATTGGTGGCGGTTTATTGGGCTTTGGCTGGCTAGTTTCGGTAGAGATAGCTGTTCCCTGGCAGGCAACTGCCGTCAGCGTCCTCGGCTTGTGTTTTTTCATGAGCCGTTTGCAGCGGTTTTGGCTACGGGTTGACCTGGCAATATTTCTCGGGATTGGCTTACAGACAATTTGGCTAATTTGGCGGTTAGTGCCCCAGTCTACGCAAGCATGGGCGATCGCAACTGCTACTCAACTCACGGGTTCTGAAAACTTCCCCTGGGCGCTGCTGAGCGTGGTTTTATTTCCCTACGTCATTTTTATCGTGGGGATTACGGATTGGCTCTATCGCCGTACAAAGTCTGATTTAGCCGACTTTGGCGAACTGTTGGCGCTATGTTTTGGGGTTATACTCACCGCCCTCGGTTTGACAAATCCTACGTTGCGATTGCTAAATCTGCTTTTTTCCACCGTGACTTTAGCAATCGTCACACAACGGCGGTCTCCAACCAGGGTGGTGCTAGTATATCTCACCCATATTATGGGGTTACTGACGCTAGTAAGTGCCATTGACCGCTTATTGCCAAATCTAACTCTAGAGATTTGGGCAAGGATTTTGTTAGCTGTAATGGTGGCAGAGTGGGCATTTAGCCTTGGTGCTAACTTACCGCTTTGGCGACGCAGTGCTTGGCACATGGGTTTAGTTCTAGCTGGACTGAGCTATCAATTCATGTGCTTTAATGCTTCGTTATTCGGTTTCGGTAATGTTGTTGACTATCGAGAGTGGGATTTGCTCTGGCTAGTAACGCCTCTAGCCCTTACTGTAGTTGCCAACCGCACCTCTCCACCTCGACGCACGACAAGCAGCTGGTTGAGCGTTATAGCCTTAGTCATGGCACAAGTCCTGACGCTAACGCTGCCAGGAACCAGATTAATTGGTTTAGGCGTAGCCACCGGACTGATGTTGGTCAACACGCGCTATTTGCAGCATCTGATAGCTGCGGCAATTACAGTAGGTTTTGGCCTAAGTTTCATCGGCGTGCTGTTGTGGGATGGCGTCCCAGGAGTGCCGCGACTATCTACGCCGGGTTGGTTTTTAGTAGGTGCGATCGCTCTCAACAGTTTGTGGCTTGCTAGAATCTGGCTCAAACGACGTCATGGTACTTTAGCCGCTCTTTATGCTCAAGCTAGTGATGGCTGGGCGATCGCTCTTACTGGCTCTGAACTGTTAAATCTCAGCTTTCATGCCATCCTTGTTTACTTTCGCTATAGTTCTCCGGGATTTCTCTACCTGATTTCCGCAGGTTTAACCAGTGCAGCGATCGTCTATCGCAACTGGGGACGCCACACCATATTGACAGCTTATAGCTTTCGATGGGGATTGCAACTCACCATCTTCGAGGTTGTCCGTTTGAGTGGTGGTTCTACACTCAATATGTCCGTTGTCAATATTGTCCTAGCGCTGGTAACTCTTTTAATTGGAGAATGGTGGCGCAGAAGGCGACAGCGCGCTCATCCAGAGGCAGGAGTGGCGACAATGCCCAAGGCACTGATGAGACGATTGCCCTTGGTTCACACTGTACTGGGAACAGTATTCCGATTGGGTTACTTTAACAGTTGGACGGGGCTGCTATCACTTGGTGCTGCGATTACTGGGCTTGGCGTGGCGCGTCGCCCACCGGAATGGAAGCGACTGGCTTATATCTCCCTAGCAGGTATTTCTTTAGGTGTTTACGAATTGGTCATCTATCAGATGATCCTGCATGCTAAAGAAAGCAGTCTGGCAACTGGCTGCACAATATTAGCAATAGTGGCAGCTGCGATCGCCTGTGCTTACAACCTATTCGCCTTCCGCATAGCACCATTCCTGCGCCTCAGCATAGAGGAAATAAAAGCTACGGCTCATATCCACTGGGCATTAGGCAGTAGTCTCATGCTAGTGGGGGCTGGGATTACTTTAGACGCTATTAAGGCTCAAGATGCGATTCCTAAATTAACAGGAGTTGCCATTATCCTGAGTTTGTTCCTTGCCGCCTATGCCTTAGCTCAAGGTCGTCAGCATCCCAACCCCAAAGCTGCCAATGGTTGGGTGTATCTAGGAGTGGCCGAGGTTGTAGGAGTGGTAATCTATGCGCGCTTAATTTGGACGGATCTGAGCGTGTTAGATCCGTGGATAGGTGCGATCGCCTGCTTGATTGCCTACGTCCTCTCAATTCTGCCCTGGAGAAATTGGGGATGGTCTGCAATTGCTTGGCAGCAGGCAAGTGGGGTAATTCCAGCGATCGCTGTTTTGGCAACCAGGGACGTTATACCCCCAGAAAATTTACTGATTGTGGCTGGTTTCTATATCTGGTTTGCGGATCGCCTCAACAATGTTCGCTCAACTTATATCAGTGTGGCATTGCTTGATTGGGCGATCGCGCGTTGGTTTTGGGATTGGGAGCTAACTGATTTGCTGTGGTATAGCACGCCCATTGGATTATCACTAATATATATTGCCCAATTCGATCCGGCACTTTCGTTGCCTGAACAGAAACAAAATCGCCACAACCTGCGCTTGCTGGGTATTAGCGCGATTTGCGAGATTGCCTTTTTATTCCACCAAGACACCGGAATCGTACCTGGAATTGTGAGTATAATTGCTATCTTCGCCGGATTAGCTCTACGAGTGCGGGCTTTCCTTTACGTCGGCACTGCAACCTTCTTACTAACTGGTTTTTATCAGTTAGTGATTCTGATTTTGCAACGCCCGTTTTTTAAATGGGTCGTTGGTTTGCTCGTCGGTATCAATTTCATCTGGATTGCGGCTAGCTTTGAAACCCGTCGAGAGCAGGTAGCTTCCTTGGTACGACACTGGCTTGCTGAATTGCAAGAATGGGAATAATATCGTTTCCGGTGAGTTCATCAAAGTTCAATAGCTGGAGAACTAGGCTAACGTGAAGGTTTTGCTTGTTGGCAATGGGGGGCGCGAACATGCCCTCGCAGGTAAACTGCTGGAATCTCAAAAAGTTCGGCAAATAATATGTGTTCCTGGCAATTCTGGCACTGCTAGCATGGAGCGTTGCCAGAATCTCCCCCTAAGAATTGATGATTTTGAGGGAATTGGGCGGTTTGCCTTAGTACACAACACCTCAATGGTGGTCGTTGGTCCTGAACTCCCCTTAGCTTTGGGCATCACAGACTACCTCAAACGCCAAAATATTAAAGTCTTTGGCCCCAATAAAGAGGGCGCACAAATTGAAGCCAGTAAGTCTTGGGCGAAATCTTTAATGCAGGAAGCTGGGATGCCCACAGCGTATGCAGAGGTTTTCACAGACGCTACAACTGCAAAAGCATACGTGGCATCTCAGAAAGCACCAATTGTAGTCAAAGCTGATGGCTTGGCAGCTGGTAAGGGAGTGACTGTTGCCGCCACAGTTGAAGAAGCGCAAGCGGCAATTGATGACTTGTTCAATAACAAGTGCCCCCTGGTTGTAATTGAAGAATATTTAACTGGGGAAGAGGTCTCGGTTTTGGCTTTGACGGATGGCTTGACAATTCGCCCTTTGTTACCTGCTCAGGATCATAAGCGAATTGGCGAGGGAGATACCGGGGCAAACACTGGAGGCATGGGAGCTTACGCACCCGCACCAATTGCCACACCAGCGCTGATGGAACGCATAACCCAAGAAATTCTGGAACCGGCGATCGCTGCTTTGCAAAAGCGGGGCATCGATTATCGAGGCGTTCTCTATGCTGGTTTGATGATTACACCAGACGGCGAACCTAAAGTTCTAGAATTTAACTGTCGCTTTGGCGATCCAGAAACCCAAGCGATCCTACCCTTGCTAGAAACGCCCCTAGAAGACCTGCTGCTTGCCTGTACCCAGCAGCGGCTTGCAGAACAACCCCCCATCTCCTGGAAGCAAGGAGTAGCCGCCTGCGTGGTTATAGCCGCCGATGGATATCCTGGAGATTACCAAAAAGGTCAGGTAATTACTGGTATCGAAAAAGCTGAGGAACTAGGAGCCACCGTCTTTCATGCGGGTACTCAGATGAAGAACAAACAGCTGGTGACAGATGGCGGTCGCGTTTTGGCTGTTACAGCAATTGGGGAGAATTTTGAGCAAGCGCTCACTCAAGCTTACGCAGCCGTTGATTGCATTAAGTTTGAAGGAATGTACTATCGGCGAGATATTGGCGATCGCGTGCGGAAGCAAGTTTAAAGGTAATGGCTAATTGGTAATTCTCCGTTCTCTAGAACTTACTCAAACCTACTCACCGAACAGTGACAACTGTTTAGGAATAAATTTGATGTCTAGTTCCTGCTTCACAGAGTCCTTAACAGCACTTCGACTGCGCTCAGTGCCACTAAGTTGATATAACTCTCCACAGGCAACCCCCGCAGAACTTGCGGTTTTTGGATAATCAATATTTGGATGCCAGCGCTCTAAATTGATACTGACGTTTAAGTCTCTGTCGAGCCGAGTGCCACAATTCCCACAGTTAAACACTCGTGTTTTTAGTGGCATTTTTTGACGATGGTTGCAACAGCTACAAAGTTGAGAGCTAGGGTAAAACCTATCTGCTAACTCAACTGTTGAACCATACCACTGAGACTTGTATTCAAGTTGCCGCTTAAACTCATAAAATCCGCAGTCTGCGATTGCACTAGCTAGCCGATGATTTTTGAGCATCCCTGAGATGTTCAGATTCTCAATTACTATCTGGCTGTGGTTCTTAGCCAAATAAGTAGTTAGTTTATGCAGCGCATATGAGCGGATATTGGCTATGAAAAAATTGAGTAAGTTTGAGTAGTTTTTTCGCGACAGTTACAAACCCTTGCTTTCTCAGTATAATTATTGTCCTCAGAAATAGTCTTTGTTTCCTAAACCCTTAGTATCGCCAAGTCCTACCTGCTTCAGCTGCTTGAGCATAACCTGGAGCTAGGTAAGGCTAGCAAGATCAGGTTTAAGCTCCATCGCGGCGATGAAATTGGCGATAGCTTCTTTGTAAAGACGTTCTCGAGCCTTCCTAAATCCTTGGTTGTATAAATCTTGAGCAGTCATTTAGGCAGTAAGGTTTGGTAGTTGTTGAGCATATATTACCGTTGATAATCCGCCCATGAGAGCAAATAGTGCCAGACTAATAATTGTTTGACGAGATAGAGCCATAAGTTATACCACTCAAAATTTATCTTATTCTGATATGAGCATCCATAAAGCCTAATTTGATTACTGCTCTTCCCGAATTTCTATTTCAAAGCTTTCCACATCCCACTAACTACTATCAAAAAACGGGCGGCGGCGATTCATCCCCATCCCTAAAAGGGAGAGGCACGTCCGTCCGCCCCCTTCGGTAAGGTTTGGTGGTTTTTGAGCATATATTACCGTTGGTAATCCGCCCATGAGAGCAAATAGTCCCAGACCAATAATTGTTTGACGAGATAGCTTCATAAATTATATCACTCACAACTAATCTTAATTCTGATACAAGCATTTATCTCCTTTTAATAAGGTTTTTGTCGAGTATTGGTAATTTATTAAAAATTTTTATACCGTCTTTGTATAATAGTAGTAAAACATTAGTTATAGTACTTATGAATATAGGAAATATACCCATAGAACAGCGTCGGGGGATTGAATATATTGACTTAAACGATACGATAATCCTGGTTAAAGCTCCTATTGAGTCAGTAGAGCCAGCCTTCAGTTCATCAAGACAAGCAGACCTCTGGCAGCGTGATGTATATAAGCGTGAAATTGAAATTATCGGTCACAGCTTTATCATCTTTCAGTTTCGAGGACAAGCATGGACTTTAATTCAATGGCTATATGTTAAATCCCATGGGAAAACTATTACTCCAGAAGATGCTCAAACTTTGAGTAATTTGCTATACACTCGCGCAATTTACTACAAAATCAGTGATACTGGTGGTACGTTGGAATATCAAATATATGATGACGGTACACTCATGGAGAAGCTGGTTCATGAAGAAGAAATCAGCACTGAATTTCAATCTCAACTGCGATCGCTCAAAGCCGAAGATATTCAGAGACCCTATGGTTTTGTCTATAATTTAGTAGTAGAACAAAACACCTATATTCCTATGCGTTTTGCAAAACAATACTATGAAGTTGGTGGGCGAATCACTTTAGAATTAGAAGAGATTGAACATGAAAACCTTGAGCGGATGGATTATATAGCCCCGAGATAAATTATAGCAATTGCCAAGACTGTTAGGACATATATAAATTTAGTAGAGACGTTCCGATGGAACGTCTTGACTGATTCGGACTTAGAACCTATCCCAAAAGTGGTTTTCAGATATTTTTAACCACAGATAAACACAGATGAACACAGATACCAGTAAGTATTAAGCCACTGAAACGGATTTTTCGGCTCGGCTCTGAGGACGGCACTGTCTATGCAGAATGCCGTAGTGCTAATCGAGATAGGAGGATATCCCTCCCCAATCGCCTGCCCACCTTACTCAGAAAAACGTGCGAAAATAAAAGCATTATATTGAAAGCCTTGACCAATTAATCTTGCTGAATCTACTAAAAACAATCCGAGAAGTTATTGCCCGTTGGTGGTCGGAGTTTACACTCCAGACCCGATTAATGGCGGCTGCCACCTTAGTGGTTTCTTTAATCATGAGTGGTCTGACATTCTGGGCGGTGAATACGATTCAGCAGGATGCCCGAATGAACGACACTCGTTTTGGTCGCGACCTGGGCCTGTTGCTAGCGGCTAATGTCACGCATCATATTGCCCAAAACAACCTCACAGAGGTCGCTCGTTTTTCCAACCGCTTCTATAGCAGCACCTCCAGCGTGCGCTATATGCTTTATGCCGATGAGGCGGGAAAGATCTATTTCGGAATTCCCTTCTCTGAATCTGAGGTGCAAAACTCGCTCACGATTCAGCGTCGGATTCAACTGCCAGAAAATGACCCGGAAAATTCCGACTTGCCGATGGTGCGACAGCACCTGACTCCTGATGGAGAAGTTACTGATGTTTTCGTTCCCCTAAGGCATAACGGAAAATACCTGGGTGTCTTGGCGATTGGAATAAACCCTAATGCTACAGTTGTGGCATCCTCGAATCTAACGCGAGATGTGACAATTTCCGTTTTTATTTCCATATGGGTAATGGTGATTTTGGGTGCTGTTTTTAATGCCTTGGCAATCACCAAACCAATTAAGGAACTGCTACTTGGTGTGAAAAATATTGCCGCTGGGAACTTTCAGCAGCGAATTGACTTGCCTTTCGGGGGGGAATTAGGCGAGTTAATTTCCAGCTTCAACGATATGGCGGAGCGGCTAGAACGATATGAAGAGCAAAATATTGAGGAGCTAACCGCTCAGAAAGCCAAGCTAGAGACGCTGGTTTCTACTATCGCGGATGGAGCGGTGCTAATAGACACCAATTTGCAGGTGATTTTAGTCAACCCCACAGCAAGACGCCTGTTCGGTTGGGAAGGCGCTGATGTTGTGGGAGGAAATATCCTGAATTTCTTACCACCGCAGGTACAGGCGGAGTTGATGCGACCCCTATATGAAATTGCCGCAGGTGAATGCGCTCCGCGCACGTTACGCGATCGCGAAGGCGGCGAGTTTAGGATTTCTCTTAGCCAACCGGCAGATCGCACCGTCCGCATTCTCCTGACAACTGTTTTCGATCAGTATCGGGAGAGTATCAAGGGAATTGCCATGACGGTGCAAGACATTACTCGCGAAGTGGAACTAAATGAGGCCAAGAGCCATTTCATTAGTAATGTTTCCCACGAACTGAGAACCCCTCTCTTTAACATCAAATCCTTTATTGAAACTCTGCACGAGTATGGGGAAGATCTTACTGAAGAAGAGCGTCAGGAGTTCCTGGAAACCGCCAATCGCGAAACTGACAGGCTTACCCGACTTGTTAATGATGTCCTAGATTTGTCGCGGCTTGAATCTTGCCGTATCTATCACTTTGAGGCAGTAGATATCGCTCAACCTATCGAGCAAACACTACGCACTTACCAGCTGAATGCTCGCGACAAGGGAATTGAACTAATCCAGGAGATTGAGCCTGATTTGCCCCCAGTTTTGGGTCACTACGATTTGTTGCTTCAGGTGTTTGCTAATCTGGTCGGCAATAGCCTGAAGTTTACTGAGACTGGTGGACAGGTAGCTATTCGCACCTATCTGCTGGAACGGCTAGCAGAGGCTCGTCAGACGTCTGTTGTCAGGGTGGAAATCTCTGATACGGGTATTGGTATAGATCCAGAAGACCAAGAGGCTATCTTTGATCGATTTTTCCGCGTGGAAAACCGGGTTCATACTCTGGAAGGGACTGGTTTGGGTCTTTCGATTGTCAGAAATATTATTGAAAGGCATCACAGTAGCGTCCACTTGGTCAGTGAAGTTGGTGTGGGTACGACTTTCTGGTTCGATCTAGCTGTATTTCAAGAACAAACTAGACAGACTGAGGAAGTGCCCTTGCTGGAAGCCTTATCGACGGAGCCAATTAGTTCAGTGACTGCTAGCGTTTAACAGCTCATTTTGGCATGGCAATTAAAGCTAAAAGAAAACTCACAACTGCCAGACCCAGCAGCATTAGCCTAGCTTGGTTGCGTTGGCACCAAAAACTGACTATCTGCCCCCAACCGCTGGCGTGATAATGCTGGTTGAGCTGCAAATTTTGCTGAAACTTATTCTGGTAAAGCGTACATTCCCTTGCATAAGGACGCTGCGGAAAGGTACAGGTATCGTCTTCATGGTATGTACAGCTGTCGCACAGGAAAGTTTCCCCATTCGCACGGTGTAAGGTAATGCCAGGATGACCATAGGCTTTCAGAATGGTTCGGCAATAGGGACAGGCGATCGCTTGAGCGCCGATAGGTTGATGGCAGTAGGGACAATTTGGCATTGATAGCGTGGTAATTCAGCAGTTCAAAAGCAGGAAGCGATCGCTGCCCCAGCATCTTCTTTGTCTTAATTACAGCTCCTCACGCTGTGATCTTAGCTGGGGCTGGGAACTGTTCGTTAATTTCTACCTAACAGATAAATCTGGGGGCGCAGGACTTAGATGGTTCGCTTTAATGTTTTCTCCATGACTCAAGTTAAAGGCTCATATTCCTGAAGGAATTAATTACGAATTACGAATTACGAATTATTTGGTTAGTCTGTCGCCAACCAAGCACGCAGCACTTCTGCCACTGTCCAAGCTTGGGCAATACATCCCCGTGGGGTCATGGGTGCATCACCATCAAAAATTTCGCTGAGACTTCCTATGCCGTGGCTAGAGAGATGGTCTGTCATTGGCTCCAAGAACTGACGAGCCTGAGCTGGGTTGCCATAAGCGCGCAAGTGAGCAAGGACAAAAGGCCCTAGCAACCAACCCCAGACTGTGCCCTGATGATAAGCACCATCGCGTTGACGTTGGTCGCCGCCGTAGTGTCCTTGATACTGGGGATGAGCGCAACTAAGGGAACGCAATCCGTGCGAAGTCAACAGCATCCGCCCACAAGCTTCTACGACTGCCCGTTGTTGCGTGATTGTCAGGGGAGTTTCTGGTAATGACACCGCAAAAATTTGGTTAGGGCGCAGTGAGGCATCATTTCCATCGGGGCTATCTAAAACGTCGTAGCAGTAGCCTAGCTCACTATTCCAGAAACGGGGGAATCTAGCTAAGGTACGATCCGCGATCGCCTCATACTCTTGATGTGGCTTCCCAATCTGGCGGGCAAATTTAGCCATTGTCCGCAGGGCGTTATACCAAAGCGCATTCACTTCAATTGGTTTGCCTATGCGCGGGGTAACCACCCAATCTCCCACTTTGGCATCCATCCAAGTAAGTTGCACCCCCGCTTCCCCGGCGTAAAGTAAGCCATCTGTGGAATCTAAATGAATGTTGAAACGGGTGCCGCGACAATGCCAGTTAATAATATCTGCCAAAATTGGAAAAAGTTCGTGCAGCAAATCGTCGTCTTCAGTGGCGCTGTAGTAAGTGCGAACGGCTTCAAAATACCAGAGAGTGGCATCAACTGTATTGTATTCCGGTGCCTCGCCCGCATCCGGGAAGCGATTGGGCAACATTCCCCGGTCTACGTACTTCGCAAAAGTGCGGAGAATTGAACGGGCGACATCTAATCGTCCAGTCGCAACAGTTAGACCTGGCAGGCTAATCATCGTGTCGCGCCCCCAGTCTCCAAACCAGTGATAACCGGCAATAATAGTTTTGCCATTGGGTTCGCCGGGGAGTGGGCGATTCACAATAAATTGGTCAGCAGCTAGCACTAAGCGCTCGATCCAAGCGGGAGCTTTCTTAGCGTTGATGGGTCGGCTGGCTATCCAGATTTCCATTAACTTTTGCTCTTGAGCGTGACGCAATTTGAGTGCCGCTTCACCATTGAGATCCGGTTGCTTTTCAGTGCTGGCAACAAATGTTAGTGATTCACCAGGGGCGAGGGTAGCTTCAAAAGTGGCAGCGTGCAGGTGATCTTCGCGATCGCTCAGCCCTCGATAACGTTCTACTGGCAAGTCAAATCCGTAGTACCAATTGTGGGCAACAGAGGCATTGCCGCAGTCACTAAGTAGATACACAGGTACAGCACCGGGATAGGCAGTCACGCAAATCCCCTGCTCAACTAAATCGAGGAACATCTGCCAGCCCCTACTCTGGGTGCTGCCATGATAATCTCGGTAGTTGACCAGTGCTTTAAGTGTCAGCTTTAGAGGTTGAGTAGCACGGCACAGAGAGTATTGAACATAAGTTGTGTTCGCTCCTTGCTGCATCCACACTCGTTTTTCTAATAGGGCATCGGCACAGGCAAATCGCCACACCGGGATGGTGCCTTCTAGGGAAAAGTGTTCAATGTGCTGGTAGCCGTGAGGATTAACGCTACCATCTGCCCAACGGTTGGTATGTAAAGGATAAGTTTGTTCGCCATATAGGGCAGTTTCGTCAAGTTTGCTCAGTAGCAAGGTACGCCCCAATGGTGGTTTTAAGGCTGCTACCAGTAAGCCGTGATAACGGCGGGTGAGCGAACCGGCCACAGTACCGGAGGCGTAACCGCCTATGCCGTTAGTGACTAACCACTCCCGCGACTCAGCTATGTTCAGGCTGCCGCAGATTTCTCGCCCGTATTCAATAGACATATATATAGCAATTAGCAGTTAGCTTTTAGCAATTAGCTTTTAGTCATAGCGTAGGTTGAGTTGAGGCACGAAACCTAACATTAGCAGGGGTTTGATGGATAACGCTGGCGCTAGACCCATCCTACAAATAATTAAGTGTCTCTACTGGCATGGTTGTTCGGTATCAATATCTAAAGTCGGCAGATTGCACTGCGAAATAATTTATCAAATTTTGCCTGTGCATAAAAACCACAGGCTGAACGTGTAGACAAATAGAACAATTCAACTACCTCAAAAGGAAATAACTAACATGGCATCTCCGACTAGCTTCACAGGTATTGACAGCTCCTCAACAACATCTAGCCGATTCAACAACAACATCATTTCAGAGCAAATTACCATGAAAAGACCCACACTCATGAAAGCCGCAATGGCCGCTTTGTTAGTGTTAGCAACTGGTGGATTAAGCTTCTCCAATCCTAATTCCAGCCAAGCAGGAACAGCGCCAGCCCCACTTAGGTATGGACAAACCTACAAGCTGGTTAATGGTTATCAAAATTCGCAAGGAGGTTATTTAGACACGCGAGGTCGAGGCTGTGAAGAGAATCTGCTGTGTGTATCGACAGCTGTCGGCTCAGACAGAGATAGTGGTAGCGGCTCTTGGAAGATTGTGTCAAAGACTGGAAAAACTGGGGTGGTTAAGTCTTTCGATGATGTTTACCTTCAGAATCAATATCAAGGTAATGGTGGCTATTTAGATACGCGAGGTCAAGGCTGTGAAAAGAATCTGCTGTGTGTATCCACAGCTAATAGCACCAACCGAGATAGTGGTAGTGGTACCTGGAAAATAATTCCCGATTTCGGACCTAATGGTCGCATAACTGAAAATCAGCCGGTTCATCTATTGAATGGTTACGGTAATTGGCAAGGAGGTTATTTAGACACGCGGGGCCGAGGCTGTGAAAGTAATCTGCTGTGTGTATCGACAGCTGTCGGCTCAGACAGAGATAGTGGTAGTGGTACCTGGAAATTTGTCAAGCAGTAAAACTGCTAGGATCAATCCTTCATTTCAGAAAATGCAACATTACTGATGCATGCGATCACCGCCACTTTAGGGGCGGTGATATTTTCTCGGTAGGCTTCTACTGGCCTACAAAAAAGATGGCAATTTAACCTTGCCAACAGTCCTCATGAGCGCGATCGCTCACCAGCAATAATGAAAATAGAGATGATTTACAAGTCACTATCAGAAGTAGCTTCAATCCCACGTCCAATATCCCTGGTTTAGCTTCATAGCATTACGTCTAAGGTTAGGGTATCATCGCTCCCCCAGCCCCCTCAGTTGATAACTATCGACCAGTCGCTTTTGTCAGACCGTTTATCGTGCCATGCTCTAAGTGTGGGAGCGATCGCACCAACTAAAGAGAGGATGTCACAGAATAGAACTGGAGGCTGAAAATAAATTATATTCTCGCCTCGCTTGATAATCTAGATTCAGCCGCCTACTTGAGCGGTAAGTTACAGGAAGGCAGTATGGATAATAACAACTGGATAAAACAGCTACTAATGCTTGGTGTTGGTACAACGTCTTTGGTAGCAGAAAAACTGCGAGAGGTTGGTGACGAATTGGTTAAGGATGGCAAAATCAATCCAGAGCAAGCTAAGGCGTTTGTAGATGATATGATGCAGCAGCTGAAGTCCGATCAGGGTAACTTTGAGGGACAGATGCAACGCCAGATGCGTAATGTGCTGCAAGATTTGGGTGTCCCGCGCCAGTCGGAAATGGATGAATTGCGGGGGCGCATCGACCGCCTAGAACGTCAGATACGTGACTTAGAAAATAAAAACTGGCGTTAAATTTTATTAATCTGGAGGATTGATGCATGAGAGAAATTCTAATCAGCTTGGGGGTTATGCTGTTCTGTGGGTTGTTTCTGGTGTTGAGTCAAGTTAGCATCGGTCAAAAATCAGCGATCGCAGATGAACTCAACCCAACGCCAACTACGGTTGTTACAGAAACTCCAACCAAAAACTCACCTGCTGATACTATAAAGCTCATGGCAATGAATACTAGCTCAGGAAGTGACGAGACTCAGGGTGATAACGTTGTCACCACGCCCTCTGGTCTGAAGTACATTGAATTACAAGAAGGGGAAGGGGCAACTCCTAACAAGGGTCAAACGGTTGTAGTACATTACACCGGAACCCTGGAAAATGGTACAAAATTTGATAGCTCGCGCGATCGCAATCAGCCTTTCCAATTCAAACTCGGTATTGGACAGGTAATCAAAGGCTGGGACGAAGGACTCAGCACCATGAAAGTTGGCGGACGCCGCCAGCTGATTATCCCCTCAGAATTGGGTTACGGCGCTCGTGGTGCTGGTGGAGCGATTCCGCCCAATGCTACGCTGATTTTTGATGTGGAACTGCTGAAAATTAGCTAATACCGTTTTTGTGAGTGGTTAGTGGTCAGTGGTCAGTGGTTAAAAACAACCGACCACCGACTACTGACTACTAACAGATAAAATAAGCATTCAACCGGACTTGATATTACGGGTAAAAATTTAGGTGCTTTCTTGAGGCAAGAGATTTTCGCCGTGCCTGACTTCGCTATTAAATATTGCTAAAGTTTATCCATGAAACCCTCAATTCCTCACGCTGGTTAGTCCGCCAAGATATTGATGGATTCTTTGGGCTAGCACTGGACAACTTTATTCAAATTCTTAGGAAGAATTTTTAACGCAGAGGGCGCAGAGGTTTACGCAGAGGTACGCAGAGGAGGATTTTACGCCTGTGTGTTTTGAGGGGCGATCGCGCTCTTTTATATAAGAAATTTATATTATTAATTATCACCTTTTTAGCAAATTTTGGGATATATTTATATAATGGGAATAGGTGCGCCCATATATGCAAGTTTTTAGATATGGATATTAGCATCTATCAGATAATTTGACAGTTGCTATTCAGGTAAGAAATCAGGATTTAGAGTTTCTTCGAGAGAGAATGGAGACTCATCAGGGAAGGTGTTAGCAGGCAAACCAGTTTCCGAGGCGGCATCGCGACGGGCAACTTGGTAACACTTAGCCAAAATTTCTGTAAGATAAGATTTGAGAGAGGGGCTATCTTCTAAAACAAATTCAATTTGACGACGTTGCTCGTTGATAATGCATAGCCAACTGTTAGAACGGTGACTTGGTTGATATTGATATTTGAGTAAGTGCAGCAACAGCACAGTTAAGCGACTCTTTAAGGCGTTTCTCTCCGACCTCCCCAAGCTTTCTAGCTCCTCTAACAAATTCTCCCAATCAACTGAGTCAAAATTATGCGATCGGATTTTATTTACTGTCGTTTCTAACCACAGATAATAATCCTGCTCGTAAAGATTTGAGAGATTAGTTACTAATGTTTTTTCTGTGTCGCTAGTCATGGCTGTTATCTTAGCCCGCGTAGGCGGGCTTTGTTCGTGTAGCCCCAGCCTTTAGGCTGCGGGGTGTTAATACACGCGAGAGGGAAAAGGGCAAAAGAATAAAAGGGTAGAGAAAAGAGTCCACGCCTAGGAAACAACTACTCGAAAACCGACGTAGGAGTTCCTGAGGTCTGGCTCTAGCATATAACGAGCCGCACTACGGCAGAGCCCAGGGTTGTTGTCCCACGAACCACCGCGCAGCGCCCGGAATGAATGATCTCCACCAAACGTCCAAACACTGCCATCAGACGGCGCAGCATTATAATTTTGATGCCAAGGATCAGCGCACCATCCCCAGACATTTCCGTGCATATCGTATAAACCAAAAGCGTTCGCTACTTGAAAACTACCTACAACTGTTGTTTCCTGACGATATTTGCCTGTTGAACCAGAACCGTAAGTATAATTTCCGTTGTAGTTAGCCAATTCTGGGGTTATTGTGTCGCCAAAGTGGAAAGGCGTACTTGTTCCCGCCCGACAAGCATATTCCCATTCCGCCTCGCTGGGTAAACGATACTCCCGCCCAGCTTTTTTCGATAACCTAGCACAGAATTCTTTTGCCTCGTGCCAAGATACAGTTTCTACTGGGCGGTTTGCACCTTTAAACTTAGATGGATCGGGATTTAAAAATTGATTAACTTGCGGTAATACTGCAACAGCTTTCCACTGCGCTTGCGTTACCGCAATTTTCCCCATAAAAAAGGGCGATACTTTAACTTTGTGCAGGAAATTTTCCCTATGAAATCGTCCTTTTTCAGAATTCGGCGAACCCATCCAGAATTCACCCCCAGGAATGGATACCATTTCTAAAATTACGTCGTTGCCTAAATCTTCAGGCAAATATTCTGCTTGGCGACGTTGGCGGTTAATTGTTTTCCCCCGCGCATCTACCGTCACCACATCAAAATCAAAAGATTTTAAAGCTGGGGTATTTGAGGATAGTGCTGGTTGAGGAAGAGAAATAATAGGTGTGGGAAGAGGTTGCTGAGTCTGCGGTGCAGGATTTAAATCTTTCAGCACTTCCTCCGCCGATTGATACCTATCCCTGGGCAAATGATTGAGGAGTTTATCTAAAACTTCTCCTAACTGGTTGCTGAGAGTTATGCCTCTTTGTTGCAAGCGTTCTCTCCATAACCATTCATCATTTATCGGATCGTAAACGTCATCATAAACATCCCCATACTCATTAAATGAAGGCAAACATTGAGTCAATAATCTAGTACAAGTTGCCCCCAAAGCATATAAATCACTAGCAGGAACCGCCCTCCCTCTCATTTGTTCTGTTGGTGCATAACCAGAAGTATAAATTACCGTTCCTTGTCTGGATAAAGTAGTTTGAGCGATTTGTTTTGCACCACCAAAGTCAATCAGCACCAACTTTCCATCTTGCTGACGGCGAATAATATTTTCTGGTTTAATATCTCTGTGAATAACATTGCGCGAATGAACAAAACTCAGAACGGGTAATAAATCTGTTAAAACTTCTCTAATTTGTTGTTCATTAAAGAGCTTTTGCTGCAATTCAGCTAACAAATTGTCTCCTTTAATGAACTCTTGCACTAAATAAAGATTTTTCCCATATTCAAAATAAGCAATCAACCGAGGAATTTGAGTATGATTTTCCCCAAGTTCATAAAGTTGTCGCGCTTCCTGCTTAAATAGTTCTGTAGCTTTATTAAGTGCTGCTGTGGCTGAAACTTGCGGTGCAAATTGCTTAATTACACAAGGATCATCAAGCCTATCTACATCTTCTGCTAAATAAGTTTTCCCAAATCCACCTGCACCTAATACCTTGATTACCCGGTAACGGTGTCTAAATAATTCATCTAGTTGATTTGAACCGCAACTCTGACAAAATCTATTGCCGTCAGGATTGAAGGGATTTTGGCAATTGGGGCTTTGGCAAGACTGCATGGTTGGAGAATGGGGAATTGTGCCACTGAGTTATTATCCATTATCCCTTGCCAGTAAAGGAGTCGGTTTTTATTTGGGAGCAGAAGAGCTTTTAAATTTTGTGTAGAGCTTATATGGGCGCATATATTCCCATTATAATTTTTACCTAAAATGCTCAAATTGTCAACCCAGCTATCAGACATAAAGGCTAATATTTAAAGAACCTCAACCGTTTATGTATACGGGCATTTTCTGATGAAGCGCGACGTAAGGGGCAAGTTTGTTAGCAACTGGAATTCTGAGATAAAACAACGGGTGAGTGTATTCCTGACCAGTACGGCGTGGCGATTGCTGGATGAAGAAGCTCGGAAGTGTCAAATCTCTAGATCTGAATTAATCGAAGGCTATGCTCGCAGGCTTAGGGAAGAAACTAGCCAGGGGGAGTCAACAAGGTGCTAGAGGAGCAAATAGTTGAGTACCAGCAAACTATAGAGGCGCTTCGTCGTCGAGAGCAAGAATTTAAAGCTTTACTAGAAAATGCCCCGGATGCGATCGCGCGATTTGACCGACAACTTCGCTATCTCTATGCCAATCAAGCTGTAGAACAAGCATTGGGATTATCACGAGAGATTTTGATTGGCAAGACTAACTTAGAGTTATTGATGCCGAACGAAATTTGTTTGTTATGGGAAAAACATCTAAATCAGGTCTTTGAAATAGGGCAGAATATTGAGATTGAATTTGAATTTCAAACACCTTTGGGATTACGTGCTTACCAGGCTCGTCTAGTTCCAGAATTGGACTTGGAAGGAGCGATCGCATCTGTATTGGTGGTAAGTCGGGATGTCACGGAAGCAAAGCAAGCTGAACAAGCGCTGCAAAACGTCACAACTCAACTAGCTAATGTCTTTGAAATCCTGCCGGATGCCTTGATTTGCGTTGATACTGAGTGGCGATACACCTTTGTTAACTCTCGCGCTGAAGCATTATTAGATAAACCACGTTCCGAACTGCTAGGTAAAAATAGCTGGGAAGTGTTCCCCTCACTCGTGGAAACTCAAGCTTACACGCTCTGCCATCAAGCAATGGCGCAACAAAAAGCGATCGAGTACGAAGAGTTTTATCCAGAGTTCAACAAATGGTTTTTCATCCGGCTCAATCCATCAACAACGGGCTTATCTACATATTTTCAGGACATCAGCGATTATAAGCAGACAGAAAAAGCGCTACAGCAGAGAGAAGAGCAGTTTCGTCAGCTTGCTGATGCTGTGCCACAGATTGTGTGGGTAGTAAATGCAAACAACGAACTGGAATATGTCAATCAGCAATGGTGCGATTATGCGGGTCTGACATTGGAGCAGGCTCGCAAACGCGAATCCTTTAGTCTAGTCATTCATCCTGAGGATATTCAGAGTACTTACCAGCAATGGGCAAAATCTCTGGCAACAGGAACCCCCTACGAAAAAGAGTGCCGATTAAAGCGAGCCAGCGATGGAGTTTATCGTTGGTTTTTAGTTCGTACCATGCCCGTAAAAGATGAGCAAGGTCGAGTTATTCAGTGGTACGGTACTTCCACAGATATCGACGATCTTAAGCGAACTGAGGAGACATTGCAGGAGAGCGAAGAGCGACTGCGGTTAGCCTTAGACTCAGGGCGGATGGGAATTTGGGATTGGAGCATTTTGAGTGGTGATTTGAAGTGGTCAGAGAACCTGGAAGAAATTCATGGTATGGCTCCTGGCAGCTTCGGCGGCACGTTTGCCGACTTTCAGAAAATTATTCATCCTGAAGACCGAGAGATGGTTAATGAGGCGATCGCCCAAGCTGTGAAGCGTCAATCAAATTACGAGATCGAATTTCGTACTTTCTGGCCTGATGGTAGTACTCACTGGATTGCCGGCAAAGGCAAGACTTTCTCTAATGCAGAGGGGAAAGCGGTGCGGATGATTGGAGTGGCGATGGATGTCACTGAGCGTAAACGCAATGAGGAAGCCCAAGCCTATCTTGCTGAAGCCAGTAAAGTTTTGTCGAGTTCTCTTGATTACCAAACAACCCTGGCTAGTGTTGCTCAACTCACGGTTCCTGAGTTGGCAGACTGGTGTACAGTTCATGTGATTGAAGAGGATGGCTCGATCCAGCAACTAGCGGCTGCTCATGTTGACCCAGCTAAAGTAAAGTGGGCCGAGGAGCTCAAAAACAAGTATCCCCTCGATCTCAATGCCGCCCGTGGAGCAGCATTTACGCTACGAACTGGACAGTCCGATCTTCTACCTGATATCTCTGATGAGTTGGTAGTGCAAGCGGCTCGCGATCCAGAACATTTACAACTTCTACGCGACATTGGTTTCAAGTCAGTTATGACTGTGCCGCTTATGGTACAAGATCGCATTTTGGGAGTTATTTCTTTTGTTTCTACGGCAGAATCACAACGGCGTTATGACAAGGTAGATCTCTTGCTGGCTGAAGAATTAGGTCATCGGGCGGCGCTAGCAGTAGACAATGCTCGACTATACCGAGCGCAAGAGCGCGATCGCGCTCTTGCAGAAGCTGCAAATCGCATTAAAGATGAGTTCCTAGCAGTTCTTTCACACGAATTAAGAACTCCACTCAATCCAATTTTAGGTTGGGCACAACTGCTTAAAAGCCGTAAGTATGATGAAAAAACAACAATTCGTGCGCTAGAGATAATTGAGCGCAATGCTCAGTTACAGACTCAACTAATTGATGACTTACTAGATGTATCTAGGATTCTTCAGGGTAAGCTTCAGTTAGAATTTCAGCCGATTAATCTAAATGTTGTGATTGCCGCAGCCATTGAGACTGTACGTTTAGCAGCACAAGCAAAATCTATTCAAATTAAAACACACTTATATCCGGATATAGGGAAGATCACAGGTAATTCCGCACGGTTACAACAAGTTGTCTGGAATTTACTTTCTAATGCTATTAAGTTCACCCCCAAAGGAGGAAAGGTAGAAATTACCCTTCAATCTATTGGTGACTATGCCCAAATAAAAGTCAGCGATACAGGTATTGGAATTAAACCTGAATTTATTCCTTATGTATTTGACTATTTCCGTCAAGCTGATAGTCAAACCACGAGAAAATTTGGTGGGCTAGGTTTAGGACTGGCAATTGTTCGGCATCTGGTTGAACTACATGGTGGCACTGTCTGGGCAGATAGCCAAGGTGAAGGACAGGGAGCCGTATTCACTATTGAGCTTCCTCTGATAGCGACTACTCTAGAAGCAAACCATGATGGCGGGCAAGAAAATCAAAGTGCAAATCTAAATGGCATTCGAGTTTTAGTGGTGGATGACGAACCCGATATGCGAGAATTTGTGGCCTTTGTTTTGGAGGAATCTGGTGCCCAAGTAACAGCTACAACATCAGCAGCAGAGGCGCTAAAAGCTCTGGAACAATCAACTTTCGATCTTTTACTTAGCGATATTGGAATGCCGGAGATGGACGGCTATATGCTCATGCAGCAGGTGAGAGGTTTGGCGGCAGAACGAGGAGGAGAGATTGCGGCAATCGCCCTAACTGCCTACGCTGGAGATCTTAATCAACAAAAGGCACTTTCAGCAGGATTCCAAGCACACATTTCTAAGCCAGTTGAGCCAGAAGAATTAGTCAGAGAAATTTTAAATTTAATAGTGAAAGAAGCCTGAGCAAGGGCTTTGACTGTATTTATTCGTCAATGAATAAATACCATCTCATGTGTTAGATGATGTCCGATCAATTTATTCTACAAATAATTACAACAGTTTTCATATTTTTGAAATACATATTCTAATTGCTGTAAGCGGCTACACATCATATGTGTAGAGACGCGAAATTTCGCGTCTCTACTTTGTTTCGTTATTGGCAAATAAAACTCAACCAATCCTCACCGATTCCGTAAGTACAAACGTAGTACTTAGAGTTGGTTAAGGCGATCGCGCAAAATCTCCGCCTGTTTCTCAGCTTCTGCTAGGGTATCTCGCGCCGCCTGCACCACTTCAGGTGCGGCTTTATCAACAAATTTCGGGTTGCTTAAGCGCCCAGAAATAGATTTTATTTCTGCTTCCACCTTGCCCAACTTTCTCTCTAGCTTGCTGCGTAAAGCTACGACATCAACCACACCAGTTAGAGGAATTAGTACTTGCACCGTACCCACAACACCAGCAATAGTTTGTCCAAGTTCCGAATTTAGTGCAGGGGTAATAGTTAAGTGTTCAACCTTGGCTAAATCTCGGAGGTAGGATTGGCCAGCGTCAAGGATTTGACGTTCATTATCGCTTTCACTTTGCAAGATAGCCTTTACCTTCACACCTGGTTTAATATCTGCCTCGGCGCGTAAGTTGCGAATTGTGCGGATCGTGCCAATTAGTAGGTCAAACTGTTGTTCTAAATCCGGGGCGATCAGCGTTGTATCCGCTTCAGGATACGATTGCAGCGCTAAGGTTTGCTCGTCACCTGTTTGAGTGAGAGTATGCCAAATTTCCTCTGTGATATGTGGCATAAACGGATGAAGTAATTTTAGTATTCCTTCCTGCACATAAGCGAGAGTTTGTTGAGCCACACCCCGCGATGTCGCATCGGCATTTTTCTGAAGGCGAGATTTAACTAACTCAATGTACCAGTCACAGAAATCGCCCCAGAAAAATTCATACAATCCCTTTGCCGCTTCGCCTAGTCCGTAGTTTTCGATGTAATTGCAGGTTTGCTGCACCACTTGATAGTAACGGGAGAGAATCCAGCGATCGCACAATTCTAACTCTGCCGCTGCTGGTTGCCCCAGTTGTTGTGGTGTTTTCCCATCCAGATTCATCATCACAAACCGGGCAGCATTCCACAGTTTGTTAGTGAAATTGCGGCTAGCCTCCACCGAAGAAGACTCATCCGTTTTGCGATTATATTCTAAGCGGATATCTTGACCCGCCCCAGCCACTTCCTTAATCAGGGTATAGCGCAGGGCATCTGTTCCATACTTATCAATCAGCAACAGCGGATCGATGCCATTGCCAGCTGACTTAGACATCTTTTTTCCGTTCTCATCCAGCACTAAACCGTGGATGTAAACGTCCTTGAAGGGCATTTGACCAGTGAAGTGCCCAGCCATCATCGTCATCCGCGCCACCCAGAAAAAGATGATGTCAAACCCGGTCACTAATGTAGTAGTGGGATAATAGAAATTTAGATCCGGCGTCTGTTCAGGCCACCCCAGAGTAGAAAAAGGCCACAGACCAGAAGAAAACCAGGTATCGAGTACGTCTGGATCTTGTTCTAGCTGGACATTTTCTCCAAATTGTAATTTAGCTTTCTCTGCTGCTTCTTCCTGATTCTGCGCCACCACAAACGGCGTTTCGTCAGTAATCTCTCCCCCTGTTTCACTCACCGCATACCAAGCCGGAATTTGATGCCCCCACCACAGTTGCCTAGAGATACACCAATCTTTTAATTTAACTAACCAGTCGCGATAGACCTTAGTCCAGCGCTGGGGGACAAATTCTGGAGAATTCTTTTCATCCAGGAATTCTAGCGCCCGGTCAGCTAGAGGGCGAATTTTGACAAACCACTGAGTTGAGAGGAGGGGTTCAACAGGGACTTTACCGCGATCGCTATAGGGAACTTTATGCTTATAATCCTCTATCTTGACCAAGAACCCGTCTGACTCTAGCTGCTGCACCACATTCTTCCGAGCAACAAAGCGGTCTTGCCCCTGGAACGGCCCAGCATTTTCATTAAGTGAGCCGTTTTTATTCATAATGTTGATCAACGGCAACTGGTGACGCTGGCCCATCTCAAAGTCATTCGGGTCATGAGCTGGTGTCACTTTTACGCAACCAGTTCCAAATTCTGGCTCTACTAACTCATCAGCAATAATAGGAATTTCCCGCCCCATAATCGGCAGCGTTAGCGTCTTACCAATCAAATGTTTGTAGCGCTCATCATGAGGATTCACAGCCACTGCTGTATCGCCCAGCATCGTCTCCGGTCGAGTTGTCGCTACTTCCACATAACCTGACCCATCCGTAAGGGGATAGCGGAAGTGCCACAGATGCCCATTAACCTCCTGATTATCCACTTCCAAGTCAGAGACAGCCGACTGACTCGCAGGACACCAATTCACCAAGTAATTGCCGCGATAAATTAGCCCTTCGTCATACATGCGGATAAAAGCTTCCAGCACCGCTTTGGATAAGCCTTCATCCATCGTGAAGCGTTCCCGCGACCAATCCACCGAAACACCCAAACGCCGCAGCTGGTTAACAATCGTGCCCCCGGATTCTACCTTCCACTGCCAAGCACGTTCCAGAAACTTTTCACGACCGACATCGTAACGATTTTTCCCTTCAGCCTTGAACTGTTTTTCCAGCAAAGCGTTCACGGCAATACTAGCGTGGTCAGTTCCAGGAAGCCACAAAGTGTTGTTTCCCTGCATCCGGTGGTAACGAACGAGGGTATCAATCAGGGCACTCTCGAAGGCGTGCCCCATGTGTAAGCTGCCAGTGACGTTGGGCGGCGGAATCACGATGCAGTAGGGTTCGCCGCCGCGTTCGGGGTCAGCTTTGAAGATTTGGTTTTCTTCCCAGAACTGTTGCCACTTGGCTTCAGTGGTAGAGGGGTCGTATTGGCTGGCGAGGGTGGGGATAGTTGCGGTCATGCGGGGAAACTAATTGAAAACGAGCTTACCTAGATTTTGCCATAGGGTAGGAGAGGGTTTGTTGAACCGCACTAGACGCGCAGCGGCTTCCCGAAGGGTAGACCCAAAGTACGCAAAGGAAGAAGAAAAGAAGATGAGGCAGCCAAGTGATGAGGTGGAGCGGCTGGCATATGCTGTGATTGGGGCAGCAATTGAGGTGCATCGGGTGTTGGAGCCAGGTTTTTTGGAATCGGTGTATCAGGAAGCACTAGATGTCGAGTTTCGGCTGCGCGGGATACCTTTTCAACCTCAGAAGACAATAGCTGTGAGCTACAAAAGTTATCAGGTAGGCGAGAACAGATTAGATTTTCTGGTTAGCGATGCCCTGATTGTTGAATTAAAGGCTGTTGATGCCTTGACTTCCATTCATTCTGCTCAAGTCATCTCCTACCTGAAAGTAACTGGTTGTCAACTCGGCTTGCTGATTAACTTTAACGTTCCCATTCTCAAAGAAGGCATTAGACGGATTATTCTCTCCTCTTAATCTTCCTTTGCGCTCTTTGCGTCTTTGCGGTTCATTAATCTTTAGAAAAAGTGATCGCATCGCACCCAGCTAACATTAATGCCTTCGTTTAAGTAGAGGCATTGGGGGCTGCTTTCCTGAGCAACTCATTGGAAGAAACGCCAATCAGCGTTCTTTGTGGTTCTCCCAGCATAACCACCGAAGAAGTTAGTTGTTGTACTAGTTGGGTCGTCACATCGCTAATTGCCAACCCTCCAGCAGTTCGCTGGCGTTTCGAGCGCAATATCACCAAATCAGAGGGTTTTGTGCTGTTCACAATCGCTTTCACCACATTCTCGTGAGGAGTAATTTGAATATCTAAATTACTTTGAGGCACCCATTTTGATGCTAGTAGAGCCAGCTGAGAACGGTTCCAAGCGATTTTAGCAGCAGAGGTTCTGCGATCGCACACGTGTAACAAAGTCACCTGGGCATTATTTGCCTCAGCTAAAATTTGAGCAAACCGCACAGGTTGGACTGCTTGCGCCGTTAAATTTTCAATCGGCACCAAGATGCGCTGTACGTTCATCGGCGAATCTAACAGGCGCGTAATCGCAACCGGGCAGTGGGACGCCCACAATACACTATCGATAACATTGCCAAACAAGCGCGCCCGAAACCCAGTCCGCTTCCCCCAACCCATCACAATCACATTCGCATTTTGTTCCCGACTTGCTCGGCTAATTCCGTGAGCAATGTCGTCATCAATGCGCTGTAGCGGTGCTGCCTCCACCCCCAGTTCTCGACTCAGCTGGGTGGCACGATTAAGTAGCATCTCACCGTGTTGAAACGCCGTTTCCAGTTCAGGGGCATCCATATTAGCGTGAGCCTTCGCAATTGCTAACGGCACAATCCGACCAGCTTCGTGGCGCGCCAACAAGGAGGCCATTTCCATCAAATACCGCTCAGTCTGAGGGTTAGAAACTGGAACCACTACCGTAAACGGATGGTCTTCCGTCCCAGCTTCCTCATCCAAAGAGCCTGTACCAGGCTCCGGGCTAGTTTCTGCTACCCTCAGCCCAGGGGCTACCTTACTGGTAATCAAAGGTCCCAAAGTGGCAGTGACCAGCATTAAGACTAAGACACTGTTCAACATATCTTCTGTAAGCAACTTAGCCCGATAGCCGACCAGCGTAGCTGCCAGAGTTGCAGCTACCTGCGGCAGGGACAGCGACCACATGGTCAGCATCTCTTGCCAGTTGTAACGGTAAACAAATTTGGCAATCAAAGCCGCTAAAAATTTACTCCCAATCAAACCCACTACAACCGCCAGCGTGAGCCAGGTCGCTTTTGAAAGTGACGTAATGCTGTTAATAAAAGTAGGGACATTAACCAGTAGTCCCATATCCACAAAGAAAATCGGGATAAACAAGACGCTACCGACGAAAACCACCTTTTCTTTCACTGGCCCTTCCCCCACCGCGTCATTCACCGCCAGACCAGCAAGGAAGGCTCCGACAATTTTTTCCACCCCTATCAACTGCGCTCCCACTGCGGCCATAAATACAGCCAGGAGTACAAACAAAAATTGATTCCCCTCTTCGCCCCCAGTACGCCGGAAAAATTCTCGACCAGCCCAATCAAAGCCAAATAAAACGACGGCAGAGTAGACAACCAAGGAACCCAACAAGGTAAACAGCTTGACGATCGTGAAGTCACCCGCATGAATCCCGATACAAACTGCTAATACCAGTAGAGCACCAATATCGGTGAAAATCGTGGCTCCAATAGTAACGGTGACAGCTTCGTTCCCAACCACCCCTAGACGGCTGACAATGGGATAAGCCAAAAGCGTATGAGAGGCAAACAGAGAGCCGATTAATATAGAAGCATTCCAGCCAAAGCCAAAAAGGCGACCCACGATTGTCCCAAAAATCAAAGGCACCAGGAAGGTAAAGCTACCAAAACCGATAGAACGATTCTTTGTTCTGCGGAACTGTTCAATGTCAACTTCTAGCCCGGCAACAAACATCAGGTAGACCAATCCGATGTCTGATAGCAGCTTCATCGTCTCTGATTCGTGCTGAAGTAGTCTTAAACCATTGGGCCCGAGCGCTACACCAGCTGCCAGCAAACCCACGAGTCCTGGTAGTCGCAGCCGCTCAAAAAAGTAGGGCACGGTCAAAATGACTACCAGCAAAATGGAAAAGGGAACAATTGGTTCCTTTGTAAGAACTTCTGTAATAGATTCCATAAGGCTTGAGTTTTGAGGTTTTAGTTTGTAGTTAAGAGTTTTTCAACTCAGTATTCAACACCCATAACTCATTAACCAAAGTTAAAAGTATAATGCCCCGCCACAGAGAATTCGGGGCGCTGACAGCTACTTCAGGATGGGTGATACTGCGGCTTATTATAGGATTATCGACCTAGGAGTGCAGCTGACTTAAGATATACCTCAAGCGATCGTAGTCATCCTTAAGAATAAAGCTGAGAGTCCGCCCTGCCTTCACCAACCACTCGCGGTCATATTTACGTAATTGATAAATTTCTCGGATAGCAGCTGCCGTTAGCGCCTCCACTGGTGCCCCAACTACCTGTAATAGTGTTCGCAAAAAATCTAGTTGTTCGCTAAAGTAAACAATCTCTGCTGGTTCGCACTGATAAACAGCTTGATGAATTTGCGGCGGACGGGGTGGCAAATACTGATAAATAAGTCCATCAGGACGGCTAGAACCATTGAGTCCCTGCTGGGGTGCCTGAAATCCTACAATTGCAGCCCGAAACTCGGTTTTGAGCATGGCAAAAATCTGGGGTTGCTGCTCTCGCAATTCTTGCAGCGACAACCCTAAAGCTCTTGCCCGATGTATGGAATCAATTGGGCTGGTAGTTGCATGATAAACCACCGCCAAGACTTGATTGCCTGATTCTTCATCTACAGACTTAACCCAGCTGCCAAAGGGTGGCATGACTGGGAAGCTCAAGTCTTCAGGATCGAGACATTGTGCCAGGAATTCAGTCGTTGCCGTTTCAATCACCTCGGCAATATGGCTGGGGTGGCGATCGCTGGCAGCAAACTGTGGCAGAGGAAGTCGCATACAGTAGTTACTCGTTACTCGTTAGTAGTATTTTCCCTTAACCACTAACCAAATTCCTATTTAGCCTTTTTGCGACCTGCGGTTACATCCACCAGTTCCAATTCTGATAGGCGGAAGGTAACGAGCTTATCCCAATTTCCGCCTTCAAACAGCACAGCAGCTTTGCCATCGCTCACCCGTTGTACTAACCCCTGAAAGCCGTAGTAAATATCGTTGGTATTCTTCACTCGAATAGCTGAACCTGGCAGAATCATTGCTTTGTCACCATTAGGTTTGCACTTATATAGCTTAATTGCACTCAGATCAAATTGGGTTGAATACTTATTTTATCTGTTAGTAGCCAGTTGTCGGTTGTCGCTTGTTTTTAACCACTGACCACTAACAGAAAAACCGCTAGAATCTCAAGCGGGGTCGGTAATTGGCAACGGACTCCACAACTCCCAGGGCAAGAAAGTTTGTCAACAATGCCGAACGACCATAACTCACCCAAGGCAGCGGAATGCCAGTCACAGGTGCCAGACCAATGGTCATGCCGATGTTGACAATCACCTGAAACACAATCATAGAAAGGACGCCAATCGCTAGCAGAGAGCCAAAGTTGTCCTTAGCCGTTCGAGCAAGTATTACCATGCGTAAGCAAAACAACCAGAAAATCAATAGCAGGCACATACATCCCACAAACCCCAGTTCTTCCCCGATAGCTGAGAAGATAAAGTCGGTATGCTGTTCGGGAATAAAGTTGAGTTGCGTCTGAGTTCCCTGGTTGAGACCCTGTCCCCAAAGTTCACCGGCTCCAATGGCAATGCGAGATTGGATGAGGTGATACCCGCCGCCTAGTGGGTCTTTATCCGGGTTAATGAATAGAATCAGCCGATCTTTTTGATAGTCTTTCAATATCCCCCAGAAGATGTGTCCTAATTCACCTGAGACAAAGTTTATTAAAACCGCTCCCAGGCCACCATGCCAAGACCAGGGTAAGGTACGCCACGCAATCAAAGCCATTGCGGCTGTCCACAGGAACCATCCTGGCAAAGACACGCTGAACAAAATCGCTGACACTATGGGAGAAATTAGCAACAACAGCCAACCGGGATTAGCATTGGCCCAGTAGAGCATTCCTAGGGTGATGGCTCCAAACACCAGTGATGTGCCCAAGTCAGGCTGCAAAAACACCAAAGCAAATGGAACAGCCGTAATTGCCAAGGCTTTGAAAAAACCTGGAAGGGTTGAAGCCGTTCGAGTATGTAAAAGGGCAGCCAAACTAATAATTAACCCTAACTTGGCAAACTCTGAGGGTTGAAGGTTAAAGCCACCTATGCTGATCCATCGCTGCGCCCCTTTAGCGCTGCTGCCAATCCCCATTACCGCTATCAGGGACAGATTAGTAACACCGTAGATAAGCCAGTGCCACTGAATCAGGTTCTCGTAACGCGATCGCGCAATAAACATTGCCAATGCCAATCCAATGCTGCCAACGAGCCAGTGCTGCCACCAATCTGTCAATCCCTGGTTCAATTCCGCACTGCGGATCATAATTCCGCCCAAGATGGTGAGGCCGATTGGTATGGATAACAGCAGCCAGTCTACTTGCTGCCAATCTGCCAGCAGTGGCTTCCAGCGAGAACGGTTCAGAGACTTATGCAACATTTTCTGTCTTTGAGAATTTGAGAATTTGAGATTTGAGATTTGAGATTTGGAGAGCAAGCCAAAATCCTTGTATCTAAAATCAAAAATTTCTTAGGTTAGTGCGGCTACAGATACTTTAGCGGCAATAGATGAAGCGATCGCTACCAGCGCTTGAGCCGAAGCCGAATCCGGATCGGCAACAACCACAGGCAAGCCTTTGTCGCCACCCTGCCGTAAAGTAATTTCTAGCGGAATACAGCCTAACAATGGGATGCCCAATTCCTGCGCCGTTTTTTCACCGCCCCCAGATCCAAAAATGTCATATTGGCGGTCAGGCAAATCCGGCGGAATGAAGTAACTCATATTTTCCACAATCCCCAACACTGGCACCCCCAGCTGCTGGAACATCTTTAAGCCTTTACGCGAATCCAATAGCGCCACCGTCTGAGGGGTAGTCACAATCACTGCCCCAGCCATGGGCACCGCCTGAACTAACGTCAACTGGGCATCGCCTGTGCCAGGGGGCATGTCTACAATTAAATAGTCCAATTCTCCCCACTGTACCTGATAGAGAAACTGGCGAATTACCCCATTGAGCATCGGGCCTCGCCAAATTACGGGCTGATCCGGGTCAATCAAAAAGCCCATCGAAACCAGTTTGACACCGTGATTAAATGCCGGTTCCAAAATCTCTCCGGTGGCACCTTGCCGCACCATCACCTTCGCATCCGCCAGCCCCAGCATTGTAGGGGCGTTTGGGCCATAAATATCGGCATCAATCAAACCGACTTTGGCACCAAACTGCGCCAAAGCCACCGCCACATTAACAGCAACCGTGCTCTTGCCGACACCACCCTTGCCACTGGAAATCGCCAGGATATTTTTCACCCCCGCAATCCCAGTGCGATCCGGCAAGGATTTTTGCTGAGGCGTCTCGGCTGTGACATCTACCAGCACTTCCGTGACCCCAGGCAACTGCTGAACCGCCCGTTTGCAATCATCCACAATGAATTCGCGTAACGGACAAGCCGGTGTCGTCAGCACTAAAGTGAAGCTAACGACACCTGTGTCGATTGTCACATCACGAATCATGTTCAACTCCACCAAACTCTTGCGTAGTTCGGGGTCTTGCACCGGTCGCAGTACTTCTAGAACGGAATGAGCATCTAACATAAGACAATTATTCCTAAACCCCAGAGGAATACATGCGGGGCAAGTTTATTATCAACAATAAAGCATCTTAACGGTTTGCTAGTCTCAATAACTTTAGGCATGGTCACAGGATTTGGGATTGCCCATGGGTGGCTCAACCCGCATAGATAAATCTGAAAAATTTTAACTGTCGATGGGAGAAAATAATCCCAAATCTAGAATAAATTCAGCCTTGAGCTTGCAGACCCACTTGCTCAGCTGCTAGGGCTAACTCAGACGCTACACGAGCCTCATAAGGTCGGATCAGCCACCAGACCAAGGGAGATAACCAACCTCGCAGCGTAACTGAATAAGACACGTAGGTGCCACATACACTCTTTTCCACCTGATAAGTCACTCGTTTCTCGATGCCTGGAATCGCCAAAACTCGGATGCCTAATAACTCTCCCGGGCGCACACGTTCGACAAACACTCGAATCGGAATGGGTATCAAGCGCGTCACCTCCTGGTAAATAAGACCGGGTTTGGCGACCAATCCCCTGGGGACATTGGTGCTAGCCAGTAGGGGATGCCAGGATACATCGGCTAAGTCGATCAATTTTTGCCAGAGGATATCCACCGAGGCAGAACTCACGGCGCGATAGGTTCGCACTAGGGAAAACCGGAAGCAAACATCCTCACGACCAGCGATGAACTTGAAGGAAAAATTGAAAATCACAATATTTCTCCGCAGCTAGCCCCAGGCAAATTTATAATTCTATGTTAATTGGTGTTGCAGGTAACATCCTCCTACAGGAGATTTTGCAACTCCAAGGCAGTCGCTGTTGACTTAAGACAGAAGGTGGTCTGAGCAACCCGATCCAAGTTAGTCTATATTGACGATGACAATTGAATTAATTCAAGTTTTTTTGAAGTAAAGACCCCGACCAGGGGCAGCTTTATCAAGTGCCTGCTAGAAAACAACTGGGCTAAGTTTACTGAAAATATTTAGTCATCAACACGCCCATCTACTGCTTTTAGTTGAACCACATTAAATTGAGATTATGACAGCTTTTTCGACTTCCGAAACGACAACCTCTCATTCTCTGCCTCCAGAGTCGTCAAAAGCTCGCGTTAGCCAGTTTATGCGACAGCTACAGGACGACATTTGTCAAGCATTGGAACAGCTAGATGGTGTCGCCACCTTCAGAGAAGATTCCTGGGAAAGAGAAGAAGGCGGCGGCGGTCGTTCTCGCGTGATGCGGGATGGCGCGGTATTTGAACAAGGTGGAGTCGGCTTTTCTGAGGTCTGGGGCGATAGTTTGCCACCCTCAATTCTGGCACAACGCCCAGAAGCTGCCGGTCATGGATTTTATGCCATTGGCACCTCAATGGTGTTGCATCCTCGCAATCCCTACATTCCCACTGTCCACCTCAATTATCGCTACTTTGAGGCAGGTCCGGTCTGGTGGTTTGGCGGCGGTCTTGATTTGACACCCTATTATCCATTTGCAGAAGATGCCGCCCACGTACACCGCACCCTGAAGGAAGCTTGTGACGGTCACCACCCAGACTACTACCCTACGTTTAAGCGCTGGTGCGATGAGTATTTCTATATAAAGCATCGGCAAGAAATGCGCGGCGTCGGCGGTATCTTTTTTGACTATCAAGACGGTCAAGGTCAATTGTACCGAGGTCCCGATCCCCAAGGACCAGCTGCTGCTTATAGTAACGAAGTCGGCACACTAGAGTCTCGCAGTTGGGAAGAATTGTTTGCCTTTGTGCGTGACTGCGGTCAGGCATTTTTACCGGCTTATGTTCCGATTGTGGAGCGACGGCGATCGCTCGAATATGGCGAGCGTGAGCGTAACTTCCAATTATATCGCCGGGGCAGGTACGTGGAATTCAATCTTGTTTATGACCGGGGCACCATCTTTGGTCTCCAAACCAATGGTCGCACCGAGTCAATCCTCATGTCCTTACCGCCCTTAGTGCGCTGGGAATACGCCTATCAACCGGAACCAAATACCCCGGAAGCCGAACTATATGAAGTTTTTTTGAAACCTCAAGATTGGGCTAACTGGACTCCGGCTTCGCCAGAATAGCAATTTCATCCTTAGCGTAAGTTGATCGCAGTCAGGATGTTAACTGAGTTAGACTACTGTGAAGTGAGGTACTGGTGATTAACATCGATCAGAGAACACACACGAGAAAAGATGGCACGACAGTCATTGTCTTAACCCCAACTGGACGTTTGGATATAACTACCGCGTGGCAATTTCGCCTGAAGTTGCAGGAGTGTATTTCTAAACTCAGCCACAATGTTGTCGTTAATCTCGGTCAGGTTAATTTTATTGATAGCTCTGGCCTGACTTCACTGGTGGCAGGAATGCGAGATGCCGATCAAGTCAAAGGCAGCTTTCGCATTTGTAACGTCCATCCCGAAGCCAAGCTGGTGTTCGAAGTCACAATGATGGATTCAGTGTTTGAAATTTTTGAAACTGAGGAAGAGGCACTCGAAAGTGCGCCCCGCAGTATAAGCACCTGAAAAACTTATACTTCTAGCTTGTCTTGGCAAACGTCTCCTTAAGCGAGACAATAGTCTTAAGTTCCCCTTAAAGTCTGCTGGTGAATAACCTTCGTACTGTCTCCGATACCAAGCGAGATTTCTATACCTATCACACCCGTCCCATCAATTCCATCTACCGGCGGGTGGTGGAAGAGTTGATGGTAGAAATGCATTTGCTTGCAGCCAATGTTGACTTTCGTTACGACCCCATCTATGCATTGGGTGTTGTCACGTCATTCGACCGATTCATGCAAGCCTATAGGCCTGAACGTGATAAAGATTCAATTTTTGATGCCCTATGTCGGGCAGTGGGGGACGACCCCCAAAAGTACCAGCAGGATGCCCAACGGCTGGAGGCTTTAGCAAAAAGTCTACCTGGAAAGGAATTAATTACCTGGATCGGCTCTCCGACTCTCCTTGATGGTTACGGTGACATTCAGGAGTCTTTGAAGGCGATCGCTCTCAACCCGCAATTCAAGTACAGCCGTCTGTTTGCGATCGGTTTGTTCACACTACTAGAACTGGCAGATTCAGATCTGGTTAAGGATGAAAAACAGCGCAATCAAGCTCTTAAGGAAATTGGTGAGGTATTGCACCTACCTGAAGAGAAATTACAAAAAGACCTTGACTTGTACCGGAGCAATCTAGAAAAAATGGCTCAGGTGCAGCTTGTCATGGAAGATACGTTGAAGGCGGAGCGAAAAAAACGCGATCAACGTGCCCAAGATAAAGGCATAGTAGTTGCACCTCCTAGCCCTAGTAACCCCAAAGACGAGGCACCCTCTGGTTCATGAAAGTCTTCCCGCTTGGAAACCCCATCCCCTTGTGGGTGGGGAGGAAGGCGGGGCAGGGTGTAGCGCCTTCCTTGGATAACTTTTATACAATTATACGCCGACTCTTTTTATGTTGACTACGGCGTTAATGTAGCGGTCGATCCAGATTTTTTCTACTTAATCCCAATACTCTCTGATGTTGCAGTTCGCAAACACTTTTTCATCACGTGCGGTGGGAGCACTATATCAGCAATTCGACAATAGATTGAGAATCAATCCAGTCTGGATGATTAGTCAAAAAATTTGCCTTAGATCAAAGGTTGTAAGCGCTGGATTAGCTTTTCAGCTGGGAGTACACCCTCAATTCGCTCCACCGGCTGACCATTCTTGAAAAGTACCAATGTAGGCAGAGCATGAATGTGATGCTGACTAGCAAGCTGGGGATATTTATCTGTGTCAATTTTCACAACCTGTAACCGATCCTTGAGATGGGTATTCACCTGCTCTACAATCGGGGACATCATCTGACAAGGGCCGCACCAGGTAGCGTAAAAATCTACTAAAACAGGTACATCAGAGCCTGAAAGTAGTTCCTGGAAACTATTAAACTGCTTTTTAATCGCCATGTGACTAAACCAGTTTTCTGCTATTCCAGGTCTATCCTAATCATTGGGAATGCCAATTCCGTCCGTCCAAAGTACTAATCAATGTTACATTTTCCCCACTTACATATTTGAGTATGTTCCTGAACTGTAGTTATAGCAGTTGCCATAAGGGTGCTTGACAATCGACTCTGCACCCATGCACCCACAACTACTGCTATAACTGTATGTTTGCTAAAAGCTAATTGCTAATAGCTAACTGCTAATTGCTATAAGATAATCTAGCGTTTGTTCAACTCGCTTTTTTATGCAGACGGATAGAGAGGAATTTTTCATGGAAGTAGTGCCAGAAGCTCAAGCTAGGTTGCGCGGACAGGTGGCAATCGTGACGGGGGCTTCCCGGGGAATTGGTCGAGCGATCGCCAAAGCTTTAGCGGCTGAGGGAGCTAATGTAGTTGTCAACTATGCTAGTTCTGGCACGGCAGCCGAAGAGTTGGTTGCGGAGATTGCGGCAGGAGGAGGTGAAGCGATCGCACTCCAAGCAGATGTTAGCAGCGCCGAGCAAGTAGATGTCCTTCTAAATACTGTGATGGAAAAGTGGAAGCGCGTCGATGTACTGGTTAACAATGCTGGAATTACCCGCGATACCCTGCTAATGCGTATGAAGTTGGAAGATTGGCAAGCGGTGATTAACCTCAACCTCACGGGTGTTTTTTTGTGTACCAAGGCAATCAGTAAGGTGATGCTGAAGCAACGCGCTGGTCGTATCATCAACATTGCCTCAGTTGCTGGTCAGATGGGCAACCCTGGCCAGGCTAACTATAGCGCTGCTAAAGCTGGTGTGATTGGCTTTACCAAAACAATTGCCAAAGAACTAGCCAGCCGTGGAATTACCGTCAATGCTGTAGCCCCTGGTTTTATCGTTACAGATATGACGAGCGATCTCAAGAGCGAGGAAATCCTAAAATTTATTCCTCTAGGACGTTATGGTCAACCAGAGGAAGTGGCTGGAATGGTTCGGTTCTTAGCCGCTGACCCCGCGGCGGCTTACATCACTGGGCAAGTTCTCAATGTAGATGGAGGCATGGTGATGGCATAGCCGCCCTCAAAGTTTTGAGTTTTGAGTTTTGAGTTTTGAGTTTTGAATTAAGATGAGTAGCTTAATAACTGGGCACAGTTGGTCTGAAGCCAGGGGCTTCAGACATGGAAAAAGAAAAAAAGTTTGAACTGATTCAAGACTCAAAACTCACAACTCACGTACAAGCCAAAGCCTCAAGAAATTGACAAATTTACTGGCGGTTCTTGGTAGTCCAAACAGTCGTAAACATCATAAGTATGCCACCTATGAAAATAGCGATCGCCAGTCCGCCTGCAACTAAATTTAGTGTATCCGTATTGATTTCCATTTAGCCCATCTTTATAGTGTTAACGCTACTAGATTAGCAACATTACCGTTGCCTGAGGAGAAAGAAACAATAGACTTACTTGAAACAAGGTTAACCGAGGATCTCTAGGAGCAGGGTATAGATAATCTTCTCTGTTTCCCTTTTGCAACCCAATAGCTAGCTGGCTAGCTAATAACCACGCTCGGCTCAGCTGCCAGTTTAAACTTTTATTAGACTATGGGCTTTCGAGTTTTCAGATCAAATTTGTACCCGTCTGGAAGAATATGAAGCTTGGCTCCGCAAATCGCCAAAGCCTCATCCTTTAAGAGTCCATCTATATTTATATGGGTAATTTCTGCCACATCAACAACGGTAACAGCGCCTTCCCCAACCACTTCAAACTTATTGTCGCTAACGATGACAGCCGTATTTTCATCAATCCCGAATCCCATAACGGCAGGTTGCTGTGCTAGCGCTGAAAGTAAGCGCCCTAGGCGTCCACGCTGTAGGAAATGCTGATCGATTACCACCCCCGGTAGAAAGCCCATACCCGGACCCATTTCTACAACCTCAACTCGAGGATTTGTCTCCGAGTCTCCTTCGACAATCATCACGTCTGGCATCACCGCCGCTCCAGCGCTTGTGCCTCCTACCACTATCCCTTCAGCGTAGCGTTTGTGAATAGCGGCATCAATTTCGGTGCCCTTAATGATGCTGGTGATCCGTGATTGATCTCCCCCAGTAAAAAATACGCCCGTGGCTTTCTCAATTGCTTCTAAGGCACTTGATGAAGTTGTATCTTCGCGGGATACGGTGTCAATTATGCGAATATCCTCAGCTCCCAACCGCTCAAACACTCTAATATAGTCATCCCCTACTTCCCTAGGCAGTTCTGTCGCTGCTGTCATTACGGCAATGTGAGCCTTTGTGCCCCCAGCGCGTCGAACAAACTCCCGCAAAACCTTGCAATCACCCTCTCTGTCTTCTGCTCCACCAATGATTACTAACTGCCCCTGAACCTGACTTGGTATTGTCTCTTCAGTTTCCATAGCTGCCGCCACTTAAGGATTATAAAAGATGCTAATACATTTAACCTAAAAATCTAGCGCTTCCCAATACCCTTCTGGATAGAAAAAATGTACACCCCTAGGTTCTAAAGGCAGATTAATTTGAACTATATATAGGAATCCTTCAATTAGCTTTTAGCAAGCCTTCAGTTATAGCACCAGTTTTGGATGCATAGGGTCTCGTGTCGATTGTCAAGCACCCTTATGGCAATTGCTATAACTAATATTATCTTTATTTTCATTATGTAGAAATGGCAGCACAAAAATCCAGTATACAGCTGGCCTACTGGATTTATTCAAATTGGATTTTTCAACAACAAACTTATGCTTTATCTATTATCTCTTTTGCCTTATCTTTGAGATCTTCTTTAAGGTGTATTGCTGCTGCTATATCCTGTTTTTCTTGCCCTTCTACTTGGGAGTTCGGATCGCCAGTAATCTCGCCAACGGTTTCTTGAACTTTGCCTTCAATATTTTTGGCAACTGCTTCTGCCCTATTTTCAATACTCATTTTTGGTTCCTTCACAAAACTGTGAATCCAAAACATTTAATATTTACTTTAAATGTTTTGGATTGTACTTAACATCCATCGCTAGTTATATCTTTTAAAGACGATTACAGCGATTTTCACTCATGGTTTAGGAGAATTAGTAAACTAATGGTACTGAAGTGTTAAGCAGGGGGGTAATTAAACTTAGCTTGGGATTGCAGTATTTAGTGCAAAAACTTTCGCGTACTAACATTCTTGTAACATAGCTTTATAACTGGATACTTTGTCTTTGACTTTCCTCGCCAAAGTCAGATCCAACCTAGTGCCTCACTGATTTCTTTAGCTAGTTTTAAAGGACGAAAGGGCTTGGCGAATACGGCAGCAACATTCAAGCCAGTAAACAACCCAGTAAAGTTTTCTCGCTCCGACTGCTGGACTTTGGCTGTAACTAAAATTACGGGGATTCCCTGGGTTGCAGGGTTAGCCTTAAGTTGTTGAAGGGTTGCCCGCCCATCCATATTAGGCATCATCATATCCAGCAAAATAACATCTGGTTGGTAGCTGGCTGCAATGCTTAACCCTTCCTGACCAGAGTTGGCAGTCAAAACGTTCCAGCCAGCGCCCATTTCCAGCCCCAGTTTAGCGATCGCCCGCACATCTTCCTCATCATCAACAATTAAAATAGACTTGTTCATTGTCATACTCCAGCTTACTCACCTTGTTGTCCAACATAGCTGCAAAAAGGGAAGAAATAGGGGAGATAAGTAGGTGATTAGTGATTAGTGGTTAGTGGTTAGTAGTTAGTGGGAAAGTCAACTAACCGCTAACTACATGGGTGATGGGTAGGCAGATGTAGAAGGTGCTACCTTGACCCAAAGTACTCTCAGCCCAAATTTTCCCGTCATGCTGCTCGATAATATTGCGGCATATAGCTAATCCTAAGCCTGTGCCTCCCTTATGGCGAGAGTCCGACGCATCCACCTGCTGAAAACGCTCGAAGATGATCTGTAATTTGTCACCTGGGATACCCCGCCCCTGGTCTTTAACGGCGATCAGGAGGGTAGCTGGAGGCTGAGAAGAGGGAGAGGAGAGTTTTTGTGAGACATTCTCCGTGTCAGCGAAGCTGGTTCTGTGTTCCTGTGGTTCTCCATTCTTGAGTTCTGCACTTAGCCAGACAGTTTTGCCTGGTTCGGAAAATTTAATAGCGTTGCTGAGCAGGTTTGTAAGGGTTTGCAAGATACGGTCGGGATCTGCCCACAGTTCAATAGCAAAAGGTTTAGTTTGGAGCTTGACTTGTGCTAGATCTGCCATTGCCTGCATCGCTTCGGTTGCTTGGGCGAGTAAGTCAGCAGCATTGCACTTGTTCTTTTGCATATTGATTTTGCCTGACTTCATTCGCTCCAAATCGAGGATATCGTTTACTAAGCGAATTAGGCGTTCAGTGTTTGTAATCGCAATACTCAGAACCTTTTGTCCTCCCTCGGTCAAAGTTCCCAGTTGTCCGGCCCCCAGGATATCTAATGCTCCCATCAGAGATGTTAAAGGTGTGCGTAACTCATGGCTAACTAAGGAGATAAATTCATTTTCCAAGCGTTTTCGCTCGGTGATATCGTTAGCAATGAACAAAGCGCACTGAACCCCAGCCAAGTCAATGCGCTCAACAGATAGCAGAATCGTTTTGACATCTCCCGACTTAGTACAAACTTCAAATTCCTGGTTATGCAGCGCTCCAGTTTCCTTGAGTTGTTGAAGGATGTAAGCAATTGCCTCTGTATCTGTCCACAAGGAGATTTCAGCGGTTGTCTGCCCAATGACTTCTTCTAGGGAATAGCCACTCATGCTCAAAAAGCTGGGGTTTACGTCTATAAAACGTCCTTCGGCCAGCGTGGCGATCGCAATTGGATTAGGACTAGAGCGAAAGGCTTTGGCAAACTTTTCTTCTGCCTGCTGGCGATCGCGGATTTCTTGCTGCAACTGGGTATTTTGTGCCTGAAGTTGCTTTTGCAGGTTACGAATCGCTAAGTGATTCTCAATACGCGCTAAAACCTCTTCGACCTGAAAAGGTTTAGTAATATAGTCCACCCCTCCAACTTCAAACGCTTTAACCTTATCTAGTACATCCTCTAAAGCACTGATAAAAATTACTGGTATTTCTTGTGTGCGAAAGTCTGCCTTCAGATTTTGGCAAACCTCGTAGCCATTCATTTGAGGCATATTAATGTCCAGCAAAATTAAATCGGGGGGTGATGCCTGCGCTCCCCGCAATGCCGTTGAGCCTTTAGTTACGCTGCGAACTTTATACCCCTGTTCTGTCAACATGGCAGATAGGAGGTTTAGGTTTTCTGGAGTATCGTCAATCACTAAGATGTTGGCTTTCTGGGGGCTAATTGGCTGGCTAGACATTACAGTTTAGAGCAAGTATTTCGTCAAAGCTGAAGTGAGAAACTACTGCGGCAGGCTATTCAATACCTAAGGCAAGCCACTCAACATAATAGCTCATTAATCTCTGATGCCTAACCATTAAACTTGGAGCTTCTGTTTCCGACCTCATCTCTCCCCTAGTTCTCCCCGATTGCCCTTTAACCTTAAAAACATCACTCGAAGAACCTGCATTAAAGCCATAGAGACGACTAACAAGCAATTACTGCTTACAAATATAGGCTCTAAAAAGGCATCGTGTAAAAGTTAATTGTTCAAATTGCAATCAGGAGTATCTTTCATGGAAATTCTACTACAAAAACCCTTTGTTCTAGAACCTGAAGAGGGTAATAAGTTCTCTGTTTTAAACCAAGTATTCACAACTAAGGCAACTGGTAAAGATACTAAGGGAGCTTGGGCGTTTTATGAGGTTACCGATAAAGCCGGAGGTGGCGCACCACTGCACACTCACCCTTGGGATGAAGCATTTTACGTTCTTGAAGGTGAGGTAGAAATCCAAGCTGGTAAAGAAACTACCGTAGCAAAGCCTGGGTATTTTATTAATGTACCTGGGAAAACAGCCCACGCCTTCAAAATACTTTCGCCGTCAGCTAAATTTATAGTTTTGATTTCACCAGCTGAAGCAACCGAGTTTTATGAAGAAATGGGGCGCTTTGTTAGCAGCACACCACCTGATATGGAGAAGTTCCAGGCGATCGCTGACAAGCATAGTGTTCGTATCTTCCTGTAAGTTATAGCTTTTAGCAATCCTTCAGTTATAGCAGCATTTCTGGATGCATGGGGGTGAGGTCGATTGTCAAGAGTCATTATGGCAACTGCTATAGAAACGGATTCCGTGCGGGGCTTCTTTTGGGATTAGCAAGAGCCTCTCTTAAGGCTCTTGCGTTAGAGCCAGGATTTCATCAAAGCAGAAGTTACGTACTAGCTCCGCCAGCCCCTCTGCTATAGCAGAATAGCTTTGAGGGATTTGTTCAATCAACTCCAAAATTTGCTCACCATCCACTGTCAGGGCTGCCTGGTTTAACGCTGCTACCCACTCAGCAGGCATAACTGCCAAGTCGCAAGAGTGAAGCTCCTCCTCTTTGTTTTTTCTGACCTCTTGCTGCTTCTCCTCGTAGATGTAGCGCACGCCTAGATGTTCAGCCATCTTTTCAAACAGCACTTGCTCCCGGAAAGGTTTACGTACAAAGTCATCGCAACCTGCGGCTAAGACAGTTGCCTGCTGTTCTTCAAAGGCGCTGGCGGTAAGGGCAACGATCGCGCATCTTGAACCTTCATTCTCCTGCGCTCGAATACGTCGAGTTGCCTCGTAGCCATCCATAACGGGCATTCGCATATCCATCCAGATCAAGTGTGGATGCCAGTTTTGCCATTGGGCGATCGCCTCCTGACCATTAGTAGCGGTGCGCGTCTCAAATCCAACTGCCTGCAACAATTGTGTTAGCAGTTCCCAGTTTTCCCGGCGGTCATCCACCACCAGAACCCGGTATACAGGTTGATTAGAAGCAAGCTTGAGTATGCGCCCTCTCGTAAATGGTAAAGCGACTTCTGGCGGTGGTTCAGCCAGAGTGACTTGCACCTCAAAACGGAAGGTAGAACCCTGCCCCACAACACTAGTAAAGTCGATATCGCCCCCCATCAACCGCACAAATTGACGGCTGATAGTCAGCCCCAAACCTGTACCTTCTCTGGCTTCGATACCGCTGGTGGTCTGCACAAAGGGCTGGAAGAGGTTATTCATTTCCTCCGGTGCAATTCCTTTCCCGGTATCTTCGACTTCAAAGTGAATTGTCCGTTGCCCGTTGTCAGTTGCCCCTTGTTTTTTCTCACTGACTACTGACACGCGCAACGTCACTTTCCCTACCTGAGTAAACTTAACAGCATTGCTCAACAGGTTGATGAGAACTTGGCGGAGTTTACCCTCGTCAGTCAGGACGTACTGAGGTAGATCGGGAGCAACCTCAAACTGGAGCGACAAATGCTTCGCTTCGGTTCGCACCTGGAAAATTTCCTGGAGAGTCTGCAACAGCCGATGTAAGTTGAAGGGAGCCGTATTCAAAACGATCCGCCCTGCCTCAATCTTGGACATCTCCAGGACATCGTTTATTAGGTTGAGCAAGTGTTCGCCACTGCGGTTAATAATACTCAGAGATTCTCGCTGTTTATTCGTAAGCGCGGTATCTCGCTCCATTAACTGGGCAAAGCCAAGTATGGCATTCAGGGGGGTTCGCAATTCGTGGCTCATGTTTGCCAGGAAAGTACTTTTGGCACGGTTGGCCGCCTCGGCAGCTTCCTTGGCAATCTTCAGTGCTGCCTCTGCTTTGTGCCTGGCTCGACCAATGGCAATTAATTCTCCTACCAGTTTGAGTAAGTTAATATCGTCCTGGCTCCACCTTTTAAAAAAGCGGACTACATCCACACCCATAAACCCAACCACTTTGCCAGAGTGGATTGTGGGAACAGCTACCAAGGACTGGGCGGATTGATTTTTAAAAGTTTCTCTTTCTACTTCTGCCTCAGGGGGAAGTTCAGCTAGACGAGAAACTTGTATAACTTGACTGCTAAGAATCTGGTTGTTGAACCAGGGAAAAGTTGCGGTAGATGTGCCCCTGGAAGGATTAGGCAATGGCTCAATGCCAGCGGCACACCATTCATGAGTGATGTAGAACTGGCTCTGGTCATCAGAGTACTCAAAAATGCAGCTACGTTCAACTCCGATCAGGTGGGCGATCGCTTCCAGTGTGAAGTTAATCGCGGTGTCCACATCCTGGTCAATAAACTGCCGAGAAATGCTGCTGAGTAGACTATCTACTTGTGCGCGGCGCTGAAGTGCTTCTTCTGCCTGTTTGCGCTCTAGCTCTGCACCTGCACGGGCAGCGAAAATTCTTAAGATCAGTTCCCGTCCTGGGTCATCCTCCATCGGTTTTACATCAATGACTGCCAATAGACCCAGGATCTGACCTAAGGAATTCGTCAGTGGCACCCCTAAATAGCTATCTGCTCCAATTGCCACGAAATCGGGGTCATCAGGGAAAAGACTTTGAATTCCTTCTGGGTAGTAACACATCTTGCCCGTCAAGACTTTTCCACAAGGAGTACCTTGCACCATGTACTCAAAGTTTTCTGCAATTGCGCCGCCTTGCCAAACTGCCAGGGTGCAGGCCTTGGTTTTTGCTTGATTGGCAAACTTGCTCACCCACGCATAGCGAACTCCCAGCACTTCAGCTAGATAACGGACGCAGGACTGGAAGAATTCATCACCCGTCTTTGCCGCCGTACCTTCCACAATTAAGCGGAGAGCTTGTTCTCGGTTTTTGCGAACTTCTTCGAGGTGCTTAGCTACGCTAATATCCGCAATCACAAAATCGATATAGTCTTCCTCTGCGTTCAACAGCAGCGACAACAGCCCCCAAGCGATTGACCCATCTCGGCGACGCAGTTGCACTTCAAAGTTGCGAATCTCGCCCTGCTGTTGGAGTTCTGCCACCATTCGCTGGCGCTCGTTCGGATTCACATGAAAGTCAGTAGCACAGTGCTTACCAATGAGATCGGCAGGGGAACTGTAGCCCACAATTTCCACAAAGCGTTGATTTACATCCAAAAACAACCCATCCTCTCGGCGGGTGCGACCAATGCCTACTTGGGAATTTTCAAAAATATTGCGGTATTTTAATTCGCTGCGACGCAGAGCTTCTTCTGCCTGCTTACGCTTGATTCCTAAAGCCATTTCACTGGCGGCGAATTCCAATGCCTGGAGAGTTGATTCACTCAGCTCTGACTTAGCAAATATCGCGAACATCCCTAAAAGCTGTTTCTCAAGCATGAGGGGATAGCCAGCAAAGGCAACTAGACCTTCCCGCTTTGCCCAATCTTTATCTAGAATGTGGGGATCTTCAAGTACAGTGTTAGTCAAATAAGGGTGAGACTCTGGGTCGATGGGGAATTGGCTAACTGGTATGCGGCTGTAAGAACCGTTAAGGCGAGTGTACATTCCGGCGCTGGCTTGTAACTCAAATACATCTCCTTCAGCGTTGATTGTCCAGATACGAGAAAAGGCGGCATTGAGATGTTTAACAACAGCTTCAGCACAGCGCTTCAATATTGCTGGTAAACTATCGCTCTGAGCCAGGGCACTACCTACATCGGCGCGAAATGCTGCTAAGTTTGCCCGTTCTGCCAGAGCCGCTTCTACTTGTTTACGCTCTGTCAAGTCTTGGACGACACCTTGGACAAATTTGCGATCGCCCAATTGAACCGCCGTGATCCAAACCTCAGCCGGAAAGTCAGTGCCATCAGCGCGACGGTGAACCCACTCAAAGCTATAACTCCCTCGCTCAAAGGCAGTAGCAATGTACTGCTCGGCAAGACTATAGGAGTCTTGACCATTGGGTTGGAATGGGGGCGAAAGCTCTCGAACGTGCTTACCTGCAAGTTCTGGACGGGAATAGCCAAATAGCCGTTCTGCTGCACTGTTGCCATCGAAGGGGTTTCCTTCCTCCGCCAGCAAGACAGCAATACTAGTTGATTCGTAAAGTGCCCGAAATCTCGCTTCCGATTGCCGCAATGCTTCTTCTGCCTGCTTGCGTTCTGTGATGTCGCGGGACACACCCAAAATTGAAACGCTACCATCCGGACTTTTTACTATCGAAGAGCTACTGCTCAGCCATCGCCAGCTACCGTCTTTGTGCCTGAATCGCACCTCAATACCGGATTGCTTGTCCCCTGCCCCGGTTTTTTGTAATACTGCCAAGTCGAGGGCTAGATCGTCAGGATGGACGAAGCTTGTTAAGGAATGACCTTCTACCTCTGCAAGACTGTATCCCAAAATTGAGGTGACGTTGGGTGAATGGTAGGTAAAGATTCCGTCCAGGGTGAGCACAAAGATCAGGTCATTAGCATTTTCTACAATTGAGCGAAACTTTAATTCGCTTTCTTGGAGGGCTGACTCTATTAGTTTCCTATCTGTAATATCTGTAGCAATGCCCGTGACCATCCAGCAATTTTCTGCATCATCACGCACAGAAGTTATGGTGGCAGAAATCCAGCGTATATTTCCATCGGGGTGTCTATACCGATACTCATACTTGAAGGGACGTTCACAAAAAATTCCCTCCAAAAGCTGTTGATTGAATGCTGCCAAATCTTCAGGAATAATGCGGGAATCCAAAAGGTATTTGTCAGCCATCAATTCAAAATCGGAGTAGCCCCAAATCCACACGCTGCCGGGAGAGTAGTATTCAATTTCCCATTCTCCATTCGCATAGAAACGGAAACGACTAATGCTCGCGATCGCACTATTGAGAATAGTGTTTAGTCTAGCTTCAGAAGCTTTCAAGGCTTCTTCTGCCTGTTTGCGTTCTGTAATGTCATCGGCAATACCGATGGCAATGGGTTTACCGTTGGCATCTTGCGATGGGGCTAAGTTATCACTGTGCCAATACCATTTACCGTCCTCGTGTCTGACTCTCCACTCTAATCCCGACTGCTTCTCACCTGTTGTTAAAACTTTGGCGATCGCATCCATGCAGATGGGCAAGTCATCGGGATGGATAAAGGATATAAAGGATTTTCCCTCCATATCGGCGGCATCGATGCCCATAATGGTACTTACATTGGGAGAGATGTAAGAGATTACTCCTGACTCGTTGAGGATATAAATGATCTCATTGGCATTTTCTACAATCGTGCGAAACTTGTATTCGCTCTGCCGCAAAGCTTCTTCTGCTCGTCGGCGAGCGCTGATATCGCGGAAGCTCCAGACTCTACCAATAATTTTTTCTCCGAGCCGCTGAGGACGGGAGTATCGCTCAAAGGCTCTGCCATCTTGAAGTTCTAATATGTCATAACTATCTGCTTCTGGATTAGCGTATAATTTTTTAACTTGTTGGGTAAAGTTTTCAGGATCTTTTAACTGTTTTGCTAGATATGCGATCCGCTTGGCGTGCTCTGGTTCAGCCAAAACTTCTGGTGTAACAGACCACATATCTAAGAAGCTTTGGTTGTAACTAACTATATTGCCCCCACGATCGATGGCGAGAATGCCATCCTGAATAGATTCAAAAGTAGTCTGTAATAAAGATAGAGAGTTTTCTAAATCTGCTTGGGCTTGCTTGCGTTCTGTTGCATCAGTACCAACCGAGAGAATTTCAACTAAGTTGCCTTGTTCATCCAAAATCGGTTTATTCGCCCAGACAATCCAGACGCGATCGCCATTATTGCAAATGTTTTCATTCTCGTTGAACAGATAGTTTTCTGGGTGCTGGCAAATATCTACCATTAATGTCTGTAAGTCCCGCCCAGAAGTTTCAGTTTCAGGTACAATTGTACCGACAACGTTGCGTCCGATAATCTCGCTGGCATTGAAACCTAAGAAGCGCTGACCGTACTCATTTAAAAACCGGACATTTCCTTCAGTATCCCAGCGCAAAATAATGCAGTTGGCAGTCTGTACTAAATCTCGGTACTGCGCTTCGCTTTCCCGCAGTGCTTCTTCTGTGCGCTTAATATCGCTAATATCGCGCCCCAAAAGGACTAAACCCTTGCGCCTCCCGTCTGGGTGAAAAAGGGGGACTTTAATTATGTCCCAAATGCTGACTGTGCCATCAGGTAGGGGAATAACTTCCTCGACTCGATGCATAGAGCCCTTTAGCCAAGCTTCTTCGTCTGTTTTGCAACAAGTTGATACGGCACTACCATAAAAACTGCTCAATTGGGCTAGTTCGGCATCGGTTTTGCCTTTGTAATCAACTCCCTGTAGCTTCAAAAATTCCAGATTGGCTTGATTCGACTCTAGCCACCGTCCACCGCCGTCTTTAAAAGAAATTACATCGGGTGTGGCGTCGATTAGCGTCCGCAACAGTTCCTCTCTCTCTCGCAGAGATACTTCTGTCCTTTGGCGTTCCAGGATGTCTGCCTTTACCTGCGTAAGATCGTGAATAACTAATACAGCAGCACCATTGCCCTCAGGCATTGGTAGATAGCTTCCAGAAATTTTTAAAACTAAAGTGCGTTCGCCGTTCGCGCAGCGTCCCGTAGGGAAGGCGGATATTCGACCATCGCGCAGCGTCCGCGCCGGGAAATCGCCTTGAGTAAACTCATATTCTGTTACCTCATACTCCCCGTTTCGCATCCTGACATCGGGGTATGACTCTGGGGTAAGAGGTTGTCCCGCCTGTGTTAGCGGCAGCAAGTCGATTAGTTTAGAGCCTAAGACATTGCTGTGAGGTTGGCTCACCAGGTTCTCAAAGGCAGGGTTGCACCATTGCACGCGGTTATCTTCACCGGAGAAAACAACAGCATCGGCGATCGCCTCCAGCGCTGCTTCCATCTTGCTCAGGGTCGCTTGCTGTTGATTTACTAAGGCAGCTAAACTATTGCACATCAGAGCCTCCTTGTTTGATCCAGCAAGGAACTGGCGACTTGGTATAGAGATTGTAGCGTTACTCCATCAGTAGGATACTCAGCTATAGCAAAACTACAGGTTGCCTGAAATCGATTGCCATCGCTTGCTGTGAACACCTGTTGTCTGAGGGTAGTCAGGACTTCAAAAAGGCGATCGCTGGCTTCTTTTTTAGTTAACCCAGATATCCCCACAATAAATTCTCCATTTCCCCAGTAGCCTAGTACCTCCCCGCTGCGAAAGACTGTCTGGAACAAGCGACCCCACTGTTGCAACACTTGGTTGCCAGCAGCATGACTGTACTGGACATTGATCTGGTGTAACTGAGTGGCACTAAGTACCACCAAGCACACTGGGTGGCAATTTTCCTTTGCCTGCTCAATTAAATGTTCTAGGTGGCGGCTAGACTGAGGCTGATTCGCTAGTCTGGTGATCGGGTCTTTGCTAGATAAAGTCTCCAGCAGGCGGACACGTTCTAGGCGATTGGTAATCCGCGTTAGTAGTTCCGGGCCCACAACTGGTTTAACTACATAGTCATCTGCCCCAGCTGCAAACACCTGCTGAATTGTTTCTATGTCCCGATGAGCGGTGAGAAACAATATCGGCAACCCCTGCCACTGAGGAGCAGTGCGAACGGCTTGACAAAGTTCTATGCCGCTAAGTTGGGGCATCTGCACATCCAAAATCAGCAAATCGGGAGTTACAGATTCCAGCACGTCCCAAAAACGCAAAGGGTCATTTAGTCCTGTCATCCTGATACCCCAGGGTTCCAACATGGGGCGCAACGCTCCCAGAAACACCGGGTCATCATCCACCACCAGCACATTCACCCCCAGAGAACGGGTGCGGCGTAGCAGTTGCGATGCGGCATCCCAGACCTGAGCAGGTGTTATCGGTTTAACCAGAAACCCTCTTCCTCCAGAGCGAGCTACCGTCACCCGATCGAGTAACCCCTGAGCGGCCGCCAGCACTAGAACGGGTACAGGTGGAGTGCGCGTTGCCAGGTCTGCCAATAGTGCTAAACTCTCTTCCTGGTGTCCGACCTCATCGACACTCAGGATCACCAAATCCGGGGATTTTGACTGAAGCCAGATTTTAGCCTGCTCCAACGTTGCCATCTGCTGCCAATTTATTCCCGCAGACTGTGCCAGTTCTTGCAAAGCTGAACCCACTTGTCTATCGGGGTCGATTAGCAGCACTCTGGCTGTACTTGATTCCCAATTTTGTTTGGATAAGGTTTGCTCTTCTCCAACCTTTTTAGAAACATGGGAAACCAGAGTTTCATCGTCCTCCTTTTGCACAGAGGGGGCGGTTTTTGTCATGTGAGCAGTTCTAGATAAACTCTCACCAGACGCTAAAGGTGTCTTCAAAGAAAGCAAGTTGCTTAAATTCTGCACCAGGGGGATTAGGTTGCTCTCCTGGTGAGTTAAGAATGTCCCATCGCCTAGCAAAAGTTGTTCAATTTCCCGCGATATCAGGGTTCCGGCTTCCAGTTCAAACATCCCCAAGACACCCGCCAGCTTGTGCGCTGCCTGCTGTGCGGACTGGCGTAACTCCTGGGATAATGTCCCGGTTGGTATTGCTGCTGCTGCCTGTTGCAATACTTCCAAGCGCTGTGACATTAGCCCCTGATATTGCTCCCATAAACCGTCCATTGCTTGGTTAAACTGCAATTCAACGGCTGGAGACAAATCGGGTGTAGGGATTTTATCCTGGGGCTGGGTGGATTCGGGGAGCGCGTTATTTTGGAACTGCGAAGATTGCTCAGGGTTTTTGCCACTCTCCATGACCTTAGGATTGAGGCGATATCCTAGACCATAAACATTCTCAATCCAGTCCACTGCTCCGGCTGCTTTCAACTTCTGCCGTAGCCCTTTGATGTGCGACTTTACACTTTCCTCCAGTGGGGGATCGTCGAATGTCCAAAGATGCTCGATGATATTTCCCCGGCTGAACACTCGCGATGGATTTCGCAAAAATAGCTCCAGCAGGCTATATTCTTTAGGTGTTAATTCCAGCAGTTTTCCATTGTAGGTAACTTGGCAGCTGCTCGGATCTAGTCGTAGCGTTCCTACTTCCAAAACTGAGGTACAGGGAACATTGCCCCGGCGTAGCAGTGCCCGCACCCGTGCCTGAAGTTCTCCTAAGTCTAAGGGCTTGATTAGATAGTCGTCTGCCCCCGCATCAAGTCCCCGGATGCGATCGCTGCTGGCATCTTTAGCCGTCATTAGCAAAATGGGCGTGGAGCAGCCCCCAGAGCGCAATTGGTGGCACAACGCAATGCCGTCAAGTTTCGGCAATCCCACATCCACCAGTATTAGGTCATAAGTGCTGCTTTGGGCGTATTCCCACCCAGTTTGGCCGTCAGAAGCCGTATCCACCACGTAGCGCTGACTGGTTAGGGATTGCAAGAGGACATTCACCAATATCTCATCGTCCTCAATCAGCAATATCTTCATAAAAACCTCACAAGAACCTCCTGAGAGCATGGAAGTTATTATTACCGTTTAGTTCCTCCCAACCACAAGGACATAAAGAATACGAGAATAAATATATTGGGGGTTAGGAATTAGGTTAGCATTTGCCACTTCTGAGTCGCCATTAAGACAAAAATCTGCTTAAATCGAACTCTTCTTGGGGCGGCTCTTGTTTCCCGCGTTGTAAACTAAGTATCAATAAAAGTCGCTCGGAGTAGTCTACTGCTCCTCGTAGCTCCTCTCGCAAAATCTCCAGCCCTCCATTAGCATATTCTTCAAATATATGTAAACGTTTGTACTCAAAGTTCTCCTCAATAGAGGACAATATTTTTATATCTTTTGTTTCAGCGATCGCTAGTAAGTTTATTGCCAGATCGTACCCCCTGGATATAAAAATTTCTATACTAATGGGGCCGGGTTCTTTTCTAGATACTTCTCCCAGGGGAACCCGCTTTTTGTGCTTTGCTCCCAAGACGGCAGCAAATGCGATCGCATCCGCATAAGTCTGAAAAGGCCCTGTTGTCTGAGATGACGCAGTTAGTTCTTTTACTAAATCAGCTTTATCTTGAGCAACTTTAATTCTAAGATCAGACATGATTTTGATATTGGGGTTTTGTAAATTGTTAAAACGATTAAGGATATATCGGAAAAGTCTAGGTTAGAAATTTTTAACCGCAGATAAAAGCAGATAGACGCAGATGAACGCAGATATTATTCTAAATATCAGGGAAACAGTTGATTAATTTGGACTTCAATCTCTGGAAATGCTAGCATTGAAAGCGTAGTATCCTCATTCAGGATGGTTTGTTGCTGATAAGTTTCATCTTTCGGTTGACGGAAGACATAAACTTGCCGCGAGTTCACATCCAGCACCCAGTAGTCAGCAATTTCAGCTTTAGCGTAGGTGCGTGCTTTCTGTTTACAGTCTCTCCTCAAGGTTGCATCGGCGACTTCAATTAACAGGAAAATGTCATCGAATGTAGGATGATGGTCAAGGTATCGTCGAGGATGAATACGGACTACAGCGATATCGGGTTCTGGTTCTGAGTTAGGACGCAGGGTGATAGGTAACTGCATCCGCAGGAAAGCTTTATCTGACAATAACCTGTTGAGGTAATTGAAAGCCCATTGCGTAGTAGCAGCATGGGGAGGTTGTTGAGGACTCATTTGGATGATCTGCCCTTCGAGAAGTTCAACTCGATCGTCAGTGGTGAGAATTTCTGCCTCGATCATGCGGTGATACTCATCCACAGTCCACAAGCGTATCTCTGTGGTATTCATAGGTTTTTAGTTAGGAGAACAGCTTGATTGAAGGTTGGGAAAAATAGCCATTACCTCTCCGCATTATCTTCTGTATGGCTGTATTTTAGGGCAGATTAAAGTCAGGCGATAGCGCTAGCGCGCCGCCTGGCGGCGATCGCATTATTACTCAACCCACAACAACTGAAGCCGCTTTTCAAAGCTACCGCGTTCCTCTCGTCGGTGTTGCTGTTCCGCTATTACTAGCTCGCGCTCAATTCCATAAGTGGCGATAAGGGCATCTATCACCTCATATAAATCAGCAATTTCTGCCACTAGCTTTTCTTCGCTTGCTTCAGCAGCTTCTTGTGCTTCTTCAATTAACTTTTTGCGTAAGGCTTGACGATATTCTTCTTCTTTGAGCGTCACTACTTCGCACTCTAAATTATCCCGGCGAATAATTTCCGGTATGCGATCGCGGACAAGTTTGTTATAAGTGTTACGCATTAAAATTCACCTCCTTTTTTCTGACTTTTAACTTTTAACGACGTGAAATTTGGTCAAGCCTCGTCCTACATAGTGGGCGAGGTAAATCCAAAATCCAAAATCCAAAATCCAAAATCGTTTGACTTACTTACTCAACTTTGGCTAAATGTTTGCAGCAACCAGCGCGTAATTGTCCCATCATCCTCGGTTTGGCTGCGTTGCAGTGCCTCCTTAACGAGGGCAAGCGTTAACCCTGGCAATACTAAGGACTCTTGAATTTCGCCACTACGCCCCTCGGCAATAGAAAATGCGATCGCATCCTGCACATTTGCATCATTTACCCAGTATTCCTGTACTCCTGCACGTTCGTACAGTAACCGCTTCCGCCCCAAATCATCACTGATAGAAGATGCCCCAATTTCTACTACCAACGTCGGCGGATCGTATTCACTCAAATTAACGGGAGAATTAGTTTCAGGAGGCACTTTTAACCCTGAACCAATGTAGAAAGCTAAGTCAGGCTGAAATTCATCTATGCCTGCTTTCCTAAAACTGGTATTAGTAAACTCGACAATTGGGATGTTCTTTAGGCTAGCAAAAAGCAGGATCACATAGGAAACAATCGAATTCTGCCGCCCGTGCCGAGGTCCAACTGGTGACATTTCAATCCTGATGTAGCCTTGATGGTAATAAAACTTACCCTTCTCATAAGCAGGGTTATCCGCCAACGCCATAAACTCTTCCCAACTTGCCGGCACCCAAGTATCTGTGACAAAATTCGGCACAGTTATAGATGAACTAGAAATCATCATCCACCTCTACAATTTCCGTATACTCAAACTCATTGGGACTTTGTTTTACCAACGGATAGCGAATGCCACCTAACTCAATTGCATCTTGTTCGCAGTCGGGTTTAGAGGAGTAATAAGTTAACACATATTCTCTGCCAACTCTGTCTGCCATTTCTTCTGCTACTTCTCCCCGCCACTGCGTCTTCGTGACTAAAACAACCAACTGATTCGCTAATCGGGGAATCGTCTTTGCAATTTTCCGGCGATAATTTTCATCCAAACTGCCAAAGGGTGAATCCATGACTAAGGGAAAAGTGCTGGCATCTGGCATCATCAACATTTCCTTCTCACTCCACTCCCGCACTCTGTCAATAATGCCGCCAATAAAGGATAGGCTGAGAATTTGGTTTTCTCCAGTGGAAGCAGCAACTTGAGTCGGTTGCCCTGCCGTACTTTCTTCCAGCGTCAACTCGTATTTCTCACTGAGTCGGGGAAGGTAGGGTGTAAATGAAATTTCACTAAATATCTCTTGTACCCGTTTTTCTAACTGCACGCGGAATTGTCTATCAAGGCGCGATCGCACTTCTATTAACCGTTCAATAACATCCTGAGTTACTGCAATGCGCCGCTGGGCAAGTGCCTGCTTTGCCTCATTCATCTCATGCTTAGCTATTTGTTTACTTAAGTCCTCACTCTCAGTTTTGGCATCAGCAATCTTTTGCTTGTTTTCCCCTTCTTCTAAAGTTAAGTCCCGAATTTTTATTTCAATTTCATCTAAGCGCTTTTGTATATTGCGAATTTCTTCACTTGGATCTTTTCTTAACTGTTCCCGGATGTTATCTAGCTGCGTCTCAATTTCAGAAATAACTTGCCTTAACTCATTGATACTAGCTTGCTCTCTGTCAATCTCTTCCCAAAAGGCAGAAGCTTGCTTGTCAAGTTCATCAACCTGGGCACTCATGCGGATAGCTGTTTCTTCCACTGCCGCTATACCAGCTTTATCCAGCCATCCCTTCACATTTTCATAAGAAAAACTTCCCTCATTTAATTCTGCGCCACAAATACAGCGTTGCTGAGTTAATAAATCATTGACAAATTGCCGCTCAATTCCAGCCGGAAACTCGCCTCGCTGCCTCAAATCCTCTACAAGTAAGCGAAACTGGTTTGTTGCCTCTGGCAGCAATACAGCGTAAGCTCGTGTTGAAATCGCCCGTTTCAGTGCTTCCTTGCTTTTCTTCAGGTTTTCTCTGTTTAACCCTTGTTGAGCTTCTAAATCTTTGCGCCTTTCTTCTAACTCTTTGGCACGGTCGAGTTCTCGTAAGCGATTACTTGTTTCTTTTTTAAGCGTCTGTTGATGTTCTAACTCTTGAATAATCTCACCTTGACGCTGAGATAGATGCTCGCTCTCCTGTTCTATTCTTTCTTTCTCTTTTAAGAGCTTTTTAGTTTCTATATCGCCAATGAACTCCAACTCTTTTTCTAGACTTCTTTTTGTTTGCCCCAAATGGTTGATAGAGCGATTTAATATTTCTACTCCCAAAAGCTTTTTAGTAGCCTCAGCAATTTCAGCTTTTTTATCAGAACGAACTATCTGCTCAATTCGTTCTCCATCAAAAAAGAAATACTGATGTAAACTCTCAGGTAAAATTCTACCAATTATATCCTCCGGGTGTTCTCGTGGCAGCGACCAACTACCATCATCCCCGGCTATTTGCATATATAACTTACTTTCGCTCTGCTCGATAGTGTCACCTTTGTAAGCACGGCACTCACGTTTAGCACGGTAGCGTTTGCTATCATGTTCCCAAGTAACTTCTACCCAGCATTCTATTGGTGCGCCTGATGGAGATTCTGCGATCGCACGTTTATTGACCAGCCGCTCTTCAGAGGCAAAAGCAGCGCTAAATTTTTCATATAATACCCAAGTAAAGGCATTTAACAGCCCCGTTTTACCCGCACCATTATTGCCATGAATAACTGTAGTATTACGTTCTTCTCCACAAGATAGTAAAATATCAGGCGTTTTACCGTAAAATTGGCGAAAATTACATAATTTGATAGAAGTTAGCTTCATTGCACAACTTCCTTGATAATCTGAAGTATGTCATCGTTAATATGGCGGGGATTTTTCATATAAAGCTTATCTTTTTCCGCTTGTAATACCCGCTCAATAATTTCGCGCACCTCTGGCGGGGCATCCGTAATTGGCTGCTGCACGTCATCACTCATATCCCTGCTACTCCCTAAAACTTTGTTATATGGGACTCAGGGCACAGCATTGCTGTACCCCTACGACTTGGTAACGACAAATTCACTTTCTGCGTGTCTGTAATTTCATTTTATATACCAGTCAAAGGGGAATTATTTTTTTTCTAACTGCTAGACTGCACTCTTATTTTTTGATATACTAATTTCGATGAGGAAGAAATAGGTTTTAATAGTTTTTTAGTAAAGATTTCCATTATCTAAATATACCATTTAGCGGCAGCAGCATGTTCTTTTAAATGTTAAAAGTTTTAACCATTTTAGATATCTAACAAACCATATCTTTTTTGCAGCGCTAGCAGTTTTACCCGCGCTTCTCCGGCATTGTCTGCTAAATCTGCAAACTCCACTAATCGCTTCAACTCCTTTCGCAGCAGACTGCGTTCCACTTCCAAAGTTTCCCGGTCTAGCTCTGGGGGTAGTACAATCATGTCAAATAAAGTAGCGCGTTGCTTGCCGGGATGAGGGCGCAAAATTCGTCCCCGACGCTGAATAAACTGGCGGGGATTGCCACTACTCGCTAAGATTACAGCATTCTGAATTGCTGGAATATCCACCCCTTCATCTAAACAGCGAATCGCGACTAAACCCTGCAACTCGCCACCTTCAAATTCACGCCGCAATTCCTCCCGTTCATCCAAAGGTGTCTCCGCTGTGTAGGTACTTACCCTATACCCCAGTTCAGTTCCCAGAATCTTAGTAACGGCTTTGAGTTGGCGCGTACTTTCCACAGAACCATCACCGCAATAAAATAAGGTGTGGCTAGTATCCAGGCGTCTCCTCATTAAGTTCCGCAAAGCCTGTAACTTATTAGCAGCAGAGCCGATTAATCTCGCCCGCTGCATCAACAACGGCGTTAAATCTTTATCCTCGTCGTCTATGCCAACAACTTTAACTTCTCGTTGACGAAATAAGAGTATCCGCCCAATACTTTTAGTTAATTTTAAGTAGGCGCGGCTTTCGGCTTCTGTTAGTTCCACCAAAATGGGATAGTAAAGGTAACGCACAAGCGCACCCTGCCCAATAGCATCTGCCAGCGTGAATTCTGGCTCTAAAACTGCACCAAAATAATCAAACAGAGATTGCGTTCCATCTTCATCAAAATATCTTTCTGGTGTTGCCGACAAAGCTAGTCGCAGCCCAATGTTGCGAGGCAAACTTTCCTCCCGACGCTTCGCCCCCAAGTTATGCGCTTCGTCTCCCACAATCAGGGTTTTATCTGGAAAATACTTTAACTGAGATTGCAACCCCTCACCCATCAAGCTGTCGTTGGTGGTGATAACGGTGAGGAAAGTTTGGTTGCCAGCACGTAGATTATATAGTTGGGTGGAAAGTTGAGTCTGCCATTTGCGTACATTCTCAAAGGCTAAGATTGGCTGTAAGCCGAATTTTTCGCACTCTCGCGCCCATTGAATTACTAGATGCCGAAATGGGCAAACCACGAGTAAGACTTGCAAGCCGATTTTTTGGTAAAGTTCAGATGCGATCGCCAATGCTGCGATCGTTTTACCACTCCCCGTCGCCATCTTCAGCGTACCTCGCCCTTTATTGGCAAACCAGCTAGCGACGGCTTGTTGCTGATACTCCCGCAGCTCGATAAAAGGCGGTATCCTTGGGCATCCCGGTGGTGGCTGTTTTCTCTCTGAAGGATTGAGATGGTAACTCCCCTTAGCTTCAGCTACCGCTAAGAGTCTGTTGATTGGCTGTAAGGGCGAAGCTACGTCATAGTAATTCTGGGCTTTACTAATATATGTAGGTGCTGATCCCTTGCCCTGAGCCTGACTCTGGACTTTATAAATACCTTTCGAGGACAACTTCACAAGTTAACCGCCCCTGCTATTCAATCCGTTGGAATTATTCTAATGTCTAAGAGTAGGTGACGCGATGCTCCCTCCGGCGACAGGCAAAGCCATCCCTAGTTCAAATTTTCAACCGCAGATATAAAACTGGCGTAAAATGTTGCACCAAGCGAGGTCTTGCCATAGACCACATAGAGAAGGTTGATGAATAATGAAACATTCGGGTAGTTACGGCTGAACAAATTCATGAGTTATCTTCCATATATCTCTGATAATGACTTAAGAACTGCCGCTCAAAGAGTTGTGGACTGTATTCTTGCAACTCAAGCAGCGACAGAACAAGCAATGTACAAAAATGTTATCGATCCCTTCTCAGCAATTTTTGATGGTGCTGTCCAAGGCTTCACCCTAAATGAGTGGCTTGTCAAAGAAAGAGCTAGACAAGTTCAAAAAACAGTTCAAAATCAAATAGGCTATTTTCATCAAAATATACTAGGTAGTATCTATGGATGGAGAAGGCTGTCTCATGGCTTAGATATATGTAACGATACTCGGATGATTTTTGCTGAAATTAAAAATAAGTATAATACCGTTAAAGCAAGCGATCAATTTGGAATATACGATTATTTATTATTTCGATTAAGTGAACCAGCTTATCAGGGGTATACAGCATATTATGTAGAAATAATTCCTAAAGGTAAAAAATATTATGATAAACCTTTTACTCCTTCAGACAGGGCTATTAGCACGAGAAAACCTTTAAATGAAAACATTAGGCAGATTAGCGGTCAAGCATTTTACGATTTAGCAACTGGTCAATCTGGAGCATTAAGTATGCTGTTTGATGTATTACCAGACGTAATAAGTGAGGTTTCAGGATTGGATAAGCTAAGTAAACAACAACAAGAAAGCTTTAGAAGCTTATTTGATAGGGCTTACTAAAGTAATAAATTAATTTTCTAGGCTTGATAAAGCATTAACTATTGAGCGTCCCAGGTGATAAGCAAAGTCTACAGCGACAGCATTACCAATCTGCTTATACTTTGAGCCTACGCCACCCATAAATTCCCATTCATCGGGAAAAGTTTGAATTCTGGCATACTCTCTCACTGTAAAAGGTCTAGTTTCGTCTGGATGACAGCGTTCTGTTTGTTTTTGAGAAGGTGAGGTTGTAAGGGTTAGACTCGGTTCATCCCAAGAGATTCTACGTGCCATACCAGTTCTACCGCCTGTAAGATAGTAGCTTTTCATCATATAGCTTTTCTGAATATTTTCTGGCAAATCTCTCCAGCATCCGCCAGGAGGTACTAAAGATAATATTTCAGATCGCTTAGGGCTATACTTCATTCCTTCAGAAGGTGGAACATCTTTTAACGCATCTTTTAGAGTAAGAATTTTAAGAGAAGAAGAAGGATACTGAAAGCGGATACCTGGACGAGTCCCAACAATGATTACTCTTTCTCGCTTCTGCGGAACATCATAATTAACTGCATTCAATAAACGATACTGAACGTTATAACCAAGAGAACCTAGGATGGATAAAACTGTATCAAGTGTTTTCCCTTTTTGATGGCTAATTAAGCCTCTGACATTTTCAGCTAAAAAAAGTTTAGGCTGTACCTCTTTAACACACCGGGCGAACTCATAAAATAAAGTCCCGCGAGTATCTTCAAAACCTAAACCCTTACCTGCATAACTGAATGCTTGGCAAGGAAAGCCCCCCGTAACAACATCTGAAGTCATGCCTTCAAACGAGACTTTAGACACATCGGCATGAATAACATTCCATTCTGGACGGTTATGTTTAAGTGTCGCCACAGCATCTTTGTCAATTTCAATCAGTGCTTTGGCTTTTAATCCAGCTTTTTCTAACCCAAGTGCTAAACCACCAGCCCCGGCAAATAGCTCAATAACCGTTGCTGTGGTTGTAGATGGCGCTTGAACTATCTGCTCGCTGTAGGGCAGTTCAAACAAATCTAGCTGTTTGTACATACTTAGGCATGAGGGGACTGTATGCTATTTATTAAACTGGCTAATTAGCTAGTTGTCAATATAGCTGTTTAGCTAAGGTATACTGAGAGACAAGCCTATCCACTTAAAATAAGGCAAATGGCACAGACACAAAGAAAACCTGTATATATACAGCCAGAACACCATGAGATTCTGAGGCGAATCGCATACGAGCAGCGCTGTAACCTCTCGGATGTGTTGGATGTGGTATTAGAGAAGGCAGATTGGGAAAAAATTGCTAAGGAGGCAAGTAATAAGCCTGTGCAGAGAGCTATGGAACGAGGAGGAAGCTACAAAGTTTGACTTGAGCCAACTTAGATACTTCATTGTAGTTGACAAATAACACCCACACCGCCCTAATTCATCTTATGAATTTTCCGGCAACTCGTACTCATCGATAAAAACTTCTTGCCAAGTCAGACTATCTATACCAGGCTGAACACCCATCTCTGCTTTGGCTTCGCGTATCGCTCGTTGCAGACAATAAGCCCAAATACTTTCAATAAAATTCCTGTTCAAGGAAGGAATTTCTAGTTGAATATCCTCAATAGCATGACGGGCTTGGACAATCGTACTTACCCAACTGCGAGTCCGTTTCTCTGTCTGAGTTTTCCATTTCAGGATATGCACCATCAACCGGATTAATTGGCTCCGCAGTGCCCTTTGTTCAGATCGACTCACAGCTTCTTTTAAAGCCTCCAATCCGACACGGGCAGCCTCAATATCTCCCTCTTCCAACTCTTTTTGAATCGCCACAATAGTACCATAGTGTGACTCAGTTGTTTTTTCCAACCAAGAGTTCATATTGTCACCTCAGACAAAGCCGCCATGCCTGTAAAAATCTAAGGTAGCGTAGTTCTCACGTCGTCTGCCACACGTTAAGCAGGTTAGCGAAGCGAGAGGAAGTATTTGCTGATGCAGCGGAAACGGAGAGGGTGGGATTTGAACCCACGGAACCTTTCGGTTCATCCGATTTCAAGTCGGACGCTATCGACCACTCTGCCACCTCTCCAGGTGTATCTATTAAATCATATCAAGGCTGGTGACACTTGTAACTACTGGCTGTAAACAGGCTGAACTACTGATTCAGCGCCTCGGTAAAGAATCTCCTCTGTTGCCACAGTACAGTCTTGCCCAACCCAAATTAAAGATATCTCCGTGACGGCACCCGCTTGGAGGGAGACGAGGGAAAAATTACGCAGGCGGTTATTTTCACTTTGGATAATCCGAGGTACACTCGCCGCATTCAAATAAACTGTTCCCTGAGAACTCACATGGATGGGCGATCGCAATTGCTCTTTTGTATGGCGCAGGTTGTGGTGCATATGCCCAAATGTCACCAGAGGAATGCATTTACCAGAGGCGCGAGTTTGCGCGATCGCATTCTCAAAATCAGGATCTCCAAAGTCCCCGCCCAGAGGATACCAATCCTTGCCACAAGGATCTTCTGCCTTGTCACCTAAACCCGTGGGACCGTTATGACCAATAAAAATCACCGTACCGTAACCCGACTCACGGGCAGCTGCCACAATGCGATCGCTGGACTCAGCAAAATTAGCCACGCCAAAGCGATCGCGATAGAAATCAGCATACTTCCACTGTGGACCACCCCAGCTAAAAGGACGCCCCCCCACCACAGTTAAATTTAGCGATGGGAAGTCTAGCTTCCCGTAGCCAACATCAGCTTCGCCCAGCAAATCCATCTGTTGCTGCACCCAGTCTTCTTGCTGGCGGTCGTAGGGACACTTTTTTCTGCCCCAATCGGTAGCAGTATACCAAGCGTCGTGGTTGCCAAAAACCGCTGCTTTGGGAATGTCCAGAGATGCGATCGCCCGCACTATCGGCACCGACTCATTGCCAAAATCCCCCACAAACAGCACCAAGTCAACGCCTAGATGCTTGAGGGCAACGCCGTCATCCTCTTCCCATTGATCGTGAATATCCCCAACAACAGCAATTTTGATCGGTCGATCTTGATTCCCCTGATTACCCATACCTGCTTTTTCCTCGATCCTTCTCCAGGATATGCAAGCATGACCTGTTTTTGCAGCGATCGCCCCCGCCGATCATAAATTTTGTCTCCCCTCTCCTCCTGGGAAAGGAGGTGAGGTTTTTTCTCCACTAATTTTGGTAAAAACAACTATAATGTTTTATTACCAAGGCAATGACTTCCTACTCCAGGTAGAGGCTGACTGTGTTTATTACTGCTCTCCCCCCAAAAAATTCTCTAGCTCCTATACTTCCCCAAGATTTGTTTGAGGCGATTCAAGCCCTAAAACAAAAGCTTAATGCCATTATTCTCGCCCACTACTATCAAGACCCCGACATTCAGGATGTGGCAGACTACATTGGCGACTCACTAGAGCTTTCCCGCAAGGCAGCCAACACCAAGGCAGATGTGATCGTCTTTGCTGGTGTCCACTTTATGGCAGAAACAGCCAAAATTCTGAATCCAGATAAGCTTGTACTCTTACCAGATTTAAATGCTGGTTGCTCTCTGGCAGATACTTGTCCTCCAGACGCTTTTGCCGCCTTTAAAGCCGCTCATCCCGGTCATCTGGTCGTTTCATATATCAACTGCTCTGCCGAAATTAAGGCGATGAGCGATATTATTTGTACCAGTTCCAACGCTGTCAAAATTGTCCGCCAGATTCCTGAAGACCAACCGATTATTTTTGCTCCAGACCGAAATTTAGGGCGCTATGTTATGGAGCAGACTGGGCGAGACTTGGTAATATGGCAAGGAGCCTGCATTGTTCATGAAAACTTCTCAGAAAAGAAAATTGTTCAATTAAAAATTGAACACCCAGAGGCAGAGATAATTGCCCACCCTGAGTGTGAACCGCCGATACTCCGCCACGCCAGTTATATCGGCTCTACTACAGCACTACTAAAGTATTCTCAGCAAAGCCCGAATCAGGCTTTTATTGTGGCGACTGAACCCGGCATCATTCACCAAATGCAGAAGCAGGCACCTGACAAACACTTCATCGCCGCGCCGCCAATGAGTAGTTGCGCCTGCAACGAGTGCCCTTATATGCGACTCAATACGCTGGATAAATTGTATCTAGCAATGAAAAATCGCACTCCAGAGATTACTTTGCCAGAGGAGATTCGAGTAGCAGCTCTGCGACCTATTCAGCGTATGTTAGAGATGAGTGCTTAGGCAGGCCTCTGGAAGCATCTGTTAGTAGTCAGTTGTCCGTTGTTAGTTTTTTTAAAAAACTGACAAAAAAACAGGCTATAAACAAAGCCATTAAATGCAGTTAAGATGAGTTTTGAGTTTTGAGTTAATAATTTGAATTCAAAATTCAAAACTTTTCTTAGTAATCACTCATTCTCAATGATGCTGACTTACTCAACGCCCTTTAACGGATAGAATGCAGCAATTTCAATAAAGCTTGCCGATATATCTTTTTGCCTTTGGCATTAAGATGGACGCCATCGGTTGTCATATCTTTCCTCAGAGCCTGACCTTCGTATAAAGACTGAATATCTTGTTCAAAAATTCCGACATTTTCATTGGCCGCCACTTGACGAATTAAAGAGCTAACTTCCTCCACCCTGGCAATAGAACCAGCCTGCCGGGGGTTATGACTAGCCTCAACGGTTGAATAAAATGCTGGAATTAGGAACACGCTGGTCGCTCCCAGACCTTTAACAAGGGCAATGCTGTCTTTGAGATTTTTAACAAACTTATCATTGGCAATACCGTACTCGGCATCATTAGTCCCCATCGCAATAATGGCGGCATTGCATTTTACCTTGGCAGAAGTTAAAATGTTTAGCTGTTCAATCAGGGAAACTGTACTCATTCCTCCCAAAGCAAAGTTAAAAGTGCCCTCACCCAGCGTATTGCCGATTCCTGAAGATATGGAATCACCAAACAAACAAGCATCATATTGCCGACGGCGAGTTGCTGTAACTTGAGATTTGACTTTTTCTTGCCACCAAGCTTGAGAAACTAAGTTATCTGTAGGTACAAAAGTTGGCTTTGAGGAGGCTGGTACAGATTGCTGTGTCTGTGTAGCTGGAATATTTGTTGTTTTGCCGAGAATAAGCTGTTGAGATGTAACCACTGGTTCGGGTATCAGCTCATCCCCAGCTATATGCGCCTGAATTCGAGTAGGATTGAGCGCAACCAATCCTGTAATTAGAACTAAAACGGTAGATTTTGCTAAGGATGAAATTCCGGTCATGGAAGTCTGGATAAAAAAAAATTGTTTGACTATACTACTGCATTAGGCATCTGCTTCCATCGAAAGATACATTTTTGCTAGTCTTAGGCATCTCATAAGATCTGAACCAAATAATAACCTTGGCAGGCTAAATATCTGCTCTAGGCGGTGTCTATCTGCTTCATAAAGCGGTTTAAAACTATTTAAAATACGGTTCTAACTATATGAAGAATACAAAAGGGGCAGCGGCGAACGAATGCCTGATCGTTTTTAGCCGTTATCCAGAGCCAGGAAAAACAAAGACACGACTGATACCGCTGCTGGGAGATGTTGGTGCGGCATTGCTTCAGCGGCAAATGACTGAGCATACGCTGGCGCAGGTAAAGGAATTCCAAAGTCAGCATCCGATCTCAGTAGAAGTTCATTTTGCTGGCGGCGGCCTGCGTCTTATGCAGGATTGGCTAGGAACTGGCATCGTCTATCGGCGTCAGGGGGAGGGCGGCTTGGGCGATCGCATGACGTCTGCGTTTAATACCGCTTTCACCAATAAGAATTCCGGTGTGGTCATTATTGGCACCGATTGCCCTGGTTTGAATGCCCAACTGATGAAACAAGCTTTTGCCGCGCTTTCTGAGTATGATGTGGTTCTCGGCCCAGCTCAAGACGGCGGCTATTATTTGGTTGGCTTGCGGCGGTTAATTGGGGAACTATTTATCGGCATTAGCTGGGGAACATCTGAGGTTTTGCAACAAACAGTGGATGTTGCCAAGCAACTCAATTTAGCGATCGCTTACTTACCCATCCTTGCTGATGTTGACCGTCCAGAGGATTTGCCAGTTTGGAAGCAAGCTAATTTTGACGGCTTCCCTCCAGTTATAAGTTTTGAGTTTTGAGTTTTGAGTTTTGAATTAAGAGTTAAGAATTAATAACTCCGCATTTGGTCTGAAGCCCCTGCATTTAGGAATGGATAAGAAAAAAGTAAGAAGTCTTTTATATCAAGTCAGGCTAATCACTTATGATTAGAATCTTTCTGCATCCCCGCGTCAGTCCAAACTATAAGTATTTAAGCGGACATAATATTAGGCATAGCACGATACATTTTGGCGTTCAAAGCAAATCCCCACCGCGCCATTCATACCTATTAACTTAAAACTCATAACTCAAAACTTTTTTACTGAGCTAAATGGAAAAAATTTCAATCATCATTCCCGTGTTGAATGAGGCAAGCAAGATTAAAGAAACCTTGGCTAGTGTTCAGAATGCAACGGAAGTGGAAGTCATCATTGTGGATGGTGGGAGTGAGGATGAAACAGTAGTATTAGCGCGTGATTGTTTTGGCGTCCAAGTTTTATCTTCTCCTCCTGGTCGCGCTTGCCAAATGAACGCTGGTGCTACATCTGCCGCTGGTGATATCCTGCTGTTTCTCCACGCTGATACTCGTTTACCCCCTGGTTTTGATACCTTAGTTCGCCAAGTGTTGACAGAAGAGAAGCCAGATAAAAACTACCACAACCCAAATCCTATTGCTGGTGCATTTGAATTGGGAATTGATGCCGAAGTGCCCTATCTGCGGTTGATAGAAAAAATGGTAAATTGGCGATCGCGCTTTTTTTCCCTACCCTACGGCGATCAAGCTATATTTCTTCGAGCAGATGTGTTTTGGAAGATTGGCGGATTTCCAGACCTCCCTATCATGGAAGACTTTGAACTGATGCGTAGCTTGAGACAACTAGGACGCATTGAAATTGTCCCAGTACCAGTTATGACATCAGGACGCCGTTGGCAGAAATTAGGAGTTGTGAAAACCACACTGATCAATCAGCTTGTCATAGTTGCCTATTTGCTGAAAGTTTCCCCTGCCCGAATTGCTTGCTGGTATCGTCTAGACCAAAGTACCCAAGCAAGCCCCAGCTCTGAAAACTGATCAATCTTGGGTTACTCTGCGAGAAGGCTGCGCCTAAGTGCCTCAACCCAACCTCCGCATATTCTAAGTGTTTAAGCGGACATGATATAAGACCAGACCCGAAACACAACCTGATTCAGATTAAATATCTGCGTTTATCTGCTTCCATCTGCGGTTTAAAATTTCTAAAATTTACTTTTCGGATCAGTTCTAATAGCATTTGAACACAGACAGCTTTTAACCTTACTAAAGAGAGCCGGGAGGTAATTGTAGTACCTTTCTTCCTGAAGATATATAGCATCAATAGTACAACTGCCGCAGCCTGGACCACTCTGTTCTAGCAAAGAAAGAATGATGTTCGACGAGATACCACTCCAGGGAAGATGTCCAACAGGAGCCTTGAGACTGAAATTTAGTTCATTGTCTAAAAGCCACTCAGAAGCGAACCACTTCAATTGACGTTCCTCCTCAGTAAGTGGCTTGATTCTTCGCCACCCTACCTGCTGCCCAAAAATATCGACCGCTGTTTTAGTGTCGCTACCATTTTTCGCTCTCAGAGTTTCCCAGAGGTGCTGTTGGACACTTAAGCCAAAGCGTCCACCGCTGGCTTGCAACCACAGCCTGTCAATTGTGTTGATATCTTCACAGGGAAGAAGGTCGAAGCGCGCAGATTGATACAAATCCCCACCCGGATAAACTAACTTTTCAATAATTGTCCGCGTCTCCAGGTCTGCGGCTTGCCAATTTCCTGCTGCTAGCAAGCGTTGCAACTGGCTGTAATCAATGCCGATGGATGACTTGAGGTCAGCACTTGGCGATGGATTTAAGGATATTGAGGGTTCAATTTCTGGATTGGCGATCGCTTTTGTACTCTCTAAAAGCGTCGCGGACGCTAGCACGGCAGTACTAATCAAAACCATTAACTTTCTGCTTGTTATTCTCCCCACGTTATGACCTCCTAGTTGCCCAAATACTAAATTTGCCGTCATACGCTCGCCTTAGCTCACTTCCGTCAAAAACCCGATTTTTTGATTACTCAACCAGCCCTATAGGAAATTACAAAATAGTTGTCATAGGTACTCCTATCCACCCAGCAAAATTTTGTTTCTGGGTGTCGGAAGGATTTTCAACAGCGACAATCTGGTAGCGGCTAGGACGAGGGGATTCTAGGGTAACTAGGCAGGTGCGGAGTTCGTCTTGATGGAAAACTGTTATATGAATGCGATCGCCAACTTCATAGTTCTTGAGCCGCTCAGATAGCTGCTCTGATGTCACGCGAATGCCATTAATTGCCAGCAACTCATCACCAGCATCCACACCCGCTAATTGGGCTGGAGAACCTGCTTCCACAAACTTAATTAACTCGCGTCCGTTCTCTGTTTTAACGGTTACACCCAAGTGAGGAACTAATTCATCCTCCTGGATGCCAACCAGCCGCAAACCAAAAGGTTCCAGGTACTCATTGAAGGGCAACTCCTCGGTGCCATCAACGTAGCGGTTAAAGAAGTCGCCCAAATTTATTCCAGCCACAGACTCAATTGCGCCTCGCAGTTCTTCTGGAGTAAAGCCAATTTCTGGTTGCCCGAACTGCTGCCACATATGACGCATCACATCATCGAGCGATCGCTCATTTCCATGACGCGCCCGAATCAACAAATCTAGCAAAAACGAAATTAGTTCTCCCTTTAAGTAGTAGGAAATCTGAGCATTACCACTGTTGGCATCAGGTCGGTAAAGCTTAATCCAGGCATCAAAACTTGACTCGCTTGCTGGCTGCACCAAGCGTCCGCGAGTCGTCTGCAACCGGGTAATCTCCTTGCCCAGGTTGTCTAAGAAAGCCTTGGCGTCGTAGATACCTGCCCTTTTAGGAATTACCAAGTCGTAGTAGCTTGTTGTTCCCTCACTAAACCATAGAGAAGGCGTATAGTTTTCTTGGTCGTAGTCAAACACTTCCAAGGCTTTAGGTCGAATGCGCTTGACATTCCACAAGTGGAAGAATTCATGCGCCACCAATTGCATAAATCGGTTGTACTTATCCTTTGCCCGAAAAGCAAAGCGGGGGTAATTTAACGAACAAGCGTTTTTGTGTTCCAGACCACCGCCACCGCTGGACGCCAAATGCAGTAGAAACAAATAGCGATCGTAGGGGAGACCCCCAAACAATTCAGCTTCCACTCGGATAATTTTTTTAATGTCCTCAATAATACGTTCTGGTTTGGGGTTGCCCTCTCCCCAAATAGCTAGCTGATGAGGTTTTCCTAATACTTCAAAGTCATATACCCGATGACTACCAATCTCAAAGGGACTATCTACCAGGGTGTCAAAATCCGGTGCCTCGAAAGTATCGGCTTGTCCTGACACAGGCGGCAAGGGCGTTGTCACACGCCAATCAGGTTGCGGCGGCACTATCGTAACGCGGATAGGACATTGCTCAAACCCTGGCAGATAAAAGAACAGGGCGGCAGGGTTGAAATAGCCGTGGGTGGCATCCAGGTGATTAGTCCTTACCGACAGTTCATTGGCAAACACCCGGTAACGCACTATTACTTCAGTAACTTTGCTAGTTTCTACTTGCCAGTGATTTTTGCTCAACTTGCGCCCAGTCAAACTATGCCCATCAGCAGCGCTAGCAGAGAAGCCCTGGAGATGTTTGGAGTATTCCCGCACCAGATAAGAGCCTGGAGTCCAAACCGGCATTTTTAAATCTATAATTGGTGCTTGCCAACCCTGCACCCGTAACGTTACCTCAAAAAGATGCGATTCCGGCTGGGGCATCGCTACTTGATAGTCGATTGTCGGTGTGCTGCGAGGTTCTTTGCTAGCGGGGTGAATAGCTGGTGCTTGCATTATTTTTATTCCTGTTTTGGCTTTAAAAATCTGCTCGTTGTGAGCAGCTTTTTGTTATAATCGTAGTTATACGGCAGGAAGTGCCGGAATTAACGCCTGAGAAGCTAGTTGAAAGACTAGGATCATCAACTATAAGACCTATAGGCAAGTTGAGTCCAGGAAGCCTAACTCCTTGTGGGTGAGGTGCTTCACTTATTTGATTTTACCAATGCGGCAATTAGCTGTTAGGTTTGCAACTGCCTGATGTTAATAGCATCCGCCAAAAGCAAAGGTCTTTGATTAAAAGCTAACAGCTAATCTTGCTCCGCTAGATGTGTCAACTGCTTGAGGTTTGTTAAATAAAGCACTTGACGTTCTGGCTCAATTTTTACCCAGCCTTTACTATTCAACTTATCCATAATTTTAGCTGTGTCTTGGAGACTGATATCCGTGACATCGGCCAAATCTTTTATGGGGATGTTATAGATCTGTGTACCAATCTGGGTTGCTTGACCGTAGTTCTCGGCTAGGGATACTAGAATATTCGCTAACTTGACTGCCGATGGCTGATGGCGCTTTTGAAGGCGGAAATTTGTCTGGCGCAGACGCCTTACCATCAGTTGCAGCAATCGGTGGTGCAACTGGGGATCTTTAAACAGAGTTTGAATAAATCTATCGGCGGAGACACTCAACAACCGTACTTCGGAGAGGGCAATTACATCAGTTGAGCGGGGAGATTCATCCAGAATTGCCATTTCACCAAAAAAATCACCCCGCCCCAAGATTGCCAGCGTTGCGGCATCTCCTGCATAAAGGCGTCGTACTTTTACCCAGCCGGATACCAAAAAGTACACCGCGTTGCCCCAGGCATCTTCCATCAACACTGCTCTGTCGGGCGGGTACTCATGCTCAACAGCAATAGACAATAAGCATTCCAATGTCTCTGAATCGGCAGTATTAAAGAGGGGAAAAAGCTCGCTAAAAGCTTTGGTCTGCATGAAACGTATTCAAAGATAAAATCTGAGGATGTTCGTAGTCAGAGGCCTCTAAATTGTTTCTCAAAATATACTCAGGAAGCACTACGCATGGCTTGGGCGGCTAAATAAAGCTTACTCCATTCACCCATTACCTGATTGGTTTTCATGTTCAAGCCTTGGGCGATCGCTTCCGTGGATTTACCTGCTTTTAAGGCATCAAGCAGCTGGCGTTGGTCTGAGTCGAGGCTGGCCGAAAATTCTTGCCACTGTGTTGGTGTCAGCCCCAGGTTGTGTTCCTGCAAAGATGTTTGCAGCCAACTGGCTACTAACTCTGGCTTCGCTTTCAGTGCAAAAACGCGAATCGCATGGTAGCTGATTTTCTCCCGCAGCCGATAGACTTGTTTGATCGGCATATTCAATGCTTGGGCGATCGCTTCTTGAGATTGACCTTGCAGGTAAAGCCGCAGCCACTCTTGCGCCTCTGGAGCTACATTTTCAACTAAATAAGTTTCAAATTCGTCCTTAACAGCAGTCCGTAGCGTTTGTTGCTCTTCCCAGGCTTGATTGTCTTGATACTCGGCAACTGCTTGAGAATCGAACAAACTTAAGGGTGCGTCGCTTTCATCTGGTGTGACTTCATCAGAAACCAGCCGTACGAGATCGCTCTCCGGTACGTGGGTGATACCTCCTCGCTGGGAGCGGCGCAGGTAGTTGACAAATCGGTAGGCAAGTAGAGGCTGGTTACGAATTGGCCGCAGACAATATTCTTCAACGCTGGCGAGCACCAGAGCATTACGCAGGCGGGCGTCTTCAGTACACTCGCCAATCCAGGCAATTTGCTGTTGGATGTAGCGATCGCTATGTAGTAATTCTTGAATCACTTCTTGCAACACATCCACAACTGCCCGCTGGCGATCGCGGCTGAGAGCAACCCAGGTACGAATTTTATTACGCAGCACCATCAAACTTCCCAGCCGCTGCATTAAGTTACGATATGCCCGTTCCGGGCCACATCCCAGGTAGCGCTGCTGCAAAATCCGGTAGCGATAGTCCATTGCTTGCTGGGCAATGGTCAGTTGGGGAGGTGTCAGAGCGTCAAACCGTTCTAAATCTTCTCCCATTAACCAGCGAATAATACTTTCTCTGGTTGCAAGGCTTGAGCCAGGACACTCGGTTGCCAGCCTTTGTCGCCACTCTTGCGCCAGCTCTGCCGCCAACTTTGTCATGGTCATGAGATTGCTCTCCTTGAATCCCTGCTTTAAAGTTTGCATGACAACCTCCTTATTTCAACCTTTTCGTAGAACTCTTAACCGTTACTATTAATTTGACATTTATATTTAGGAACAGAAGTGATGGCGCTCTCGCTCCCAAAGCCTACCTAGTCACGTTGAGGTGTTTACCAGAACATATAGGGAGTGAGACGTAGATATATGCAACCGAGTGTCTGAGATCACAAAAAGTGCGATCGCCTGTGGCATGGATAATTCGATATTGTTTTGTGATATAGCGGTTTTCATACGGTTTCGCCACAAGGCTCATTGAGTGGAAATTTACGGGTTGGCTGACACAGTTTTGATGTAGGCTCTCCCCTTTACGCTTTTCAGATTAGAAAACAATCGGGTAAAACTAGGGGAGGCGAGTACAACTTGTCATTCGATTTTGGATTTTGGATTTTGGATTGTCCCCCAGACGGTCAGTCGGGGGCTTGAGACCTATGCGTGTTTTTGGTCACGAAGAGACGGGAGAGTATCAACCCAGCCCCCCAGTCCCCAGTTTTCTACAACAGAACGGGTGGCAATCCTACTTTCCTCGGTTCCAGGAATTTGCCATTAAAGCCCATTGCTTGGTCTTCCATCGTTCTTGCTTCCGCTACCTCCCGGCGAATTTCTGCACGTTCCATGTCATCATCAATGCCACCCAGTATGTAAACTATTAATCTCGCCGCTAAATCTTTGCCCGCAACAGATACCCGCTTTTTATTCGGGTCATATAAAACCCCATACCAGAGAGACTGGGGATTCTCCATCCCGCTAAATCCCCCGTCCGCATCGTATTTTTGCAGCTTATCGAAGATGGTTTTCAGGGAGAATCCCTTTTTAAACACCAGAATTCCCAAAGCTTGCGCTAACGCAACTTGCCCAACTGGACGGAAAAGTATATTACCGTCGCCCCCACCCTTCTCAAAGCTAAAGCGACGCAATTCCGGCGTTTCTGCCCCATGCTCCAGTTTTTGAATGCTGAGTAGAGTTGCTAAATAGTCGAAAACCTGACTAAAATCCTTAATCCCCTGCTCAAGTTCCTCATTTTCAGGACGCATCGCAATTAGCCCCTTTTTAGGCAAAGGCTTCCACTTGGGGAATTTTTGCTGCAAGTAGCGTTCAGACATATCCTGGAGAGCTTGCAGGGTAGTCAAAACCGTTGACTTAGCGGCAACTGTGGCACTATCCCAATTTACGCGGGGGTTACGTCCTTCAATATCTTTTAGCAGCGGATGAGTGACGGCAACTTTCCTAGCAACGATGGAGAAGCCATCATCTTCATCTAATTGTGCTAACTGACCTTTACTTAAAGGTACAGCCATAAGATTGACATGAACAAAAATAGACCGCACTCGTCGCCGTGCTTCTTCGTAAGTCTCCCCAGTAACAACGGCGGAAATAAACTCAATGCCTATCTTTTCGTTTGCTAAGTTTTGTAAATAAGCTGGCTCTACTTGGTACTCTTCTCTGAGGTCGTCAACAGTAATGACTCCGCCGGAAGGCTTTTTATCTTTTTTATAGCGGGGGAGTTTACCAGTTTGGATTAATTCTATTAGACCCTGCACGCCCATGAGCCGGTGTTGACCGTCTAAGGCAAAAATCGTCACATCCTGGGAAACGTCCAATAAACCTACAGTTGCGTCTTTATCCAGTGGGATAAAATTAGTCGCAGATTTCAGCGCCCTACCTTTCGCATTCCACTGGTCAGCTTTGGGGTTGTCTACCCACGGTTGGTTAATAACGACAAGGACGGGGGGGAATTTGTGGGTTTTGCGGGCGGCTAAATACTGCGCTAATGCAGCTTGGCGCGACCAATCTAAGGGGCGTTGCTGAATTTCTTCAATACTTTCGGCATCAATTTCTACGTTTTCGGTGTCCGGGTTGAATTTTTGATGCAATAGCGGTAAGCGAGAGGCATAGCGGACGCGACGGGCAAACCACTCCAGGGTTGCGGAACCGATATACGCCTCACTTCCCCCCATTTCTACTTTTTGCACTAAAATTTGGTCATTTCGGGCTAAATATCTATCTAAAAGTAGCGCTAATGCCTGCTTTTCTTGGTTTTCCCGTTCCAGGATTTGACTGGCAATGTCGGAGGTGGGGTTTGTGGCACTATTCATGGGTGGATGCTGAGAATAATTAGGCGGATTTTCTCAAATTAGCAGTTAAAGTTTTAAATTGGCATGAGTTTTTAAAAACTTAATGTGCAATAATTAGATTGTGGATAGATGTGGTTAAGTATGGCTATATCATAGAGTTGCTATTTTGTCAATAAATATGGTTGACATTTTTCACCTGCTCCGATATCCGCCAGATATCCGCCAGGGAATAAATTCCCCGGCTTATAGCGAAAGTCCTCTAAAGAGGACTGGGGGAAAGTTGCAGTCCATTTCAATTGACATCTGGGATGATTTTCAAGCTTGCTGCTGTCAGTTGGCGATTTTTAGCCCGGAAATGAATTTCTGGGCGGGTTTTAACTAAAAGTCAGGGAATTTATGCTTACTCCCTCCTTTGAATACGTTTTGCCTGTGATTCGGGGAATCCAGGCGGGGCGGGAATATTATGTTTCTATGTGTCCGGTGCGACTTCTCCCTAAGTTGTTGCCGTTGGATGATGAGGAAGTACCACCGGAAATGAGGGCAGGGCGATCGCGCAATCGCAGCCGTATCCCAGAAATTGCCAACTATATTCTTGATAATCCCAGGAGTTATACGTTTTCTGCGATCGCGGCCTCTATTGACGCCGATATCAAATTTGAACCGATTGGCACAGAGGCGGAAGAACGGAAAATTGGACGCTTGCGAGTGCCTATGGATGCTCGATTTACAATTAATGATGGGCAGCATCGGCGGGCAGCATTTGAGCTAGCATTGAAGCAGAATCCAGATCTAGGTTATGAGACGATCGCGCTTATTCTGTTCCTAGATATTGGTCTAGAGCATTCTCAACAAATATCTACTGACTTAAACCGCTATAGCGTCCATCCGGATGCGTCTTTAAACATTCTTTACGATCGCCGGGACAAACAAGCTAACCTGGTGAGAGCAATTATCAAGGAAGTCAAGGTTTTCCGCACCTTGACGGATATGGAACGGAGTAATTTAACCGCGCGATCGGGTAAGCTATTTACTCTCAGCAACATTTATAATGCTACTCTTGCCCTGTTAGTTAATCATCAGAATAGGGAAATAGAGCAGCAGATTGCACTAGCATCAGGTTATTGGAATGCCGTTAGTAGCTATATTCCAGACTGGGAGCAAGTTTTACAGCGCCAAGTTAGTGCGAGTGAGATGCGACGGGATTATGTACATAGTCATGCGATCGCGCTTGCTAGTTTAGGGGCAGTTGGGGCAACTCTCCTATCGCTTTATCCTGAGAGTTGGGAGTCCCATTTAGAAGGTTTGCAACAAATAGATTGGTCGCGGTCTAATCCTGATTGGCAAGGGCGTATTCTCTCTAGTAGTGGAATTTCTAAATCCCGAACTAGTGTCAGTCTGATGAGTGCCTATATTAAAGAGCATCTAAATTTACCGCTGAAACCCGATTAGGAAGGGTTAGACAATGCTAGTGTTTTAGTAGGTAGGGAGAAATGAGACAGACAGAGTCTATCTCGCTTATAGTTATGCAAACTGCCTTTCTTAATAATTCTCTTTTCAGGAATGTTCGTCCTCTTCATCCGAAAGTTGCTCCACTGAAGACTGACTCTCCAATTGAGGTAATCCCGCTGCAAGTACAGCAGAAAACCTTTCACGAACCATATCTTTTTTTCGCTCATCACTCATTTGATCATGTTCTTTTCCGTAGAATCCATTTGTATTAAAACCTCTGTACAGCGTTTGATATGCATCACTACAATTAGGCCATTGAGCTTTATTTGTATCTGCACTAAAAAACTTTAGAAGCTTTCGCTTGGATAATATTGGCTCACCATTAGCAGTATCGATATCAATTTTTCGAGAGCCAAAGTACCACAAGCATAATAAAGAAAATATTCTATCCTCTACTGCTTTGGCAACTTTAATTTTATCATTGCCTTGATTAAGAGCTATAAATGTCCATAAGCGATAGGGATGATTATGCAAAATTGCATCTACCCGGAGAACGCCTTGGTCATAGAGCCGATCAAGAGAACTCAGAACGTTGTCTATATTGCCTAAATTTTTGTCTTTCCCCTTGTACTCGAACTCAACCACCTTGCTTAGACGAACTATGGCTTTTTGAAATATGGCTTTGAAAGCCCATTGATTGTCTTTCATAGTAGCGATAGCTGTTTGAGGTGCAAGAATTTCCCGATTATGCCAATCACTATCCTTAGCAAGTTCCTGCTCTTTAATAATTCCTTTGTGTTTACTTGTCTGAGCTTGAAATTTACCAAAAGCGCCCTCAATTAAGTTATGCTCACGAGCGTACACTAACAAGTTACTGTAGGGCTTAAATTCAAGTAACAGTTTAAGTAGCCAGGGACGGAAGTTAACTTTGAAGCCTTGTATTGCTGAGTCAAGATAATGCTCTGGTAAACGCGCAAAGGGGGTATTTGGTTCTACGTCTTCGTCACAGTAGTCCTCATAATAGTATTTAGAAAGAAAGCGCCCTTCGTACTGAACTTCCTGTTCATCTATGCCAAGTGCAGAGTTAATGCTTTTGATGAACTCCTCGACTTGCCTTTTGTCCATTGGGTCTCGTGGCGGTTTTAGATCTAATGTTGCCGAAACTAATAGATCCAAATGAACTAGAGAATTCAGGTAGTAAGAACTATCAAATCGGTTTGAGTCGTCTTGCCAGCGCACTAGAGAAAGAGGAATTCGATCCTCAGAATCCTCTGATGTACTCTCAGTCAGCAAAGTTCTAACACATTGGGCATTGATACTCTTATCATCTAGAATAAGTTCTCTGGCTTTATCAACAGTCTTGGCATTCTTATTCAAATCAGTAAATAACTCGCGGGAAATTCCCCGAATGGAGTAGTCACCTTCACCCAATGCATTCTGAAAGCCAGCACTCGGATGAAGCAAAACGAAAAGAACTGGAATCTTAGTTTGTTGCTCAACAGTGCGAAGGGTGCCGCCCCGAAAGTTTTGATCTTCACGGAAAGTCCTAAGTGCCCAAAGGCGGTGTTGTCCGTCCACAGCTACTGCAAGTACACGATCTTCATCCCAACGAAGTCGTGCAGAGAGTCCAATGGAAATGAATTGAACACCGCTAAAGTTAGCAACATTGGCTTCTGGGTGATTCCATTGTGTGTCATCAGGATCAGTACCGTCCCAAGGAATAGGCGGAGGCTCAATGGTTATAGAGCTATCGAATGTATCCTGAATTTTGCCATCAGCACCTTTCGGCATCAATACGATAGTAATGGCGTTGAAAAACTTCAGCTTCTTAGGATCGAGGAGATAGCCTTTAACGATATCGTCCTCTACCCGCTTATCATCAATTTCCCGTTGAAATAGTTCTTTGAGTGACCATTGTGTATCCAATGACGCTGGAATCTGTTCAGCAATCTTAAGTTCATCAATAGCTCGGTTAATATCCACTAAAGAAAGGAAGTAAGGTAGAGCTATTCCTTCTGATAAAGTGTAAGTCCCAGTCATACCATAGAGAGGCTTATTAAATCTAGCTTTTCCTTCATTTTTTGAAATTATAAGCATTTTGTGTCACCCGTACCTAAGAGTAAATGATGGAAGAAACAGCCTGGATAGAATATCTTCGACTAAACGCTCTGACGCTAATTCGGATAGTTCACAATCTTCAGAAACTTGATTTTCAAATTCATCTGCCTCATCAGCACCATGTAAGGCAAAGTTTTGTGTACTGAATGAGGTATGAATCAATAGAAGCCTGCACCGATTAATATTATGACCAGCAGCCTTAAGACGTTCACGTAGAATGCTCTCTTCACGAAGGTGGCTACAAATCCTGGAATGTAGATTACTTGCCTTACCTATATATAGTGGCTGCTGAAATATGAGGGAATTGTCCAAAAGCATAAAGAGCAGTTGGCGGAAGGATGGATCAGCAGCGCACTCTCTTAGGACACCTTCTTTAGTGAATGAAATCTCAGGTTGAAGCCTTATCCTGTGTGATGGGGGAAGTCGTGCCTCTCTGGGAGCGCAATGATCTTTAGAAAGCTCATCCAGAATAGATGTAGTGAAATCTTCAGGATCATTTATTGCACTAGGCTTAAGCTCAAAACGACGATACCAGGCATATACGCCACCAACATTTTCTGGAATGCGGCTAACAAGAGCGCTATTTCCGCGCATCTGCGTCAAATCATACAAGAGGACATTTTCGCTTAGCTGCTGAACAGCCTCATTTCCCTGTAGCCATATCACAGCAGACTCCTTTAAAACCTAAACATAGCATCATAGTAGAGCTAGGTAGAACTAGTGTTCCCATTTATTGCTTGACAGAACCAAAAAATTTATTGCTTGAGAGAATCAAAAAATCTCAAAATCTCGTAGGCTAACACTTAACTTGAATAGAAACGTCTAAAAAACACCCGTATTGTCCCAGGCACAGAGAAATGACTACAGCACAAGAGCCAGAAAATAAAGGTCAAACTCAGCGCAGTGTTGCAGAACTTGTGGAAGATATCCAACATCTCACCACTGAAATCCAAACACTGTACTGCTTGGATGGGATTCCCTGGGTAGTTGGCTATTCCGGTGGCAAAGACTCCACTACTATTTTGCAGCTTGTCTGGAATGCGATCGTATCCCTCCCACCAGAACAGCGAACCAAGCCAATCTATGTTATCTCAACAGACACGTTAGTTGAAAACCCCATAGTCTCTGCCTGGGTACGCACCTCAATAGCACAGATGAAAGCGGCTGCACAAAACCAAGGAATGCCCATAGAAGCTCATCTGCTCCATCCCAAAGTGGAGGAAACTTTCTGGGTAAACTTAATTGGTAAGGGCTACCCAGCACCCCGTAATCAATTTCGCTGGTGTACTGAACGCCTAAAAATCCATCCCGCTAACCACTTCATACGAGAGGTAGTTCGCGTTAGTGGTGAAACAATTCTTGTATTGGGTACTCGCAAGGCTGAAAGCGCCAAACGTGCTGCCACAATGGAAAAGCACCAAGCAGGTAGAGTACGCGATCGCCTTAGCCCTAATGCCAGCTTACCTAACTCCTTGATTTATAGTCCTATTGAAGATTGGCGTAATGATGAAGTCTGGCTTTACTTGAATCAGTGGCAAAACCCTTGGGGAAATAGCAACAAAGACTTATTCACCATGTATCGAGGAGCGACGGCAGACAACGAATGCCCCCTAGTCGTTGATACCTCAACCCCCAGTTGCGGCAGTTCTCGCTTTGGTTGCTGGGTTTGCACACTTGTAAGCCAGGATAAATCAATGGCGGCGATGATCCAAAATGATCAGGAAAAAGAATGGATGCAGTGTCTCCTCGATATCCGTAATGAATTAGATGAAAAGGATGATCGCGATAAGAGAGACTTCCGTCGCATTTGGGGTGCTGTCCAACTTTTTGAGCGTAATATTGATGAGAAAACATCCGTTGAACCAATTCCGGGTCCCTATCTAAAAGAATGGCGGGAACATTGGTTAAGACGAGTTTTAGAAGCACAAACCCAAGTTCGTCGTACTGCACCACCAGAAATGCGAGACATCACCCTAATTACTCAGGAAGAACTGAGCGAAATTCGCCGCATCTGGTTAGAAGAAAAACACGAATTTGATGATAGCTTGCCGCGTATTTATGAAGAAGCCACAGGCGAACCATTCCAAGAAACGCGCCTGGGTACAGAGAGAAAACTATTAGGTAGCGACGAATGGGAAGTCCTACAAGAAATCTGCGATGACAACATCATGCACCTAGAACTGATGGCGAAACTACTAGATACAGAACGCCAACATCACGCAAAATCCCGACGCGGCATCTACGACAACCTGTATAAATGCTTTGAAACCAGTTCTCGTTCTAAAGAAGAGGCAATTCAAAATGCCCATGATAAACGCGATTTAAAAAAGGCTGCCGCTGAAGCTGATATTGATAAAGTGAAACAGCTAACATGGGCAAGCATGAAATTTGGGGGGCAAACCTCAGAAGATATCGAAGGAGATAATTAGCAACGGATAAAACGGATAAGCTATCCGCTATATCCGTTAACTAATCTGCTGCAAAAATAACCTTTGCCCCCTAGCAATACCCCATCGGCTACATCCGCTAAATAATCCGCTGACAATGATATTCCTGGAACTAGTCCTCCAAAACTTTGGCCCCTACCTGGGCAAACAAGTCATCAACCTCCGCCCAGAAATAGATAACGAACTTCGCCCCATTATCCTCTTAGGCGGTATGAATGGCGGCGGTAAAACAACTTTAATGGATGCCATTCGCCTCGCCCTTTATGGACAACGCGCCCAATGTTCCACACGCGGCAACTTAAGCTATAGCGACTTTCTCACCCAGTCAGTCAACCGCAACACTCCCCCAAGTGAAAAAGCGCGAATTGAATTAGCATTTGAACTAATCGAAGACGGCAAACCAATTACCTTAAGAATAGTCAGATATTGGACAACAGAACCCAAAGATGGTAAAGATACTTTGGGCATTCTTGCTAATGAAGAATGGCCAGATAAAGCTTTAGCCAACACCTGGGACGAGTATATAGAAAACCTACTACCCCTAGGAATTTCTAACTTATTTCTCTTTGACGGCGAACAAGTAAAAGAACTCGCCGAAATGGAAACCCCACCCTCTCTCGTCGTTGATGCAATTCAATCCCTTTTAGGACTAGAATTAGCCGAACGCCTCTCGCAAGACTTAGATATCCTAGTCAGCCGCAAGCGTAAAGAACTTGCCACAGATAAAGAACTCGCTACCCTCGAAGAAATTGAACGGAAACATAGGCAGAAAACCGAAGAATTAGCAGCTGCAAAACAAGAACTTGCCTCTCGGCAAAATGACATTCATTCCGCAACAGATAACCAGGGCAAAGCAGAGGAAAAATTCCTTTATGAAGGGGGAAAAATTGCCAGCGAGAAAAACCGCCTAGAAAAACAACAGGAGCATTTCACCAAACAGCTAGAAAAAGCGCGTGAGGCGATGCGAGAATTAGCCGCTGGTACTCTTCCTCTAGCTTTAATCTCCCCTATTCTCGAACAAGCTAAATTCCAAGCTGAAAAAGAAAACCGCCAACAACAGGCAAAAATTGCACGGGATGTTTTGATAGAACGAGATAATAAGTTATTAACCTATATTACAAAGTTGTCATTAGTTCCTGACGAACTTGACAAAATAAAATTTTTTCTTGCTCAAGAAAATCAACAACTGGAGGAAGAGATTGCCGGAAATGAAAATTCATGGTTACTTGCCTCGCCAGAGGAAATAACTCAGCTTACTAACGTATTAGAATACGCACTCAAAACCGAGAATTTTAGAGCGAATGAAAAACAGGAAGAACTGAAACAACTAGAAATTGAGATAGATTCTCTAGACAGACAGATAGCTACCGCCGCTTCTCCAGAAGCTTATGAACAGTTACAGAATGCAGTCAGAGAAGCCAACAAAAAGCTCGCTCAAGCTGAAGCTGCGCGGGAAATAGTTAAGCGCCAGTGCGAAGAATTAAACCGTGCGATCGCCCAAACAAAAAAAGAACTAGAAACCTACAGCGAAGAAAACATAAAATTGAGAAATAATCAACATATCATTGCTTCGGTTGCCAAAGTAAAAGAGACTCTCAAACTATTTAAAGAAAAATTAACCCTGAAAAAACTAAATAAATTAGAACTAGAAGTAACAGAATGCTTCCGCTATCTATTGCACAAATCTGACTTAGTGCATCGAGTAGCGATTGACACCAAAGATTTTAGCCTTTCTCTCTACGATTCCCAAGGGCAAATCGTACCTAAAAATCGTTTATCTGCCGGAGAAAAACAACTTTTAGCCATAGCCTTCTTATGGGGACTAGCACGGGTATCGGGGCGACACTTACCTGTAGCCATAGATACACCATTAGGTCGCCTAGATTCTTCTCACCGAGCAAATTTACTTGAACGTTACTTTCCTTCAGCAAGTCACCAAGTTATTCTGTTATCAACAGATACAGAGATTGGAGAAATGGAAGCAAAGAAGCTGCGAGAAAAAGAAGCGATCGCGCGGGAGTATTTGCTTAAGTATGATATGGGAGAACGGCAAACTAGAGTAGAAGAAGGTTACTTTTGGTAAGATTGTAAAAAAAATCTATGGAACCCCCACTCAACACCATTAAACTATCCCAAACGGCCAAAGACCAACTCACAAAACTCAAACGCCTCACAAAAATCGACCAATGGAACATCCTCTGCCGCTGGGCATTTTGCCGTTCCCTAGCAGAACCAACCATCCCCTCCCCAGATCCCATACCAACCATTCCCTCCCCAGATCCCACCATCACCGGCAGTAACGTAGAAATGACTTGGCGCGTTTTTGGGGGAGAAATATCCGATATTTTAGTAATAGCACTGAAACAACGCTGCCACAACGATGGCTTAGGCACTGACAAAGAAACACTCGCCACTCAATTTCGCCTGCACTTGCATCGCGGTATTGGCTACTTATCAGGCGATCCAAATATTAAGAAAATTGAAGATTTAATTGCACTTGCTACAAGCTCTCAAACCTGATTCTGGAAATCAGGCAAAATTAAAAATTAAAGATAAAATTCTTCATTTTTAATCTTTAATTCTTGTAGTTATGGTCAAGTACAGCGCGAAACTTCCAGAAACCCCAGAAATAGCGCGTCACCGAGCCGCCATCCTCCGCACTAACATCTCTCGTCCCGTGCGTTTGGCAATAGAATCAGCAATTTTAACCGAAGATACCACATTTTTTGATTACGGATGCGGTCACGGTGGCGATGTCAAGCGATTGGCTAACAAAGGCTATACCAGCACTGGTTGGGACCCTTACTATCGACCTGATGAACCCCACGTTGCAGCAGATGTTGTCAATCTGGGCTATGTAATCAATGTCATTGAAGACCCAGCGGAACGCCGCCAAGCCCTCCTGCAAGCTTGGGAACTCGCCCGTAAGGTCTTAATTGTTGCCGCCCAAGTTTTAATTGATAACCAAGGTGCTGAGCAACTAGCTTACGCCGACGGCATTGTTACCCGTCGCAACACGTTTCAGAAGTATTTTGAACAGGAAGAACTTAAAAACTACATCGACCAAGTTCTGAACGTCGATGCAGTTCCAGTAGCGCTGGGCATCTACTTTGTGTTTCGAGATGAAAGTCTTGCCCAAAGCTTCCGCGCATCCCGCTTCCGTTCTCGCACCACAACGCCCAGAGTCCGCACCCGCATCAAGCGCTTTGAGGATTATCAAGAAATCCTTGCCCCGTTGATGACCTTTATATGCGATCGCGGACGCCTTCCCGTCAAAGGCGAACTATCAGCAGAACCCCAGCTAATTGCGGAATTTGGCAACTTGCGCCGCGCCTTTCAATTAATTCTGCAAGCTACCGATCAAGAAGAGTGGGAGGCGATCGCACTTAAACGCCGCCAAGATCTACTCGTCTATATCGCCCTGAGCCAGTTTGGAAGACGCCCCAAATTTAAAGAGTTAGCGATCGCATTCCAACACGATATCAAAGCCTTTTGCGGTAACTACCAGCGAGCCTGCGAAATAGCCGACGAAATGCTCTTCAGCCTTGGTGAACCGGGCGTAATTGCCCACTACTGCCAACACAGCCTCATAGGTAAACACTTACCCACTGCCCTCTACGTCCATGTTTCTGCCTTGGAAGAACTCGACCACCTGCTACGACTCTACGAAGGTTGCGCTAGCCGTACCATTGGTCGCATGGATGGAGCCACCTTAGTTAAATTCCACACCCATAAGCCAAAAATCTCTTACTTGTTTTACCCAGATTTTGACACAGAACCCCATCCAGCCTTGCACACCAGTATGCAAATCGACCTCCAGGATTTGCAAGTCACTTATCGGGACTACGATACCTCAAACAATCCCCCGATTCTGCATCGCAAAGAAACCTTTGTGACGCCTGACTATCCCGACTATGACAAATTTGCCAAACTCACCCAGCAGGAAGAAGCCTGGGGTTTGTTAGATAATCCTCGCACCATCGGCACTCGCAAAGGCTGGCAAAAATGCCTTGAAGAACATTGCGCTGAAATTCGAGGCCATCGCCTCTTCTGGCGCAAAGATGCTGACCCCTACCGGATCAAAATTGTACGTTCCGCCCACCGCCGCCAGAGAAGGACGGGAGCAGGGGGAGCAGGGGAAGAGAAATTGATTATTACTGCTTCGCGGAGTTATGAGTTATGAATTTTAAGTTAAAAATTAATAATTCAAAACTCAAAACTTAAAACTCAAAACTCTGTAGCTATTGCGACTGAGTAGCTGGAAAAGCACCCGTTCGCACTGGCACTGTCTGAATCTGACCGTTGCGGTTAACTTCGAGTTGCAGCACTTTTCCCACCTCACTAGCTTCTACCCGCTCCTGCACATCATTTGCATTGCCGACAGGTTTACCGTCAATTTTTTGGATAACATCTCCTTCTTGGACACCAGCTTGGGCTGCGGGAGAATTATCGACAACTTGCGTAATTAAAACGCCTTTGTCCTGCTTCAATTTAAACTTGATGTCGTTATCTTTATTAATTTCTTCTTTCAGCTCTGGTGTCAGAGTCACCATTTGAATGCCCAGGAAGGCATGTTCAACCCGACCTTTAGTGAATAACTGGTTGGCAATTCGTTCTGCGGTTTTCATGGGGATAGCAAAGCCTAGTCCTTGGGCATTGGCGCGAATGGCGGTGTTGATACCAATCACTTCCCCACGGGCATTTAACAGAGGACCGCCAGAGTTACCGGGATTGATGGCGGCATCGGTCTGGATAAAGCTTACCCGCTTATCGGGGACGCCTACCTCGGAACTAGAACGGCCCAGAGCGCTGATAATGCCCACTGTCACGCTGTTATCTAAACCTAGAGGATTACCAATTGCGATCGCCCATTGTCCCGGTCGCAGGTTCTCAGAGTTTCCCAGCTTCACCGTCGGCAAACTATTGCCCTCAATCTTAACCACAGCTAAATCTGTAACCACATCAACACCCGCCACCTTCCCATTCAGAACCCGACCATCTTTAAGCGTCACCTTGACCGTATCGGCATCGGCAACAACATGGGCATTTGTAATCAGGCGTCCATCTGGACTGATAATGAACCCAGAGCCAGTGCCGCGTTCGACCCGTTCTTCTGGAGTCGGCAACTCCGAACCAAAGAAACGCTTGAAAAGGGGGTTGTTGAAAGCTTCTGGAATTTGCTGCGATACCTGGCGAGAGGCATCAATTCGTACTACTGCCGGCCCCACTTTTTGGGCTGCTTCCGCAATGAAGTTGAGGTTCTCTTGTGGCCGACCACTCTTGGCAGGGGAAAAGGTTTGTTGCAGCGCCACTGGAACCACCTGGGGACGCTGGCTAGTGTCCGCGTCTTGCGCCTTTATATAGCGGCTGCCAAATAATCCTGCACCGCCGCCGATAGCCAGCAAAGCCATATAAGCGGTCAGCTGCTTCACAGGTAAACTCATAATTTTCGGGCCTAACGACAGCAACACAGGTAATATTTCTAATTTTATTCGTTTGCCGTAAGTTGCTTAGAGTTTTGCCCAAAAAACCCTGTTGTAACGGTCTATTTGTACCACCGGACGAAAATCCTTATAGAATTTAGGGCTGCTGCTGGGCTGCTTCCCTAATAATTTCAACGTCTAGACCTAAGCGTTGAGCTATTTCCTCAACGCTTAATCCCGTTTGGAGTAGAAGAGGCAACATTTCTAACTTAGCCTCTAGCTTTCCTTCTTGGCTGCCCTCTTCACGAGCTTCTTGATAGACTTTTGTTTGTCTCAGTTCACTCAATCCCAACATGGCTTCTAGTTCCTCGCGGCTTAGATTGGGAAATTGATACAAAACGATTGTTTGTATCAATTCTATGACTTGTTGCTGAATAACAGCATCTGTCAATTCCTGACGTGCTTTGCTAATTAGATGCCGGGCGACTTCACGAGTTTTCTTTTTAGACTCTACTACTAACTGTACAATACCCACACAATAATTCGTAATTCGTAATTTCCAGCTTAAAACCCCTAACTTTAGTTATGGGGGTAATCCAAAATACTTGTATCCAAAATCCAAAATTGAATTACAATTGCGTACTAAGCTGCTGTACATTTAACTTCCAGAGCTATCTATGCACTTAAACGCTTTCAGTCTCTAAATTATGCAAGTTAAATGTTTACTAGCTTATTCCTTAGCGTGCTCATATTGATAAAAGTAAAGAAAGATTTCGGCAAACAGACGAGCAGAAAATTTGGGCTGTTTTTGAAACTGTACTTCTACAAAGTAAATTGGCAATTCCGGGGAATCAGCTAAGGGGAGAAACAACCCATCAAAACGAAAGGCTCGTTGTTTGACTTCTGGCGAGGTGAACTGGTAAGTGCTGGCATCGGTGGCTGGTTGTCCTATCAGTTCAAAGAAGATGCTAGGAAAATTTTGAAAGAGTTGATAGAAAATAGTATCGGTTTTCACAAATTATCTTTATCTGTATTAGTTTGGGGCATAAACACTACAGCTTCACGCATTATAATTACCCAAACGTTCCATCAAACAACTAGCAATGCGACGGGCTGCACCCGGTTCTCCCATCCGTCGGGGGCCATTTTTAGCAATTAGCTGCAACCTGTCTGGATCGCGCAACAACTGCTGCACAACACCAGCAACTTCAGTAGGTTGCTCTACTATAATCAAAGATGGACCCAACAGGCGGCTTTGAGCTTCGGCAAAGGCAGGAGTAAACTGAGGACCTTTGCCAGGAATGGCGATCGCCGGTTTCCCCAACCCCACAAACTGTTCTGTTGCCGTCCCCGCCATCGCGATCGCTAAGTCAGCGTTAAGCAAACAATCGTTATAAGCCTTCTGGGTGATAATTAAAGTGGCCTTGTCTTTAGTAAACGTCGCCGCTGCTGGATCTTGAACCAGTGCCAATGCCGCCTCCGAGGTGCTTAAATGCTGAACCCAACCTTGTGTTGCCAAAATTTGGTACAAAGAGTCCAGGCTTAAAGTAGGTGCGATCGCTCCCAAAAACACCAGAGAGCGCTTGGTAAAAGTGGCAATTAATCCATCTACCGCAAGTAAGATTTGTTGCCAGTTAGAATAAGCTTCTGGTGGTCTAGAACCGGGTATAAGAGTAACAATGAGCGATCGCCGCGTCTCTTTTAATTCAGCGTCTGGGTCATAAAAAATCGGCGCGGGATTTTCAGGAAAAATACCGTCCATCATCGGATTTCCCAGATCGAAAGCTGGAATCGACCACTGCTGCAAAGTCTCTGCCGTCAGCTTGTCCCTAAGAAAAACCCCCTTGCAGCGCGGACGCGCCATCAGCCAACGTTCCCAAGGCAGGTAAACCGATCCAGACCACCCCTCCCGGCGCTGCGCCCGCGACTGACGCGGCAACGGCCCCACTTCATCTCGCAAATAGTATTCCGATTTAGCCGTACCCACAAATACATACTCAGCCCCGCTCAACCAGGCAAACAACAGCGGTACAATATCCCCCACCGCCAAAATTGCCCCTCCTTTCTTTGCCCAGCTACGAACGGCTTTCAATTGAGCTAGCGTCAGTTGGAGTAAACCACCCCGTACATCCCGCATTAGCTGACGCCCATCCATATATATAAAGCCGCCGGAGGGCATGGTTTGCATCGGGCCAATAATGGGAATGCTTAGCTGGGTGTAAGCTTGCCCTTCTCCAACCAATGGCAAAGCTGCTAATTTTGGTGAATTTGGGTGCCGCTGTAGTTCCTGCAAAATCCGGACGGCAATGACATCTTCCCCGTGACCGTTGCTCAAGCAGAGTAGCTTCATCCAAAACCTCCAAAAAAATATCAGCAACAATACCCTGGTTATAAATAGTACAGACGCGCTCGATAGCGTCTCAGCACTTAGGTAAACATAAACCTAACTAGGAAGGGCTGGTGATGAGGAATAAGAAAGAATTTGACCAATAGCCAACCCCCACTGTAGATGTTTAATTATGCCGACCTGCTGAGTACGACGGCAATTGTGGTAGATGCTGATGTGGCAAAGCTTGGGGAACATAACCGGCTTAGTGACTGTCAAATTCTACAAAAGCTATGAGTCTAATGAGTACAAGCCGTCAGTTGTCAGCAGTTAGCGGCAACAAACAACGGAATTTGAACTAAGAACTACTGACAAAAAGCTGATATTTTTTTTAACGAAGCCGATTAACAATTGAGCCTACTTATATGCGTGTCCCAGTTGTTGCAACTTTTACCTTAGCTGCCCTGACTTCTTGCGGTTTAGCTCAGCAGGCACTTGCCCAATCAAACTCTCCATCTGCAATCCAACAACCAGCCTATAGTAACTACATAGTTCCAACTCAGACGGCTCCAAAACCGGCGAACGCGGTAATTGTCAATCCTATATCCACATCTGGAACCCAAAAACCAGTTAATGAATATGTGGTTCCAGTTCAAAACACCACGACACCAGCTGCAACTGGGGTAATTGTACAGCCAGCAAACCGCACGATTCCAGACTTTTCTCCACCTGCTGGTGTTTCTAGCGTGACGCCGACAAGGTCTGACGTTCAAACAAACGTGGTTATAACAGTAACAGACCTCCAGGTTGTGGGAGGAACTGAAGAGTTGCAGCAGATTGTCCGTAAGACAATTGCCACCCGCCCTGGTGGTGCCAGCAGCCAACGCCAAGTAGAAAAGGATGTTGAGGCTCTTTTAGCGACGGGGCTATTTGCTAATGCCCGTGGCACAACACAAACTACACCAGCGGGGTTGAAGGTAGTCTATCAGGTGGAACCGATAGTAGTGCGATCGCTCCAACTTTCCGGTGCCCAAGTACTCACACCAGCAGTGGCGAACGATTTGTTCAAAGCCCAGTTGGGGGCGCAAGTCAGCCCTGCTCTCATTGAGCAAGCCGTCCAACAGCTGAATAAATGGTATACCAACAACGGTTATGTACTAGCACAGGTGCTAGCAGTGCGACCCAGCCGCCAGGGAGTGGTGATGGTTGAAGTCGCCGAGGGCGTCGTTGGGGATGTCAAAGTCCGCTTTGTGGATAAAGACGGCAAGCCAACTCAGGGTCGCAGCAAGCCAGATTACCTTACCAGCCAGTTTAAACTCAAGCCCGGTCAGGTGTTCCGTGTGGATGTAGCGCGGGGGGACTTGCAGCAGCTGTATCAGACAGGGCTATTTGATAAAGCTGACGTTTCCCTGAATGGTGATGCCAGAAAAGTTGAGGTTACATACGACCTTACAGAAAGACCCGCCCGTTCTGTCAATGCTGGTGGCGGCTACAGCCCTGACAGTGGCATCGTTGGCACGGTGAGCTACAATGACCGGAATTTAAACGGCGTAGGTCAACAGGTGGGTGTAAATGTCCAGGCGAGCAGGCGCGACCTCCAGTTTAACGGCAACTTTACCAACCCCTATAATCCCAACAACCCCGATCAGCTGGGATATACAATCAATGCCTTTCGGCGTCGGGGGTTTTCTCAGACGTTCAACGACATCAAACTGCCCAATGGCGACCAAATTCGGCAAGGACAGTTTGGCGGCGGCATCACTTTTACCAGACCAGTAGATGACTGGCAGGCGTCGGTGGGTTTAAACTACACCCGCACTAGCATTCGCGATGGCTCTGGCAACATTTCACCAGTAGATGAACGGGGCAATCAGCTTAGTTTTAGTAACACCGGCGTTGATGACCTGGTCACAGTGTCTGCTGGCGTCACCAAAGACCAACGAAATAATCCCATTAACCCTACCCAAGGATCTGTCCTCAGCCTCAGCAGCGCCCAGTCCGTTCCCATTGGCAACGGCAATATCTTGATGAACCAGATCCAAGGGAACTACAGCCAGTACGTCCCAACGGGTCTACTAGGCGGAAGCCAGCCAGAGGTTTTAGCCTTTAACGTCCAAGGTGGGACAACAATTGGCGATTTGCCGCCCTACCAAGCTTTTAATCTCGGGGGCATCAATTCCGTGCGGGGTTACGGAAACGGCGAAGTCGCCAGTGGTCGCAGTTTTGTCTTGGCCTCAGCTGAGTATCGCTTCCCTATCTTCAATCCCCTGGGTGGTGTCCTCTTTGCTGACTTTGCTTCCGACTTAGGGTCTGGCGATACTGTGCCCGGAGAGCCTGGGGCCGTGGGTGGCAAACCGGGAAGTGGCTTTGGCTACGGCGCTGGTATTCGCTTCAACTCACCCATCGGTATTATTCGGGCTGAATACGGCTTCAACGACCAAGGCGCAGGCAAACTACAGTTTGGCGTTGGCCAAAGGTTCTAAAGCCACATAATCAAGGCGAAAGAAAGTTTTGAGTTTTGAGTTTTGAGTTATTAATTTTTAACTCATAACTCATAACTCCAAGGGAGCGGTAAAATGCATAATTTAGAATTATTCGTCCTTCATCCTTGAATATTGCATGAACTTGCTAGTCGGCAAAACCTTGCAGGGTGGTAAATATACCCTAGAGCAGCAACTGGGACAGGGTGGCTTTGGCCTCACGTTTAAAGCCACTCATCACTACTTAAGCCAGCCAGTGGTAATTAAAACCCTCAATGAGTCTTTGCAACAGCATCCTAACTTTGAGCGATTCCAGGGTCAGTTTCAGGATGAAGCTAGACGTTTATCCTTATGCCTACACCCCAATATTGTGCGGGTGATTGACTTCTTCCACGAAGGGGGGATGCCCTACCTAGTAATGGACTACATCCCCGGTCAAACTCTAAAAGCGGTTGTGTTTCAAGGGCAAGCGCTTTTAGAGGCAATAGCTATCCAGTACATCCGACAGATTGGTGCTGCCTTAAAGGTGGTACACGAGCAAGGTTTGCTCCATCGAGATGTCAAGCCGGAAAATATTATCTTGCGAGCAAATACCCATGAGGTGGTGCTGATTGACTTTGGAATTGCGCGGGAGTTTACGCCGGGAGTAACTCAGACTCATACAAGTCTCGTCTCCGAAGGCTACGCCCCGATTGAGCAGTACCTGGACAAGGTAAAGCGCACCCCAGCCACGGATGTTTATGCTCTTGCCGCCACTCTCTACACTCTGTTGACGGCACGAGTACCGACACCAGCAGTTCTCAGGGATCGGCAACCTATGCCAGAACCCCGCGAACTCCAACCTCAACTGAGTCCAAGAGTTAACCAGGCGGTGATGCGCGGTATGGCGGTGGAGGCTCAGTATCGACCAGCTAGTGTGGATGAATGGTTAGCCCTGTTACCGGGTGGGTTGCAGAGTTCCACCAGCACTGCAACTAACTCGATTCCAGTTAACACAGGGGCAACTGTCAGGTTAATCCCCCAACAAACAGCGCCAATTCCGCAAAAGCCGCAGCCAGCGGCGAAGGGGGGGAGCAAGCGCGGTGTTTTTGTTGGCGCAGTAGTGGCGATCGCCACTCTGCTGGCAATGGCTGCTGGTGCTGTCTGGCGTCAGTCTCAGTCACCCTCAGCACCAACAGTTACCCAGCCCAACAATAATGATGCCCAGGATAACACTCCTCAACCTGGCTCTTCAGGAGCACCAATTATTCAGCCCCGCAATAATGAGGATGCCCAGGGCAGCGCTGCTGGCACTGCCAATAAGGGTAGCTCCGAATCGGATAGCGATCGCACATCCCTTCGCAGATCTTCTCGCAGAAAATCCCAGCTATCTCCTGCTCCAGTACAGACGCGCTCGTCTTCTGCCAGTGGGAAGCGGACACCGACTTCAACATCAAGGAGGCGATTGAATTCAACTCAGGAGCAAGCACCAGATACTCGACAGCAACCTTCATCTAGTTCTACTCAGGAGCAGGCACCAGATACTTTACAGCAACCGTCATCTAGTTCTACTCAGGAGCAGGCACCAGATACCCTACGGCAACCGTCATCTGGTTCGGCTCAGGAGCAGGTACCAGATACTCTACAGAGACCGCCATCCCTTCCCCGTCAGCGTAAGCCCGCGGCTGCAACACAATCATCTGACCGCGACACGGTAGCCCCACAGCCATCAGTCGATGAGCCAGATCAACCAAATCGTGAATCTAAGGCTAAGCCAGATAAGGATAATAAAGCCAAACCAGATAAAGACAACAAGGAAAAGAGCAAAAGTAAAGATAAATAGTTAGCGCCTTACCTCCACCAAGGGTAGGTAGTGTGGATATTACATCGGCAGGGTAACACGCACAGTTGTTTTTTGATCCTGTACGCTTTCTATTTGTAATCCACCTCCGTGTAACTCAGCTAAACGTTTAGCAACGAACAATCCTAAACCTGACCCTTCTTGAGCGTAAACTTGACGCTCAAATTGTACGAATGCTCCTATTTGGTTAATCTGATCTAAGGTCATTCCTCGTCCTAAATCTACTATTTCTAGGATAAAATTGTTTTCTTTAAAACTGTTAATCATACTAACAGGGGTGCCAGGTTGTGAAAATTTAAAGGCATTATCAATTAGTTCTTCAACAATTTTTCTTAAATCTGTTTCTGAAATTTGCACTGGTGCATCTGTGAGTTCTAAATTTAAATCAGCTTCTCGACCTGCCTGTTTAGCTTTTTGCTTTGCCACCTCGGCGATCGCTGTTGCTGAAAAATCAGTATTAGTATTCCGTAAACCCTTAATTTTTTCTGGATCGTTCGCTATTAGCTCCAACTCTACATAAAGTAAAAAATTTTTCGTCAGCCGTTCTAACCGTTGAGCACAACCATAAATGTCTCCTGCCGTTTCCACAATTTCATCTGGTGGCATCGAGTCAGCTGACAAAAGCATCATTTCTGATAAGCCAAGAATGCCGTTAACCGGAGTTATTAGTTCGTGAGGTAACGACAAGCTAATGTTTATGCGTAATGAAGCGATTTGTTCGTCAGCTTTTTTCTGAAACTTTGCCGTTTTTTCTATTTGAGTGGTGATAACCTTCAGCAGCTCTTTTCTTGTAAATGGCTTATTGAGATAATCACTTGCTCCCATTTCCATCCCTTGGCGTAAATCTTCTTTAGCAGCCTTAGCCGTGAGGAAAACGAAGGGAATTGTAGCGGTGACATCATCTTGGCGTAAGGTATTTAACACACCATAACCATCTAATTCAGGCATCATCACGTCGCAAATAATCAAGTCAGGAACCTGTTCTTTTGCTACTTGCACTCCCAGGACACCATTGGCGGCTCCCAAAGCATCGAAATCCTCAAGTTCCAGAAGCCTGACAATATTAGCGCGCACAGATTCTTCGTCTTCAATTACTAAAATCTTGGTCATTTGTTTTAACTCCCACGTTCAACGGAATATTAACTATAAAAGTGGTACCCACACCAACTTTACTGGCAACCTTGATGTTGCCACCATGTAAATCTACCATTCTTTTAACAATAGATAAACCTAACCCAGTTCCAGGAATATTACCCACATTTTGGGCGCGATGGAATGATTCAAATAATTTTTCTCTATCTTCTATAGGAATGCCAATTCCATGATCTTTTATTTTAAAAATAGCCTGTTTATCCTCACACACAAGTTCAAACTCAACTCTCCCTCCTTGGGGAGAATACTTAATAGCATTGGAGAGTAGATTACTGAGAATATGCTGTAGCAGTTTCTCATCCATGACTGTATTTATGCACTCGCCTAATTTGATAAAGACTATCTCATGCCTATCGCCAGCATTCAGTTGCATTTCATTTACTATATCGCGGCATAAATTTTCTATATTCAGGGGTGCAGGGTTAAACTGTAGTTTTCCAGCTTCGGCTTTGTTGATGGCGAGAACGTCCTCTAATAGCTGCGTCATGCGTTGAGTCGCGCGTTCAATTTGCCGGAACAAATCTTGTTTTTCCTGCTCTTTTAACTTGTGCGAGTAATGTTCTAATAACTCCGTAGAGGATAATATTGTTGCCAAGGGAGTGCGGAACTCGTGAGAAGTCATGGAAATAAAACGAGTTTTCAGCTCGCCGAGTTCTCGTTCTTTTGCTAAAGCATTACGAATTTCCGCTTCTGCCTGCTGGCGCTGAGTAATATCTTGAACATTAATGATACTATAAGCAATTTTCCCAGCGTTATCCATAACATTTGTTATGTCTACCAATACTGGAAAAACTGTTCCATCTTTACGAATGTGCTTAGTCTCAAACGCATATTGCTCTTTATTGTAGGAAAGCTCAATATGCTCTAAAGTTTCCGCTAAACACTCAGAAGCGATGATGCTAGGAAAAGGACGGCCGGTGAGTTCTTCCACTGTATAGCCGTGCATAGAAGCTAAGGCAGGGTTCATCATTTCTAGAACTTTGCTGCCTGGATTAGCGATAATTAATCCTTGCCCAGTGTGTTGGAAAATGTCGCCCCATTTACGCAACCTTTGTTCGTCCTGCTTGCGAGCAGTGATATCGCGGGTCACATTAGAGAAGCCACGTATAGAACCAGCTTCATCTCGTAAGGCGGTAATCAGGACATTTGCCCAGAATACGGAGCCGTCCTTACGCAAGCGCCAACCTTCTTCTTCATAACGGCTTTGAGCTTCTGCTACTATTAATGCGTAATCAGGATGACCGGACTGCACGTCTTCCTCAAAATAAAAGTGTAAGAAATGCTGACCAATTATTTCCTCGGCTTTATATCCATGAATACGTTCTGCCCCAGCGTTCCAACTGATAACGTATCCCTGATTATCTAGCATGAAAATCGCGTAATCCTTGACACCTTCTATCAACAACCGGAAGCGCTCTTCACTTTCTTTTAGTTTCTCCTCTGCAAGTTTGCGATCGGTTATATCGCGTGTCACCTTAGAAAAGCCGCGTATGTTTCCAGCTTCGTCTCGTAATGGGTTAATTAGGACATTTGCCCAGAACCGTGAGCCACCCTTACGCAAACGCCAGCCTTCTTCTTCATACTTCCCTTCCGTTTCGGCTACCTTCAGTTCATGCTTAGGCTTGCCACGCTTTAAGTCTTCCGGAGTCAAAAAGCGGGAGAAATGCTGACCGACAATTTCTTCTGCTTTATATCCCTTAATGCGTTCTGCTGCGCCGTTCCAACTGGCAACGTATCCATCGGCGTCTAGCATGATAATTGCGTACTCCTTGACACCTTCTACTAGCAAGCGGAAGCGCTCTTCACTTTCTTTGAGTTTCTCCTCTGCAAGCTTGCGCTCAGTTATGTCGTTCATAAAGCAGTAATGACCTGCAAATTGCCCTTGCCTGTTATAGGCTTTGCTCATCGCAACTTGCTTATAAAAGACAGCGCCATCTTTGCAGATTGCCCTTGCTTCAACTTCTGCCTTGCCATCGGTGAGCATTTGTTGGTAAGCGGCGCTCATTTTTTCCATATCTTCAGGGTGTGCTGTTAGCGACCATTCCTTGCCAATCATTTCCTCAGGCTCATAACCTAGCTTGTTGGCATAAGGCCAATTGCAAGAGATGTAGCGTCCCTGTGTGTCGAGTCGGGAAATTCCCTCTACAGTATTTTCCAGTGCGACACGCATATCGCGCAGTTCTTCTTCTGCCTGCTGGCGCTCGGTAATGTCAAAGATGGCTCCGTCAAGCCAAGCAGCGTTGCCGTTTAATCCGAAGTACGCCCGTCCTTTTTCATAAACCCAGCGTATACTGCCCTCAGCATGGATAATTCGGTACTCAAGTATGTAAGGCGTTTTTTGGTCTAATGCTTCGTTTACAAGCTGCTTTATCCTTTCTCTGTCATCGGGGTGAATGATACTGGCGTAGTTGCGGACGCGGTTGTTGAGAAAGTCAGAGGCGGGGTATCCAGAAATATCCCCAATCGCGTCACTGATAAAATCCATTGTCCAGTTAGAATCGCACAGGCAGCGATAAATGACACCAGGAATATTTGCGACCAGGGATCTGAATCTTAATTCATTTTTGCGTAACTCCTTGTTGACAGCAGCAAGGGCTTGCTTTGCTTGTATTCGTTGAGCGATTTCAGCTTGCAATTTCTGATTTGCTTGATCCAGCTGGGCGGTGCGTTCCCTGACTTTTATTTCTAGCTGCTCTTTAGCGTTTTCCAGAAACTTTAGTGCAATCTTACGGTCGGTGGTGTCGTGCATACTCACAACAGCGCCTAGCTTGTTTCCCTGGCTATCAAATATTGCTTCTCCACTAGCTAATAATGTTCGCTTTATACCTTGCTTGGGAGCGATCGCCATTTCTAGATTATGGAATTTTTCCCCTTGTAAGGCTTTAAACAAAGGAATGTCTTCCTTTGCCATCGGCGTCTCGCCATCAGCGAAATATAAATCGTAGTTTGGTGCCCAGGCACTTGCAGAGAGAGGGCTTTGAGATAAGTCATGAAACTCTCGTGCTGCTCGATTAAAAATGGTCAAATTGCCTTGGGTATCACAAGCAACTATGCCGTCTGAGACATTTTCCAGCACTGCCTTTTGAAACTGTTGTTCTTTTTCTAGCTCTCTGGCAATGCGTTTACGTTCGGTAATGTCGCGGGCGATGGTTGCCACCCCTGAAATCTCACCCTCTGCATTCTTTATCAGGGAGATAGTTAGAGAAACATCTATTTTTTTACCGTCTTTTGTCACCCAAACTGTGTCAAAATTCTCAATAGTTTCTCCTGGGTTGCTCTGTTCAACAATTTGATCTATCTCCTCTGGAGCAGTGGGCGGAACCAAAAGGGAGATATGGCGACCTTTAACCTCAGTAGCAGAGTAGCCTAAAAGTCTGGCGGCGGCTGAGTTCCAAGTTTGGATAATGCCATTCACACTCGTGCCGATTGTCGCGTCATGGGAAGATTCCACAATTGCAGCCAAAAGCAGGCGCTCTTGTTCAATTCGACGATCGAAAAGGGAGGTGAGCAGGGTTAAGCCCAGGATAACTAATGTGCCAGCCCCAACCGCCACTGCCAGCCTTGAGGTGCCCAAGATAGAGGATGAATTCTCTATGACTTGGTTAGTCGGCTGCATACTGGCTGCTGCCATCCCGGTATAGTGCATCCCGGCGATCGCTGCTCCCATCAGGACAGCACTGCCAAGCTTTTGCCCGATCGCACTTGGTGTATTACTTTTGCGAAGCTTGAAGGCTAACCACATAGCAGCTAAAGATGCCCCAATCGCGATCGCAATCGAGAGTGCAACCAACTTAGGATCATAGGAGACGACAAGCGCTACGGGCATAGCTTCGTTTACTGCCTGCATTTGCATCCCCGCCATGCCAATGTAGTGCATCGAAGCAATCCCCAACCCCATAAAGATGGCTCCACCGAGCAACGGCTGCCAACCCATACTTTCGCGGCTAACAATGAAAAGAGCGGCAAAAGAAGCAACAATAGCCACTAATATAGAAACCAAGACGATAGGAAGGTTGTAGCCAATAGGAATCGGCAGCTTGTATGCCAGCATCCCGACGAAGTGCATCGACCAGATGCCAATTCCCATCGCTGTAGCGCCTCCAACCAGCCACAGATTACGGCTCGGCCCTTGTGCTGCTTTTACCCGCCCAGCTAAATCTATGGCGCTGTAGGAAGCAATAATGGCGATCGCAACTGAAAGAATAACAAGGCTGATATCATACGTGGCTATCATCATTAACTGCCTTCGTTCTTATCTTAATAGTAAGATTGATTGCCTCAAGGAGTCTTTTGCTCTGCTGAGCATAGAAAAATATTCACCAATTGCATTAAAAAAACTGCCGCTTCTTTAACCTTTAGCCTGCAATTCCTTCTGCAAATACTTTCCCCACTCAGCTGCCAGAGGTATTTCTGTAAAGGGGATACGCACCGGCGTCGCCGATTCTGCCAACAAGAATTCCAGCGCCACAACACCTCCTTTGCGAGGTGGCGTTTCCATATCTACTGGCTTGTCATCCACTAGTAGGCGAACAAATTTAACATCTTTGAGAGAAAAGGTTTCCATATCCGCTGGTTCCTGGCGCGTGGGTTTTCCCCAAGTCAAGGCGCTGCCTTTTTGACCCAACACGGCATAGATATCATACTTTGCCCGCTCAAACTGGGACGCCCATCGACGATAGGCTTCAACTTTTTGATACTCGTTCCAACCTGACCAGGCTAACCAGAAAAACGCTGCCAGCAGGGGCAACCACATTAAACCACGTTCCATATCTAGATCTCCGTAAAGGTATTCCGGTTATAGTTTTTAGTTGCTAGTTGTTAGTTGTTAGTTGTCAGTGGTCAAGTGTTGACCCATCACCAATCGCCAATCGCGATTCCCTTAGAGTTACGTTCATTTTCACCCACCTACTTACATCTTGGCTGTGAAATTGAACATCGAGAGATCCAACTAACTACTAACCACGTAGAGACGTTCCGGCGGAACGTCTCTACTACTAACGGCTTCCTCTGTAACTATCCTGCAACATCAGCGCCAGATATGATGAGCTTGAGTTATGGTGGTGATTACACTGGCGCTACGGGTAAGCGTTTGCCATGAGAAAGCTTTTGATATTGTGCTTGTTTGTATTGGGGCTAAGTTTTACCCTGTTTAACTTTAAGGGTTTGGCTTCTCAGGGGGAGTTTGATTCTATTGTGCTGGACTTTCGTGAAGATGTGCCAGCAGCGCAGATTACCGAACAGGTAAGTGCGATCGCGCAACAGTATAACCTCAACCCCCGCCTGAACAGCGAATTTTCTCTATCAGATCATGTGTATATTGTCAAAGGCGATCGCCAACTCTTAAAAACCCTGAAAAAGTCCGCCTTAGCCAAGCAAACCGAATATATTGAACCCAACTATATCTATAAAGCTCTAGAAGTTCCCAACGACCCCGACTACGGCAAGCAGTGGAACCTGCGAAGTATCAATGTCGAACAGGCATGGGAGGACACTAAAGGTAAAGACATCACAGTAGCCGTGATTGATACAGGTGTCACTCGCGTTCCGGACTTGAAGGATACCAAGTTTGTCAAAGGCTACAACTTTATTACTGACCAAATTGAAGCTAGCGATGACATCGGTCACGGCACTCATGTTGCTGGTACGATCGCCCAATCCACTAACAACGGCTACGGCGTTGCCGGTATTGCCTACGAAGCCAGTATCATGCCCATAAAAGTATTAGACATGGGTGGCGGCACAGTTGCCGATATTGCTGAAGGCATCCGCTTTGCCGCTGATAACGGTGCTGACGTTATCAACATGAGCTTGGGGGGTAGTGGTGAAAGCCAGATTATGGAAGAAGCGGTTAATTATGCCCACGCTAAAGGCGTTGTCGTTGTAGCCGCAGCTGGCAACGAAAGCCGAAATTCCGCCTCTTACCCAGCTCGTTATCCCTATGCGATCGGTGTTGCCGCCTTGGATGCTGCTGGTCAAAAAGCATCTTACTCCAACTTTGGTGCTGGCGTGGATATCTCCGCCCCCGGTGGCTTAACGGATGGGGAAAATACAGCTGGTGGAATTCTACAAGAAACGATTAACTATGAAACAGGCTTACCCACCTTTGCTTCCTTCCAAGGAACAAGTATGGCCGCGCCTCACGTTGCTGGTGTTGCCGCTTTGGTAAAAGCCGCAGGTGTTAAAGAGCCAGATGAAATTATTAACGTCCTCAAGCAGTCAGCACGAGTTGTTCAGGAAGACCCCTTAAATCACTTTGGTGCTGGTCATTTAGATGCAGCAGGTGCCGTCAAACTTGCCATTAAAGGGCAAATTACCTTCCGCGACTTCTTCCGCTGGCTACGGGATCACGGTTACCTCAACCCAGTTTTCTGGATTGATGGGGGTGCGATCGCACTTTTACCCAAAATCGCGATGGTATTGGGTTCATACCTGCTAGCCTGGTTTCTGCGGAATTACTTCCCCTTCGCTTGGAGTTGGTCGCTTACTAGTGGGTTAGTTGCTGGTAGTTCGGGATTGTTTTTCCTGCGCGGCTTTTATATCTTCGACCTTCCCCAATGGCCTTTCCGATTTATGGGCAGTTCTATTCCCGAACTCGGTAACACCATTCAAGGCAGTACAGCATTAAATCCCTTCTTTGCCAGTGTCCTAATTCCCTTAGTTCTCATAGCCTTGCTACTGGGACACCCGAAATGGAAGTGGTTGGCCATTGGTTCTGCCCTTGGCGTGGCATCCTGTTTAGCCGTCAGTGCTGTTGTCTCCCCAGCCGTTTGGGGGTTAGGCACTGGCGTTTTAGCTCGTGGGTTCCTGATTGCCAATGCCCTACTATGTTATGGTCTTGCTCATTTAGCCTCTAAACCTTCGGAGCAAACAGCATGAGCATCACTGTCACTGGCAGTATTGAACGCAAAGGATTTGGTCCAGGCACTTGGGCAATAGTTTCGGAAGACAAAACTTACGAACTCAAGAATGCCCCAGAAGAGTTACGAAAAGCGGGACTGAAAGCCAAAGTCAAAGGCTCGGTACGAGATGATGTGATGACCTTTGCCATGATTGGCCCAGTCCTGGAAGTGGAATCTTTTGAGACGATTAGTTCTGACTAGCAGCCTCTGCTGCATTTAGAACTGCTTGCAGTCGGTTTCTAAACTCTCCTTTGGGATGTCCGCCTTTAACCTCACCCAAAATCTGAAATTCTCCTTCTGGAGATTCGCAGATGAGGTAGGTAGGCCATCCCATTTCTGCTTTGTTGGGATACTGGGTTAACAAAATCTGGCGATACTTACGGTAAGTCGCCGTGTCCTGCATTTTGACATCAATAAATTGCAAGCCCAGTTCCTCTGTTACCTTTTGGTCATAGAAAGACATCTTGTGGCAAATGCCGCAGTCTTCTGAAGAGAACTTGATTACAGCCCGATCCATTGCTTGCATGATCTCCTTTGATTACGCCTTTTTTCAGCTTAGCGTTCTACAAAGAAGGTTGTCTGAGGCTTATACCGTTACGCTGGGAAAAAAGCTAGTGCGATCGCCGCAAGGCGGCGCGCTAGCGTGATCGCAATTATGCGGTTCTTCCACCATCGCGTAGCGTGTTGCTCTCGCAACGTATCGCCTTCAGAAGGTTTGCAGGCTATATTCTCAGGACTTACGCACTAAAAGCCTAAAACCTTGATACCCCCTAGCCCCCCTTAAAAAGGGGGGAACGCTCAAAGTCCCCCTTTTTAACCCTGATTTAGGGGGATCTATGCGTAAGTGCTGATTCTTTTTCTTGAGCATAAAGGCTTCGCAGCCACTGCACTGCTGCTTCTGATAGTCCAAATTTTATCGAAAAAAGATGGGAGGTTGAGAGCCTCCGTGCTTTTAGCCGGAGGGTGAAAACCGACTCAGGAGACTTTAGTCTCTCGTATCCTACAAAGTGTTGTAGGATGTGCTAGAATAATTGACATGACAGAACTAACGTTAACACTAAAGCTCCCTTTTTATCGACTCAATCAGTCGAAAGCCGTCGAGTTTGAACGTCTTACGGTTGTTAACACATCTGTGGCTAACGATTTGCTGCGTGTTGAGAAAGTCGAGCGTTATAAGTTAACTAGTGCTGCATTTAGGCACGTTGAGATTGGCTCAATGTGGATTAATCAAACAATCCGAAATGCTAATGCTAAGACCAAGGTAAAACACTTCAAGCGTATGTGGCTAGAAGTGAATAACCAAGGGTATGAGGTGTTGAAATCGGGTGAGTTGTACGCTATTTCTTTCAGCCTCTATAGAGGCAGGAAAGGGCGTATTCCTCTTGCTATTCATCAAGCTTCGCATCCCCTAGTCTTAGACAAGATAATTTCAAGGGAAGCCAAACTAGGTTCTCTGAAAATTTGTAAGTCCAAGAAAGGAATTTGGTATGCACTGGTAGCAGTTTCTATGCAAGTTGCGGATGCTGCACCAGTAAAAGACTGGATTGGAGTAGATAGAGGACAAAATAATATTGCTGTTGCTGCATTACCAAAGGGATTTGGCAGATTCTGGAAAGGTGGAAGAGTTAAGAGATTGAGATGGCAGTTTCAACGCACTCGCTCCTCACTTCAAGCAGCCAAACAACTTAAGGAAGTTCAGCGACTAGAGCAACGTGAAAGACGCATCATGACACATATTAATCACATAATCTCTAAGCAACTAGTTCAGTTCGCTTGTGATTATGGTTGCGGGTTGCGATTTGAAGATTTGTCTGGCTGTCGTCAGACAATGAAGCAGAAAAAGAAAACAAAAAGTAACGCTGCTAAAAATCGTGATACCTGGTCATTCTATCAGCTAGAGACGATGACACGATACAAAGCTATCCGTGCCGGAGTGCCTGTTGAATCTGTACCGGCTCCGTATACTAGTAAATCAGACCATCGTAACGGCGTGATTGGTAAGCGCAATGGAGATTGGTTTAAAGGTTTCGATGGGTATCGCTGTAATGCTGATTGGAATGCCTCGCAGAATATAGGTCAATGGTTAGGTTTTTCATGCCCTCTGGATCTTCAGAAAGCTGTGTCTGCAATGGGCATAGTTGATGTAGAGGGTGAGGTCAATGACAGTCCTTTAACTAGTGAAGCGTCTAGGACTGTGGCTTTAGCCCAGTCCTAGACAACCGCTAGAATCCCTCGTGCTTCAAGCCGAGGGAGTGTCAATGAGCTGTTTTTTGAACGAACCGCAAAGACGCAAAGGGCACAAAGTAAAGAGTCTTGTGTATAGCTCTTAGTCTCTTTAAGGTGACAGACGCTCAATAGCCCAACTGTTATCATCGCATCGGCGATAGTGTAAGCGATCGTGGAGGCGGTTTGGACGCCCCTGCCAGAACTCAATTGCTGTTGGGACAACTCGGTAGCCTCCCCAATGTGGAGGTCGAGGGATCTCCTGGTGTTCATATTTCTCTTTCAGTTCCTGCAATTTAGTTTCAATCACCTGGCGGCTGCTGATCACCTGGCTTTGAGGCGACGCCCAAGCACCTAGCTGACTGCCCAAGGGGCGGCGGTGAAAATAGGCATCTGATTCCGCATCTGTCACTTTCTCGACGCGACCTTGAATGCGAACCTGGCGTTCCAGTTCCGCCCACCAAAAAACCAAGGCTGCCTGCGGATTTGCCTGGAGTTCTTGCCCTTTGTGACTGTCGTAGTTGGTATAGAAAACAAAGCCCTGTTCGTCGAAGTTCTTCAGCAGCACTATTCTCGCTGAGGGCTTACCATCTGGGGTCGCGGTAGCCAGGGTCATCGCATTCGGTTCTGGCAATTGTGCTGCCAGTGCCTGGTCAAACCATTTTTGGAATTGTTGGAAAGGATTAATCTCAGCATCAGCTTCGCTTAGGCCATGCAGAGTGTACTCAGAACGCAAATCAGCTATGCTCGTATCCATCTAGAAATTGGTCTTAAGGTACGCTTTAACGTTGGAAACAAAGGTGCGATCGCGACAAGTAGCTAAGGCATTGATCTCCATGCCTACAGTAATTCGCTGCCCTCTTTATCCTCTAAGAGTGGATTGTAGCTTGCGGGAGCAAACGTTACCCTCAAGAACACTTCCGTGGCTCAGGCGAGCCGCTAAATCACGAGAAATTAAATTTTGTGTAAAGCTGGATTGGACGATTCGGCGTGAGCCGCTACTACAGGTTGGAAAGCGATGCACCGTTCAACCAAGTTTCAACGCCTCCTAATTCTGGGCTTGAGTGGCCCGATTATTGCTCTCAATATCTGGCTGCTATCTCAGCTTTTTCGGTACTTTGAGCATCTGATTACGGTGCTAACCATTGCCACAATTCTTTCCTTCCTGCTGAATTACCCTGTAGAGAGTTTACAGCGCTTTCGCTTCCAGAGAAATCAGGCTGTGAGTATCGTTTTGCTCCTGACTTTAACACTTTTGGTCGTACTGGGTGTTACGTTGGTGCCGAGCATTATAGACCAAACGACAGATCTATCAAAGCAAGTACCAGAGTGGTTAAAGAGCAGTAATGAGAATCTGAACCGACTAGACGAGTGGGTAAAAATTCGTCGTTTGCCGTTGGATCTTAAGGTTTTTCGCGATCGCATCAATGCCAATATTGAAACTCAAGGCCAGGCTGTGGCTACCCAGGCTGTAGGATTGGCAGGGATTCTGGTGTCTGGATTACTAGACTTTGTGTTAGTAGTAGTTCTGGCATTTTATATGCTGCTTTATGGCGCTCGCCTGTGGCAGAGTGTGATTAACCTGTTGCCGCCTCACATCGGACTACCCTTGAGCGAATCCCTGCGGCTAAACTTTCAAAAATTTTTCATTAGCCAGCTGCTACTAGGGCTGTTCATGGCGGGAACTCTCACCCCAATTTTTTTAGCCCTCAAAGCACCTTTCCCGCTGCTGTTTCCCCTGCTGATTGGCAGTGCAGAACTGATTCCGTTTATCGGCGCGACCTTGGGAATTGGTATAGTGACGATTCTGGTGGCACTGCAAAATTTTAGGTTAGCGATTGAGGTAGCGATCGCCTCCATTATCATGCAGCAGATCAAAGACAACCTCTTGGCTCCCAAGTTAATGGGAGATTTCATCGGTCTCAATCCCATCTTGATCTTCATCGCCTTATTAATGGGAGCTAGGATAGCTGGCTTATTAGGCGTTATTGTGGCAGTGCCGATTGCGGGAACCATTAAAGGTACTATAGATACTCTCCGCAGCCAGCGTCAGCCCCAAGTCGTAACAACTGAGACTGTTATGGGCGATCGCTCCAACTAGTTGAAGAAAAGCGCCGGGCGCACTTAAACTCACCTCTGCCCCTAGAAGTAAAATAGGCACATAATTTCCAAATTGAGGATTCACAGCCTAATGCGACAAATTAATTTTTTGATTATTTTTGCTTTGTGTTTAGCCTTGGTTTTATTCAGTCTAGAAAATACCGAGTCTGCTGTCATTCAAATTGTCCAAGGTATCCAGGTTCAAGCCCCCTTGTCTATTGAATTAATTTTTGCCATGGGAGTTGGGGCAGTCATTGCGTGGCTTTTTAGTGTCTGGATACGCTTGCAACGCCTGATTGAATCCCGTGAGCAAATTCGCCAAAGCCGCCAGAAAGATCAACGCATTAACGAACTAGAGCAAGACATTGAACGCTACAAAGCTGAGATCGAACAACACCAGCTACCACAAGCATCTGACCAAATAATTAGTAATTCGTAGTATGCGCTCCGCGCAGGCTACGCCAACGTAATTCGTAATTAATGAGAGTAAGATCAAAAGCCCCGTTCCTTGAGTTATGGAATCCCCAAAAGGCGTAGTACCATTATTTCTTGTCCCCACATTCATGTGTGCAGTAATTACGAATGATCAATTACGAATTGGAGCTTATCGACTTGACCCCTTGCCTCTTGAGGCAAAAGACGCAGAAGCCTTTGCTCACTAAATCTATCTCTAGCTTTAACCTATGACCAAAATAATTCGTAATTGCCGGTTTCAAGCCCCTAAATTTATTTATGGGGTATTAATTACGAATTACGAATTACGAATTGGAGCGCAGCGACATGACCGTTAGCTCAACCCAGGATGAATTAGCGGAGCTTCCCCAAGGCGTTGCTTCTTTGAAGGAGATAGGAATCGCCATCCTGATTGACCTCGCCCAACGGGGAGAAATTGACCCCTGGGATGTCCAGGTAATTGATGTAATTGACCGCTACTTGAGTCAACTGGCATTTGCTGGTGATGCAGAATCCGGAAGCCGTGACGCCGATTTGTCTGAGTCCGGGCAGGCTTTTTTGTGGGCATCAATGCTGGTGTTACTCAAAGCCGACACCCTGGGACGCCTGCAAACGCCTGATGCCAATCCAGACGAAACTGGGGCAGAGGCTGATGCCTGGGATCAAGCGACATTACCGGCACATTTAGAGCGCCATTTGCGACGACGCCCAACCGCCCAGCCACCCCAAAGGCGACCAGTGACGCTACAGGAGTTGATTGACCAACTGCGGCAGATGGCAGCTGCACTGGAAGAAAAACCTCCTCGTCCCCGGAGCGGGCGTTTTACTGCTCAGTCCCCTACTCAGGCAGAGCGTTTAGCAAAACTTTCTGAAGAAATCACCCAGCTAGCTCACAATGAAAATCTTACTGAAATTGCCGGTGAACTGGATCGGTTTCTTTCCGGCCGTTGGTCTGAGTCTGTTCAAGGGCAAAATTGGCTTGATTTAGAGCAGTTACTCGAGTTGTGGTCTGGGGTAGGGGCGTCTGTTGAGGCTCCTGAGCCGCAACCGTATGACCGGGTAGGCGTCTTCTGGGCACTGCTACTGCTTTCGGCGCAATCCAAGGTAGAGTTAAGCCAAGAGGAGTTCTACCAAGACATTAAAATCCGTACTCTGCGTGCGGATGAGTAAGCCGCTCTCTAGAACTTATAAAAATTTAAAGGTTGAGGTATAAATATTCATGAAAGCCATGATTCTGGCGGCTGGTAAAGGTACTCGCGTGCAACCCATTACCTACACCATCCCTAAACCATTGATTCCCATACTGCAAAAACCAGTGATGGAGTTTCTGCTTGAACTGCTACGCCAGCATGGTTTTGACGAGATCATGGTCAATGTCAGCCATTTAGCACACGAAATTGAAAGCTATTTCCGTGACGGGCAACGGTTTGGGGTACAAATTGGCTATTCCTTTGAAGGTCGCATCGAAGAAAATGGTCAACTGGTGGGAGAGGCAGTCGGTTCTGCTGGTGGTATGCGGCGTATCCAGGACTTCAGCCCCTTCTTTGACGATACCTTTGTGGTGCTATGTGGAGATGCTCTAATTGACTTAGATCTAACGGCGGCGGTGAAGTGGCACAAGGAAAAGGGTGCCATTGCCACAGTAGTAATGAAATCTGTACCGCTGGAGGAGGTTTCTAGTTACGGAGTAGTCGTCACGGATGAAACAGGCAGGATTAAAGCGTTTCAGGAAAAGCCGTCTGTGAAAGAGGCTCTTAGTACCAACATCAACACTGGTATTTACATCTTTGAGCCAGAAGTTTTGGATTACATCCCCTCGGATCAGGAATATGACATCGGCGGTCAGCTGTTCCCAAAATTGGTAGAGATGAATGCTCCGTTCTACGGAATTCCTATGGACTTCCAATGGGTGGATATTGGCAAGGTGCCAGATTACTGGCGGGCAATTCGCAGCGTACTACTTGGAGAAGTCAAAAATGTGGAGATTCCTGGGCAAGAAGTAGCTCCTGGCATCTACACAGGTCTAAATGTAGCTGTGAACTGGGACAAAGTGGATATCACTGGACCCGTCTATATTGGGGGGATGACGCGGATTGAAGACGGGGCGAAAATTGTCGGCCCAACAATGATCGGTCCCAATTGCTGGCTTTGCAACGGCTCCAGGGTGGAAAATAGCGTCATTTTTGAATACTCCCGCTTAGGCCCAGGTGTTCGCCTGGTGGATAAGTTGGTGTTTGGGCGCTACTGCGTGGATAAGACTGGTGCCACAATAGACGTACAAGCAGCAGCTTTGGACTGGCTAATTACGGATGCGCGTCAGGTTATGCCCTCGCAATTAACCGCAGAAAGGCAAGCGATCGCGGATCTCCTCGATAATGAGGTGAGTTAACTGTCAGCATCGCCACCAGTTAGTAGAGACGTTCCGCCGGAACGTCTCTACCGTAGGGGCACTGCCGTGCCCCTACTAACGGGAAATCTCCCGAATCAACGGCGAGGGATGAGCTTAACCCACAGGTATTTACCAGGAAAGATAGGTATACCTACTGAGACTACGCTCATAGTTTTGCAGCAATCGCTGGGATTCCTGGATAGTGATGCGCTTTTCTACCAAGGCAAGCTCTGCTCGCCGACGAATGCTTTCGACCAAATCTTCAGCATCGTACTGCACGTAACTGAGTACTTCCGTCATAGTGTCACCTTTGACGACGTGTTCAATTTGGTATCCCTTTGGTGTCAAGTGGATGTGGACAGCATTAGTGTCTCCGAAGAGATTGTGAAGATTGCCCAAAATCTCTTGATAGGCACCCGCGAGAAACAAACCCAGGTAATAAGGTTCTCCCGGTTTAAGGGGGTGCAACTCTAGCACCGGCTTGACATCGCGCAGGTCAATAAACTGGTCAATTTTGCCATCGCTGTCGCAAGTCAGGTCTGCCAAAATGCACCGCTCGGTGGGTTCACGATCGAGTTGGTGGATGGGCATGATCGGAAACAATTGGTCAATCGCCCAGCTATCCGGCGCGGATTGGAAGACAGACAAATTGACGTAGTAAATCGACGCCATAATTTTTTCCAGGTCTTCCAAGTCGTCCGGGACATAGTCCTGCTGCCTAGCAATTTCCAGAATTTTCTTACAACAGACCCAATAAAGCTGCTCGGCTCTAGCCCGCTGCGTGATAGTCAGATAGCCAAAGTTAAAGCGGCTCAGGGCTTCTTCTTTGAACTGCGTGGCATCGTGGAAGGCTTCTTGATAATTCTCAACGCTGATGGATTTATAAGTTTCCCAAAGGTTGCGAATAATCTGATGTTCTTCTTCCTCTATAGGTGCTGGTAGATCCGTGGGGACATCACTGGTGCTAAGCACGTCAAAGATGAGTACCGATTGATGGGAGGCGATCGCCCTGCCGCTTTCACTAATCAGCACCGGCACCGGCACATGGCGCTCCTGACAAGCTTCCTTGACTTCAGCTACGATGTCGTTGGCGTAGTTCTGTAGGTTGTAATTTTTCGAGGCGTGGAAGTTGGTTTGCGAACCGTCGTAGTCCACTCCCAATCCACCCCCAACATCGAGATACTTCATGGAAGCACCTAGCTGAGCCAACTCAACGTAGATCTTGCTGGCTTCCAGAATGGCATCCTTAATCACACTAATCGAGGAAATTTGAGAACCGATATGGTAGTGCAATAACTGCAAGCAGCCGAGCATATTGGCGTCTCTTAGCTGATCAACTACTTGGATGATCTCTGGAATTGTCAGACCAAATTTGGCGCGATCGCCTGACGAGTCTCCCCAGCGACCAGTACCTTTACTACTCAGCTTCGCCCGTACACCCAAAAACGGTTCTATCCCCAGCGCTCGACTAGCCTCAACTACCAGCTGCACTTCTTCAATCTGCTCTAGTACAATCATCGGGGTTTGACCTAGCCGTTGGGCTAACATGGCTGTTTCAATGTATTCCCGGTCTTTGTAGCCATTGCAGATCAGCAAGGAGCCTGGTGTATCTAGCATCGCCAAGGCAATCATCAGTTCTGGCTTCGACCCAGCCTCTAAACCAAATTGATAAGGTTTGCCAAATCTTACTAAGTCCTCAACCAAATGTCGCTGCTGATTGCACTTGACTGGAAACACGCCCCGGTAGCCGCCTGGATAGTTATACCGCGCGATCGCTTTGGCGAAGCAGGCATTTAATCGCTCAATCCGGTGTTCCAAAATATCCGAAAAGCGAATCAGCAGTGGCAAGCTGAGATTGCGTTGCCGTAGGGCATTTACTAGTTCATATAGATCTAGCGAACCGCCGCGATCGCCTTTAGGAGAAACAGTGACATGACCTGCGGCGTTGATGGAGAAATACGGCTCACCCCAACCCTGAATCCGGTACAGGTTCTCACTCTTCTCAATCGTCCAATTTTCTGGCAGCGGGTTGGCTCGGTTTACCCGCATGGAATTCATTTCCAGTTTCCCGACGACGCCATTATCCCCGTCAGCCGATGAATTCTCGCCCTCAGCTAAAAATTGCGATAGATCGACACCACCCATTTTTTATAACCTCGCCATCACCTGTCGCACTCGCCAGTTTATCGCATTCTTCCGAAATACTGACTTATCTCCTGAGTGACACGCCAAGACGTGCTTTTAGAGTTAACTAATGGCATTTTTTCTACTGATTGGTTTATTCCTTGGGGGAGAAATAGGAGTTGAATTTTTCTGTAAATTTGCCTATCGTGAGTTAAACTTGACCGCCCAAATAAGGCGATGCTAGTTAAGCCGGCGCAGTTGTTGCAGGAAAGACCAGAAGTAATTCTGCCCATCCCACACGCAAAAAGCTGCTAAGAACACAGAAATCTGCCCTATGTTAGCGCCTGTAGTGCTGGGAAGATGTTAAGGAAACTCTAAAGTAGGAAATTTTAGCCGTAATAGTTGAGGGCTTTGATGGTCAAAACGTCTGATAATCGTCGAACACAACGAATTTCCCCGCCTTTTTTGCATCAGCTAGTTTACAAGCGTCCCCTAACTATTTTGGGCGGACTATGGGTTTTGCTGCTATTGGCTGCCGCTATTGCAGGAAGGGGTCTGATTAGTCCTGGTAGCGTCGATTGGGAGCAGCCAGAACCTATTAGTCCTGGCTTGGTAGATCTGGAGCAGCCAGAACCCACACTAGATGCAACAAACGTTCAGGAATATCCCAGGTCTGTGCCAGCCTTAACAAAGGTTCCAGAAGCCCCGAAGTCAGAGGAGATGCCACCGTGGTTATTTGGTGCGATCGCTCTGAGCTGTGCTGCCGGTTCTATGTTGATTTCCCTACGCTTGAGGCGGCAAGCGCGACCTCGCAAACTGATCAAACGAGCAAAACCACCTGCAACCGTCCCCAAGAAACGGCAACGTCCACCGCAAAAGCGCCGTCAAGTACCCCCCGTTGAAAGACAACAGCCATCAGTACCCGCCAGGTCAGCTTTTTTAGCAGAGCCATTGGTAACAGTGGTGCCATCAGAAGAGAGCCATCCTCTTGATGGGAGCGATGATAGCCTTGCATATATGATGGATATGCGTAAGCGTAAGTCCCTGGCTTCGCTGCTACGCAAGCAACAATAAACTACCCTGTCTGCATTAGAGATTCAGACAGATTTCCCTGCCTTTAAGTCCAAGCTTGCTTCCACTCATTGTGTATTCAAGTCCTGCTGTTCGATGAGGCAGTCTCAAGCATACCTGCTCTCAATAAAAAGGGTGCAACCAACGCGGATTTGGGATCATACCAATCTCAGCGAGATCGCCCGGAATTGCGATTCCGGTCATACATTTTTGTCAGGATAATCAGTTTTTAGGCTGTAATGTTTATAGTTATTCTTAACAATTTTCAAAGTATTCCCTCTTACCAAGGTTACTGAGATCATCTATTATTTAAGTTATAGAATTTATTTTCTATCTAAATATAGGTCTATTGGCTTATACGCAACCTGATATCTACAATACCTATAGTTCATATTAGTTTAGCTAGATATAAAATGATTACTACAGGACATCAGCCGTATAGCTAAAGACTATACTTTTCTAGCAAGAAGACAGTCGTTTTCACGAATTGCTGATTTATGAACGCTTTGGACGAGGCTATTAGATGATGACAAATTTTAAAATCGACCTCCTTACCCAGGGAAAAAAGCTTACAAAATATTTTTATAATTTTCTTAGAAAAGCTAAAACTAGCTATGATTTCCATGCTGGCTTAAGAAAAAAGTTGCGTAAAAATGAGGCTATATTGGTTCACCAGATGGGAAAGGTTGGCTCATCAACTATAGTTGCATCGCTGGAAGCTTTAAATTTAAATACTCCTATTTATCATACCCATACCTTAAATCCTCAATATATTGAATCTCGTTTAATACAACTTAAAGCAGAAGGGCGAAAACTTAAAACTGGTAGTCATATGATCACCAGCCAATATCTGTCTAAGGTAATCGCTAAAGGCTTAAATGGTAGGTCTTGGAAAGTTATAACCTTAGTACGAGAACCGATAATCAGAAATATTTCGGATTATTTTCAAAATATAGATAATTATCTGCCAAATTTTATCGATCGTTACAAAGAAGGTTCCCTAAAAATTGACGAAATTACCAATAACTTTTTAGAGAATTACCGTCATGATAGACCGTTATACTGGTTTAATCAAGAAATAAAGGAAGTATTTAATATTGATGTATTATCAGTTGATTTTCCAAAGCAGAAAGGATATAAAATTTTTGCTAATGAGCATTTAAATTTATTAGTAATCAGGCTAGAAGACTTAAACAGATGTTACGCAGATGCTTTTAAAGAATTTCTAGGAATTGAACAATTTAAATTAACTGCTGCCAATGTGGCAGCAGGCAAACAATACGACATTGCTTATAAAGAAATTAAAGATACCATAGAATTACCGCACTGGTACCTTGAAAAAATGTACTCTTCTCAATATGTGCGGCACTTTTATACACATGAAGAAATAGAAAATTTTAGGCTAAAGTGGTCTAGATGAGTTATAAGTGGCGGAAATGGGAGCAAGTAGCAGTTGGTAGAGAAGCGGAACCCACTGCTAGCATTATTGACTCTCAATCGGTAAAAACTGGACTTTAGGCTAAGAAAAATTTTCTCAAATCTATAATTTGAGTCTAGAGTCCAGTAGGATATAACAATACTAAGTGATTCGTGAACAAGAGCCTTTCCTCTACCTTGTCCATAAAGCAAAATTTTCACAACTCAAATCGGATTGCTATAGAGGCTTGGAATTTGGTAGGAGCTTCTCTAGCTTTAACCTATTTTGGTTGCTGAAGTCGGAATTGTAGGTAATATAGCAGTGCCATAATGGAAGAGTGACAATTGACCAAAATAATTCGTAATCCCTGGTTTCAAGCCCCTAAATTTATTTATGGGGTATTAATTACGAATTACGAATTACGGATTGGAGCGCAGCGACATGACCTTACCCTCATGCACCCAGAGATGCTGCTATAACTGTATGTTTACTAGAACCTAATTGCTCAAAGCTAACTGGTAATTGCTATAAATCAATTTTAATTTTGCTGAGTGCTTGCCAGTCTTGAATCGCGTTTTTTGACCACATCCAGTTCTTACTTAGTGCTTCCGGTTGAAACTGAACTGGGTCTTCTGTCATAACTTTCTGGCGCAGCTTCATCGCTTCATATAAGAGACTCTCACGCTTATCAGGTGGCTCTTTTTGAGCGGATTTCCTTAGTGCCATTGCTAAGCCCGCATAGGTGGTCAAGGCTTCTTTTTCAGTGGCTGAGCCAACTGCTGTCGCTTGCTTTTGTTCACTAATCGACAGGGCATCAAACCAAACTTTAACCGCTCGGTCAAAATTACCTTCTGCGTAGTAAGCAAAGCCGAGTGCATTCAGGTACAAAGTAGATTTGGGTTGCTTTTTTACAGCGGTTTCCCATAACCTGCGGGCATCATCCAAACGGAAATCCTTGTTCCCAGCGGAAATAGACTGCCACGCCAATCGACCCCGGAGAAAGTTGATGGTGGGGGTATCGAGTTGCTGTTTAGGAACAACTGCAAGAGCTGCGGACGCTTGCGGCAAGGCATTCCGGTTAAGCAACTCTTCTACAGCCACCTGAGCAGATTCTATGTCACCCTGCTGGAACTTTTCAATGGCGATCGCTTGTAGCGCTTTAGTGTCCGGTGTCTGAAAATTGGCTTGCTGGATGTTTGCACGGGGTCGTTGGTGAGGCGGTGCTGAGGCTTCCTGCTGAACCAACACATCCGAAGGGCGTGGACTACGGTATGTTAAGAACCATAAACCCAAGAAAGCAGTAAGTGAAGCTATGCCGAAGGCGATCGCAAATATGCCCTTGGCATTTAATGCTGGCAAAACAAAGGGGACACCTTGGCCACCCTGCCGCCCACTTTTCCAGCCCAGGCCCCTCCAGAAGCGAACAGGTGGCGAACAGGAGGCAGAGCTTTTCACAAGGGTGTAACCGTGCTTACTCGTTTCCGTCGGCTCTGGCGGCGGTGCAGCCCCTCTGTCGTGAGGATTTTCCGGCAAGCTAGGGTAGATTTCTGAAACATTTGGCAACAAATTCTCTGAGTCAGAGACTGCTACTACTGGTTCGTCGGTCGTAGAATTGGGCTGGGAGATCTGGCTAAACAAATCAGAAACTAGGGCGAAGTCTGCTTCGTAGTCTGGGTCACCAGACTCTAAATCATCATCAATGTCTGCCAAATCCTCGTCATCATAATATAGATCATCAGAACTGAGTGAGGGTGGCTCGCTTTCATCGTCAGTTAAGCTTTCAAGAACGTCTTCTTCGTAAAATAATCTGCCCTCAGTTTTATTGGTATGTGGTGCTGTAAACAGCGCTTCTTCCTCTCCAGGTGCCAGCAAAGTATCTTCATCATCAGGTAATGCTATTTCCGTGGCACCATCAGAGCCTGTTAGGAAACCGTCAAACTGCGGATGCAAATATAAAACTGGGAAAGCCCAATATAGCTGGTTCAACCCATAGGCAGAAATTAACTCCTGCCGTGCCTGACTCAGGCTGAGGTCAATGGGATAACCCTGGCTGAGGTGGCGGTAAAACAGCCCCGCCAGCGTCAAAGCCACTCGCTCCGAAATTGGTTGTGCGATCGCCTCTGACCTGCCTTCTACCATCGCCAACACGCTGGGAATCCCGCCTTTAATCAGGCTTTGTACCAGCTTCCCCTCTGCACTATTTTCCACAGCGTCAGACGTCGTATAAGCACTCCAACAGGTATTCAACACCACCATCTGGATGCCGTTATTTACCAGCAACCTCGCCAAGTCATCCCCATTTAATTTCTGGGGGCGATCGCTATCGGCAATGCCCAGATTAATATCACCTGCGTAGTGAAAAATCTGGTATTGTCCCTGTTCGAGTGCTTGCCTCAGCTGTTCTCGTCCGGGTTGCTCCAGAAGCGTGAGTTGAATCGCTGGTAAACCCATATGGGAGGGAGTACAGAGTTCTTCTTGCAAATTTTTAGCTTCTTGTTTGAGCTTTAAAGTCTCCTCCTCGCAGGAGCCAGCGATAGCGCTAGCGCGCCGCCTTGCGGCGATCGCCATTAAAATTTTCAGGGGTTGATTTTGCTCAGACAAGGGTATTCCGGTGCAAATCTGTAGAGACGGGGCATTTTGTGTCTCTAGCAGCTGATAACGAGAAAAAGCCACATCAGTGCTTGTTGCCAGCAGACGCGAGCCTGTATGCAGCAGCTCCCAAGGCAGTGCTAGTAGGCGCGTGTCCCCTAGCCCCAGGCGCAGGCGCAAAACAGAGCGCTCATTTAAGGCATGGGCTTGCGCCATCATCCAGGTGTCTCGCACGTTGCCCTGAAACAGGGCCTTGTAAAGTTGCTGACCCAGCGCCACAAGTTTGCAAGAGGATTGAGTTGCTTGAGCCTCTTTCCCCTGCAAGAAACTCAATAACGGGTCATTCATTAGCTGCTGTGCTGTTACCAACCAATCCTCGACAGGCCACTTGACCTGCTCTTGGGCCAAGGGGACTCCTAGAGCAACTTGTTCAATTCTTACCAGATATTCGTCTTCGGCTCCTAATGGAGTTACAGAGATATGAAATTCTTGAGCCACTGCTGCCCTTCACTCCTGCTTCAGTCAGAACCTCTGGCTACTCTCCTTGCCTTGAAGAGGAATAATTTTCCTCTCTTTGGGCGTGGTCACAACCAGTAAGTGAAAATGACAAGAAGGAGGAATCTCCAAGAGTCTCCCCCTACCAAGCACTTATTACCACACCCCCTCTCTTTTTAGATTGATACAAGTTACTCAAAGTTTCCAGGGCCTCCCTCTCAGTTTTCCTAAGTGACAACCAAAGTATTTCTGGCAAGCTATGCCCATACTTGCCCTAACTCCTTGGCTCATCAGTTTGAGCCGAGGAGTTTTTTCAGCCAATTTTAACGGTTTACCCGCGTAAGCCTTGTACTGTCTACATACACCAGTTTATCGATAAATTTTATGGATTTTAAAAGCTTGCTTTTCTGATCTGGCTGTGGGATAATTTTAAATACTAAATGCCGATAGATTTACAGTAGAATACTTTACGACAGAGACCACCCTCATGGTCTAACTGAGATACCAATCCCAAAAGTTTTGTCAATACCCTTAGAAGGATTTCTCTAAGGGTATTGACAAAAATAATTCGTAATTCCCGGTTTCAATCCTTTAAATTTATTGATGGAAAACTCATAAATGCGTAGCATCAATGTCCAAGCCCCTAAATTTATTGATGGGGTATTAATTACGAATTACGAATTGGAGCGCAGCGATATGACAGCCTTGGTTTTGCAAGTATTAGCCCACAGCGAAAACGCAAACCTATATTATCTTTCTAGGTCTAGCTCAGGTTCTTGTGAAATACATAGAACCTAGTTTGTCACGGTTTAACGAACAAGAAAAACTTAAAAATAGGTCAACTAACAATGAACCAATGTGCCGCATCTCATATCCCAACAGTCACCTTTGATATCGAGGAACTGAATCAGCGATTTCAATCTGCCCATCCTATAGATACCCTAGCTTGGTGTGTAGAAAATATTAGAACAGGTCTTGTGCAGAGTAGTGCCTTTAACGTGAATGGCATGGTCATTATGCATATTCTTTCTCAAGAACTTAAAGTTGCTCAAGCAATTCCTGTTTTGTTTTTAGATACACTACACCATTTTCCTGAAACCTTAGCGTTAGTTCGCAAAGCTCAAGAGGTTTATTCTTTAAAATTAAAGGTTTATCAAGTTCCAGATGTCAACTCTCGGGAAGCTTTTGCTGCTCGCTATGGCGAAGCTCTCTGGGATAGGGATGTTGAAAAGTTCCATCAACTTACGAAGGTTGAACCGCTAGAACGCGGTCTTAACGATTTGCGTACAGTTGCCTGGATAACGGGACGACGCCGGGACCAATCTACTACTAGAACTCAGATTCCCATTTTTGAGTTCGACAGAAAACAGCGACTCAAGATTAATCCGCTAGCAAACTGGACAAAGGTAGATGTATGGACTTATGTCGTTGAGCACGAAGTGATTTATAATCCACTTCATGATCAGGGCTATCTTAGTATTGGTGATGAACCCCTTACCACTCCAATCAGTGAAGGCGAAGATGAACGTGCAGGTCGCTGGCGGGGTACAGGCAAGGCTGAATGTGGTATCCACCTATTTGTATAAATCAGTTATGGCTGTGATATGCACTCATGTGCATATCCTTCTTACGCCCAAATGCATAAAAAACAGATAACTTTTAATTACCTCATCAACGATCGCCTTGCTCGATAACGGCTAGGGCGTGTTTTAAAACTATAATCATAACAAAATAGATGAAATTAAATAGCTAGCAGTTTTAGCTATCATTCCTAAAAAAGATTGGAGATATAGCAGTTGCCATAATGACTCTTGACAATCGACACGAGGCCTCATGCAGCCAGAACTGCTGCTATAAGTGTATGTTTGTTAAAAGCTAACTGAAGGATTGCTCTAATAGCGATTAATTCTTTGTTCCTAAAGAAACTAAGAAGTATCTAGAACAAAAGAAGGCGATGTTGGCGGCTATTTAAATTTACAGCAGGCTGCAAGTTGGTGAAGTAGAGAAATACCCCACCCGCGCTCCCTTGCCCCCTCCCCGAAGTCGAGGGGAGGGTTGGGGAGGGGTGTACTCCTTTTAGATGCAAAGTGCTGTAAAACTCAAATTAATTACCAGCCTGCTTTAGCGTGCTAACAGTTAACACCTGCGGTGGTGTGGCATCTGGGGGATAGAGAAAGTCTACTTGCACCAGTCGGCGATCGCCTGGTGGCATTTGAAGCGTCACCAAAGGTTCACCTTGCTGCCCTCGCCGCTGCACTAAATGTACAAAGCTAGTGCGGGAAACCCCCTGGTCGTCTTTGTAGCGTAGCTGGACAGTTCCCCGGAAAAACACCTGTTTTGCTGGTGGTTCCAGAAAGCGCAGCCCCCCCTGTAGCTGGTCTTGTTTTATGGGGGTTTGCATTGAGAGGGCGACAGTTTGAGTTGAGCCAGTGTTGTTATAAAGTGGCAAACTCAGGCTGTATTGAATTCCGTAGTTACCGTGGGCGCGGTAGGCTGTATCCGGGTAGCGTACCAACATATCAGCACTTTGAACCTGATTAGTGCCTAGCTTGCCACCATTAAGTAGACTAAGCCCGTAGGAAAAGGCTGCGCCCGGTTTGGGAATGCTAAGGTTTACAGCGTTTGGACTATCAACCAGTTGCGCTTTCCACTCAGATCCTTGGGCGACACCAGCAACGCGACCGTAAATAATCGGACCGTTGGCTTGCTCTGGGGGTGTAGGAGTGCGATCGCGCGGTCCAGCCACATTACCTGTTTCCAGTAACCTCTGCCATTCTGCCAGCGTCGGTGCCCGTTCGCTGCAATCGGGATTTTGTTTAGCAAACATTGCCAAACTTGCTACATAGACTGTGCCACTACTCTGCAGTCGCATTAAGGTAGAGCGACCATTAAGCGGCGGCGTCAGCCCCCGCACTGGTATCGGCAGATTAAGTAACATCTGACTTTGCCCTGGGGGAATCACCAGTTGGGGAGGGAAAATCGATTGACGTTTCCCCTGCAAGACTTCAGTCATTACGCGATCGCCCGGTCCCGCATATACTGTTCCCAAAGGATTCTCAACATAGGGCGGCAACTCCATAAACGGTGCATCTGGCTGACTAAGGTAACTTGCCCCCTGCAAAATATCAACCTTGACTGGTTCTTTAGTGGGATTATGCACAATTACCCCCAGATAGAGCGATCGCAAATCCTCTGGAGAGGTAGCTTTAGCTATATGGTGGGCAAATAAATCAAAGCGTCCCTGAAGTGGAAAGTTTAAGTGAGCAGCTGCCGCAGCTTTGCCAGTGGGGGGAAAAGTAGAAAGTAGGACGCCCTCTGTCTGTACAACTTCCGGGCTATTGCTATTAAACATCCGCACCCTATCGAGTTGCCCTGGTAAAGGTCGCACCTCCTGGGGTTGCACGATTTCCTGGGGCGTCGGTGTAGGAGTTGGGATAGGAGTTACTTGAGCGAAGGTAAAAATCGGTAAAAAAGGCAGCATGGGGGAAGAGGAGTAGGGGAGCAGGGGGAGCAGGGGAGAACCTTTCAGTTTCCCTCTTTAATCTGGTATCAGCGGTTTTCCAGGGTTCTCACGGTCAATACGTGCGGCGGCGTTGAATCGGGTGGATAAATAAAATCTAGTTGCACCTGTTGACGGCTACCCTGTGGCATATTCAGCGTCAACAATGGCTCCAGCACTTGACCAGTTCTGTGCCACAAATGTACATAGCGTGTCTGGGGCTGCCCTTGGTCATCGTTGTAACGCAGCCGCACAGTGCCTCGGAAGAAAGGAAAATCTAGGGATGGTTTCCGAAAACGTAGACCGCCTTGAGTTAGCTTATCTTCTTTCAAAGGCGTTTCCATCGTCAAGGTAACGGTCTGGGGTTGGTTCGTGGGATTGATTAGGGGCAAGCTGAGATTGTACTCAACCCCGTAGTTGCCGTGGGCTTGATAGGCTGTGTCTGGGTAGCGGACGAGCATCGGTGCCGTTTGCACTTGCCCTGTGCCAAAGGTGCCCGCCTTAAGCGTATCCAAACCGTAGGAAAAGGCTTTACCTGGCTGGGGAATACTCAGTTGAGTGGCGTTGGGGGTATCTACAAGCTGTGCTTTCCACGCAGAACCTTGAGCCACTCCTGCCACGCGACTATAAATTAGTTGACCTGTAGTTTGCCCTGGGGGAGTGGGGCTTTTATCCCTTGGCCCTGCTAAACCGCCAGTTAAGAGTAAATCTTGCCATTCTGCCAGAGTGGGTGCCCTATCAGTATTATCGGGATTTTTCTTGGCAAACATAGCTAAACTGGCTGCATAAACTGTGCCACTACTACGCAACCGCATCAACGTAGACCTACCATTCACAGGCTTTTCTAAATTCCGCACTGGGATGGGATGATTCATCAGCAAACGGCTTTTACCGGGTGGAATCACCATCTGAGAAGGAAAATCAGCCTGTCGTTTCCCTCGGAGTACGTCATTGACAGCGCGATCGCCTGGCCCACTATAGACATTACCTGCTGGATTCTCTAAGTAGGGCGGCAAAGTAATATACGGCGCATCTTGCATGAGATAACTTGCCGCCTGCAACACATCCACGGTAACCGTTTTTTTGCCGGGATTATGCAGAATTACCCCCAGGTAAAACGTCTGCAAATCTTTGGGAGTGTGGGTAAAGTGGTGGGTAAATAAATCAAATCTTCCCTGAAAAGGAAAGTTGAGGTGAGCCGCTGGCACCTTTTTGTCGGTAGGGGGAAAGGTAGAGAGCAAAATCCCCTCAGTTTTCATCCATTCTGGGCTATTGCTATTAAACATCGGCACCGTATCCAGCTGTCCCGGTAAAGCACGCACTTCCTGGGGTTGCACGATCTCTTGGGGCGCTGGTTGGGGCAGAGCTAAGGGTGTCTGAGCAATAGGTAAAATTAGTAACAACGGCAGCATTAGGTTTCCAATGAATATAAACATTTAGAAATAAGACACAAAAAATAGACTAAGTGTTTCTGCCATAAAGAGTGAATTGGACGTTACATTTTATTACTAATTTTGCTTACGAGCCAGATGGCACCTTCAATGATGCCATTTTTTGGATAATTAAGTGAAAATCGCCTAAAACTATCGATAAATTATTTAAAGTTAAAATAGGAACGTGGAGAAAGATACAACTACTGTTTAGTTTATTTTTCCGTAGATAATCTAACACTGAGTAATAAAGCCCCTCGCAGACAAACTTTCCTGCATCATGGCTAATCTCTGTCTCAGCTAAACCAGTCACTAATTTCTCTAAATCTACTGGCGTTTTAATAACCGTGTCTCCACGAGTTGCATGGGATTCCACCGTTAGGTTGGCGCGACTTTCTGCCATGCCGCAGCAGATAATGATATCGGGTTGGAGTTCATTGATTTTGGCGATCGCGCAACTGCTTGCCAGATCAACATCCACAGGTAGTTGCCTTAATAAAGTTAACTTGGGAGGTGTATAAACGGTAACCTCTGCATCTATAAGTTGGGAAATCTCCATTAATAAATCATCAGAAGAATTAGACTTATGATGGGGTAGCCACGTTTGAAAGGAGGTCAGTAGTATTCTTAGAGCCATTATTTAAAGTCCTAATATGAATTAGTACAAATGCCATCTTCCCATAAATCCAAACTAGAGAAAATCTTAGATAGATCGTATATGAATCCTTTTTTAGCTGCGATAATTATTGATGTTAGTGAACCGCAAAGACGGGAATAACACTAATAAATAAAAGAAAGGGACAATCCCATAAATTACTTAAGACTACTATATAATATCGCCGCAGGCATTGAACTGTATGCTTTTGAGAATCAGTATAATCTCTGCGGAAAGCTGGGAATTTACGAAAGAAAGAATGTACAGTTAAAAGATGGGGGATATATACACCCAACACAGTTGAACGAAATTCAGCAAGGACACACATCAATGTCAGTCATTGCAGTTGTAGACTACGACATGGGCAATCTCCACTCTGTCTGCAAAGGGTTGGAGAATGCGGGAGCAACCCCTAAAGTTACCGATTCTCCAAGGGAGATAGATCGGGCAGATGCGGTGGTACTGCCTGGGGTGGGTGCATTCGATCCAGCGGTGCAACAGCTGCGATCGCGCGGTTTAGTGGAACCGATTCGAGGCGCGATCGCATCTGGTAAACCTTTCTTAGGCATTTGTCTGGGAATGCAAATTCTGTTTGAAAGTAGTGAGGAAGGAGTCGAACCAGGATTGGGAATTGTTGCTGGTACAGTGCGGCGGTTTCGTTCAGAACCAGGGCTAACAATTCCCCACATGGGTTGGAATCAACTACAAATTACTCAGCCAGAATCTCCCCTGTGGAATCAGCTATCCTCTCCATCCTGGGTGTATTTTGTCCATTCCTACTATGTTCACCCGACTGAACCCCAAGTCCAAGCGGCAACTGTTAGGCATGGTAGTCAAAATGTGACAGCTGCAATTACCCGTGACAACCTTATGGCTGTGCAGTTTCACCCCGAAAAATCATCCTCCACAGGTTTACAGATTCTCTCTAACTTCGTCGCTCAGGTGCAAGCTTTAACACCAGCAGGGAAATTTTAACTCATCTTGAGTTCCGCCGAGAACCGCGATATCTGCGTTCATGTGTGTTTATCTGCGGAACTCATTAACTCAAAAGCCTTGACCTCTTCGCTCCAGTTATAAGTTATGAGTTTGGAACTAAAAGTTAAAAATTAATAACTGGAGCATATAGTCTATCTCGATTAACTCAAAACTCAAAACTCAAAACTCTTTAAATGAGTCTTAGAATCTATGGCAATCGCCAGATGAAAACCTTACCAGGACTAGAAACCAGACCTACCCCAGCGCGAGTGCGAGAGGCAGTTTTCAACATTTGGCAGGGTAAGATTGCCGGTTGTCGTTGGTTGGATTTATGCACTGGTAGTGGGTCAATGGGTGCAGAAGCTTTGTGCCGAGGAGCTAGCTGCGTAGTGGGAATCGAACAAGCAAATAGGGCGTGCTTGGTTATACAGGAAAATTGGCAAAAAGTAGCCCAAGAAAATCAAAATTTTCAGGTAGTGCGGGGGGATGTAGTTCAGCGATTGAACAGCATTGCTGGTCAGCAGTTTGACCGCATCTACTTCGACCCCCCCTACGCCAGTGAATTGTACCAGCCAGTTTTGAATGCGATCGCGCACTATCAACTACTCGCTCCCACAGGTGAACTGGCAGTAGAACACAGCCCCAACACTTGGACGATTGAACCCATTCCCACTCTAGAAATTTGCCGCCAGAAAGTTTACGGTAACACTGCTGTTACCTTCTACCAACAGACGTAAATTTTTGTAGGAAGGCAATTGAGCAAGAGGCGGCGATCGGCCATATGTTGCGATCGCGCTTGCGTCCTACGGACAGGCTGCGCCAAGACGTGGGCATAGCCCGCAAGAGCGCCTTTCACTTGCAAATAATCTAAGCTTCAAGATTCACGTAGGGCAAGCAACATGATCTGCCAGATCTCTGTTTTGCTACCCTATATGCCCAGCTTATTGCCGCGCTTGTACTGCATATAGGCTGCGGCAAACAGCCCAGCCAGTGTGACTACGATTAAGCCAAGGACAATGCCTGAAAGCAAAGGTTCTACCACGTCAATTCTCCTTTGTTAACGTTTTTTACCTGTTTCTCATCCTACAGGCTACAGCGTTGCCACCGATAGACTCAGCAAGAGGATTCCACCGATATTTTGTAGCGGCAATATATGGGGAGACCCCGCTTGCCTCCACCGTCCATAAAACTTAAGCTATGTATATGAATCGAAATCTTTATCGATACGCTGGCACACATATCACCATCTAAGGCAATTGGATCGGTCTTGCTGTGCCGCTTTGATAACAAACGCCGATGTTTATCCTCATCTAAGCAGGAGACCTTTGGATAACCAGCTGCCCAAACAAGAAATCCTCATGCAGCGGCTCGGCTTGATGATGCTGGCTGCTCTGCTGGCCATCCTCATAGGCGTTTTGGGCGTTAATATGTTCCGCGTCTCCGATCCTTATATCAAGAGTGTGTTGTCCCTTACTGGCGACTCAACGGTAGGACATGCCATTTTTCAAATGAACTGTGCTGGGTGTCATGGATTGCAAGCCCAAGGTCGGGTAGGCCCCAGTTTAGATGGCATCTCAAAGCGGAAGTCTCGCGTGAGGCTGATCGAGCAAGTCATCAGCGGTAAAACGCCCCCGATGCCGCAGTTCCAACCCAGTACCCAGGAAATGGCTGATCTGTTGAGCTATTTGGAGAAACTGTAGTTAGGTTATTTGATTTTAGACTTGGGATTTGGGATTGTTACCATGCGATTTGGGCATCTAGGGCGGAGGTAATTTCATTGAGGATAATTCTGGGTTAAAAATTATATCCCCTACGATTTCTAATCCCTGGGGATATTTGCTGATTTGTTAGCAGGGTTTTTCAGGCGGCGCTGCTTGGGTCGAGTCCAACACCAAGTCAGCCCCCCAGCGACTAGGACAGCAACAAGACTCCAGATTAAGGATGAGACGAAGGGATGCAGTGGCAGTGAAGGAGAAATCTGTGGTGCGAAGGGTTTGTCAATATAACCAGTAGCAGAACCGACAATCTGACCAGCACCTAGCGCCACACCGACAACTTGGATGGTTCTTTCCAGGCTGCGATCGCGCTCTGCTTGGTCTATTTCCACTAAACCTCGAATTGTGGCGATCGCCTTATCCAGCAAGCCTGAGCCATGTACAAAATAGCTCAAATCCGCTTCTATTTGCTCTTGGAAAACTTTACTTTCATTCTCCGCAAAGGTTTTTAAAAAGCTAATGTCTTCTTGGGATAATTCTTGGATTTGGTGTAACTTTTGTTGATAATTGCGAGTATTGATTTTTATTGTATTACGGTAATATTCTAAGTTTCTTTGCCCTTGGGAATAGTCCAAAGCAATGTTGAGGAGTACCTTTAGTCGAGCGTTGAGTTCTTTTAAGTCTGCTTCCGCCAAAATTTCAATATCTGGCGTCTGGGCAGAATTTAGGCTAACAGCTGGTTGTGCTAGTGATTTATCCTGACCTACAGATATTTTTGCTAAACCCGTGCTTGCGTCATCTATTACCGCAGAGTTTAATGCATATTTTTGCTTAAATTCTCCTAAATTATTTTCAATCTGACCAATTTGCAGATCTGCTACATTAGAGTCTTCTCGGCTATTTTGATAAGCGGTAATTATTTTATTGCGATATAGAAATAAATCTATAAATTCCCCATAGCGGTTGATAAACTTTTTACTGGTTTCTTCTTCCCAGAAAAACCAGACTATAATATGACCATAGGTAGTAGGTTGGCTGGGAATGCCATACTCAAAAATAGGGCTGCCGAATAATTTACCAGATTGATAGCAAAGAGGAGATTTGCTTTTATCTGGTGTGTGAATGAAAGCGCTAACGCATTGATCAGCTAATTTTTGTAAAAATTGCCGATCTTTCTGTTTTTGCTGCTCATCTAAAAAAGCTGTAATTAGTATAGTTTGCCCTAAGTAGCTGTTTATAGAATTGGATAGAAAACATTCTTGAGGGTTAAAATCTTTGAGGCGTTCAATCTCAACCGCGTCCCCATCTAGTTGTTGAGGGCGGCGGATGTTGAGAGTGAGAATGTAACTATCCTCAATCTGCACTGGATAAGCTACAGCTTCAACTTCTATCTGGGGTATGCTGCCATTATTGCTGTCTTGGGGAGTTTTACCCTTTCCTAGCTTGAGAATACTCTTACCATTATTCTCTGCTCCTTGAAGTAAATTTACACGGTAGGCTTTGGGGATATCTGCACGCAAATTTACTGGCTGGTGAATGTCAAAGTTTTTCAGGATTTGACTGTACTTTTTTTCTAGCCATTCGGGAGGGACATTAAATGGTTGAGAGTTAGGTGTAAAGCCATGACGAAGATGGAAAGCAAACAAGTGAATGTTAGGAGCAAAAATCTTCTCACTCATTTTGATTATCTGCATCCGAGTTATTTGGGGGTGGCGGCTGTAGTTGTGCGTCTTGGATTCTTTGTCGCACTAAGCTAATATTATTTATCATCATTTCATCCCATTTCGGAGCCGATGGCTCAATGTTTTCCTCTTCATCCCCTAACTGATAGCGAACAGTTCTCAAAGCTTTTTGAATTTGGGGGTAATTTTTGCACCAATCAACAATTGTCTGTGCTACTGGCCTAGGTTGATTATTTGGTAATTTAGCTAACGCTTGATTTAGTTGGGGTAAATCTTGCCAAGCTTCAGCAAAGACAGAGGGATTGTCTGCGAGCAATTTACCAAATGTTTTGATAATTCTCAGAGCTTCCATAGTTTAATGTAGTAGCGAATTTGCACTATTGTCCAATGGCACAGAAAGCAGCCCAATACTGAGGTTCGCGGAAAGGTTCTTGTTCATCGTATAACCCCAATCCCAGACGGATGTCTTCAATTTTATTTTCACTTAACCGCAGCGATCGCGTCCACTTTAAGAATTCTGGCTGTGTGGTATTTTTTAACCAGCATTGCGCTTGGTTGAGGGCTACTGCTACCAGTGAAGCATTTGTAGGCAAACGATGCTTATCCTGTTGACTAAGAAGTTCCAGCAGAATTTCGTAGAACTTAATCATCAAAAACGCTGTGGCGAAGTCATCGACACACCAAAGGCTACAGACGACGCTGAGACTGCCTGCATATAAAAAGCCACTTGGTAAACCGATATATTCATCAAGTAGATTAGTAGAATCTATCAACCCTGTTTCGCAAGCGGAGAGGGTGACAAGTCGGCATTGGGGCAATTCCAGAGAGGCAAAGATTTCTTGCAGAGTGAGGCATTTTTCCGGGTTGGCTTTGCGCCCATTTCGCAAAGTGAGATATTTAGTATCTTCCTGTTGATCTTGTTCCCCTCTCCCTTGTTGGGATAGAGGCTGGGGGTGAGGGGATTGGTTGAAAGTGGGCAATTCTAGAGATTCTGCCAAAATTAGCGAGGAGAGTAGGGGAGAGTGAGAGTTAAATGAACCGTGACACGAAAAGTGGGCGTAGCTAGCGCGACGGAGGATTTCTAAATTATCCGGTTGGTTGAAAGCTGCTTTGGTGGCTGTTTTTCCGGGGAGGATGTGAGAGGGATTAAAAGTGCGTTTAATGGTTTCTACTTCTATATCTGTGTAGGCAAGATCTAGGGTGGGGTTTTGGATGGCAAATAAAGGGCGCGTATCACTTGCTGGGCGTTGTCGGGTTTGCACTCGTTGCAGCAGTTGGCAACTGGGGGCGTAGCGGACACCGTTTGAGAAGCCGTCTAAGAGAATTGTGGATGTTTCTGTTGTTTGTTCTCTATTCTTACGCCTAACTTCTAAGGCATGAAGTGGGAATAAATGCAGGTAGCGATGGGGAATCAAAATCAACTGCTGGCAGTGGTCGAGGCAGGGGCGGTTAATAATAGTATCGAGGCGCAATATCTGAGAGAGTGTAGCCAGTCTCTCTGCAAGGGTGTTTTGCCTTGAATCGCGGTAGGTGTCGAGATATTCATCCTTCCAGGCTTCTAGTTTTTCTAAGTCTTCAGTATCGAACTGCTCAACTTCTATGCTGTCGTGGGTGATGATGAAAGTCTGGAAGCCTTTGCTGCCGATATGCCATTCTAAAATAGCGGCGTCGGCATCAAGCAGAGTGCGAATTTCCGCAAGGTGGATCGGTTCGACTCGCTGGGTAAGGGTGAATTCGGGATCTAGATGCTTTATCTGGTTGAGGAGTTCGCCGAGTTCACGCTGGGAAGCTTGCAATGCTTGGCGCTGAGTGTCGATGTATTGGCGACTGAAACTGGGGGAATCGCCAGCGCGTTGTACCCCTGCTTGCCTCTCATTAGTAAGTGGAGATTCCAGATCTCCCTCTTGCCCTCCGTTAGCAAGAGGTGATGAGTTTATCTCTTCTAATAATTGTTGCTGGACAGAGATTTGGCGGCGGAGGCGATCTAACTGCTGGCGGATTGCTGGGGGGATATTGCCTTTGGGGTAGAGATCGCGGTTTTCCAGGAGTTCTACCAAAGTGCGGGATTTGCTGCGCTCGACGGTTTCAATTGCCCGCTCTAAATGATTGGCGTTGATGCAGGCTTGCACCATCTTCTCATAAACATCCAGCGCTGCTTCTAGTATCTCCCGCTTGCGACCCTCGGATGTTACCCATTCGCGGCTTTGTTCGACTGCGGCAATGGCTGCTCCGTAGCCTTGCATGGCTTCTTGCCACAAACCCGCACTCAAGGCGGTGTTGCCAAGGTTGCGTCCGGTTCTGCGACATTCAATCGGATCGGTAGTAGGGGTGTAAATTTCCAGGGCAGATTGGAACGCCTGCACTGCTTCTGGCAAGCGTTGTACATCTCTGTAGGCAACACCTAGATTATTTTGCGTCATTGCCCATTGAATAGGAAATGCCTCGCGGGTGTAGACTTGCAAAGCGGCAGAGTAAGCAGCTGTCGCCTGTTCGAGATTTTGGGTCTTGTCCCCCCGTATCCTGTCGCTGTAGGCAATACCCAGATTATTTTGCGTCGTTGCCCATTCAATAGGAAATGCTTCGCGGGTGTAGACTTGCAAAGCGGCAGAGTAAGCAGCGATCGCCTGTTCAAGATTTTGGGCCTTGTCCCCCCCTATCCTGTTTCTGTAGGCAATACCTAGATTATTTTGCGCCATTGCCCAATCAATAGGAAATGCCTCGCGGGTGAGGATTTGCAAAGCGGCAGAGTAAGCAGCGGTCGCCTGTTCAAGATTTTGGGTCTTGTCCCCCCGTATCCGGTTGCTGTAGTCAATACCCAGATTATTTTGCGTCGTTGCCCATTCAATAGGAAATGCTTCGCGGGTGTTGACTTGCAAAGCGGCAGAGTAAGCAGCGATCGCCTGTTCAAGATTTTGGGCCTTGTCCCCCCGTA